>Ga0310811_10009285_pt1 | contig 12684 bp, 12 predicted proteins | sample YCmetagenome_FD_207642 | JGI IMG/M metagenome (GOLD analysis project Ga0310811, IMG submission 207642) | Soil microbial communities from experimental microcosm in Duke University, North Carolina, United States - YC | ecosystem: Engineered > Artificial ecosystem > Soil microcosm > Unclassified ... | reverse complement strand
CCGGTGTATTGGCGGCTCGTTGTCATGCTGGTGTCTCCCCCAGGTTTGTCCGCTTGAACAACTCCCGGGTGATGATCCTGATGTTCAGACACAACTCCCCGATAGAGCAGCTGATCACTTGAATATTCACTGGCAACTTCTCCCGTTTCTCAACCAGATCCATATGCAGCACCCCTTCTTCGTCTGTCGGCGGCTGGCCTTCGAGAGCCGAGAAAAGCCTCGAAGCAAATTCCCGATCGCAGCCCAGGTCAAAACATCCAAAACGTTCGAATCCCTTGGCTGTCTTCATATTGAGTTCTATTGAGAAAGTCGTTCTCATATTCAATTTCGACTGTTTCGGCTGCTGCCGCCTTGCGTTATACGCCGAAGGATATCGACCCAACCGGTGGACATCGGAAGCGCAAGTCGCATATCACAGGAGCCTTAATTTAAAAAGGGCGAACCGCAAGCAGTCCGCCCGTCAAACTCGATTTCCTGACCCAACGGACAGAATCCCTTATTCAATAGGGATGGTTTTAGATGTCTTTACCGCATGCGCTTTTTTAGGAAGGGTGAGGCGAAGGACGCCGCTCTCATAGTGGGCAGCAGCCTTTTCGATGTCTACCGTTTCATCGATCGTAAAGGTGCGTGTAAACGATTGTTTCCGGTATTCACGGCGCAGCCACCTGTCATTGTCGCCCTGCTGGACGTCCTCTTGCCTGTGTTCAAAGGAAATTGTGAGCGCATCGCCGTTGAATTGCAGTTGGAAGTCCTTCTTGTCCAGTCCGGGGGCTATCACCTCTATTTCATAGCCATTGCCCAGTTCCCGGATATTTACCGGAACGCCGGATCTCGTTTGCATTCCGTTAAAACCCCAAAACTGATCGTCGAACCAACGATCGAGATTGTGCTGAAAGAGCTGATCCACAGCACTTCCAAAAGTTGCCGGTCGGGCATTGTCTTTTTTGATGATGTTTGTCATGTTCTCCTCCTTTTGTTTTGTTTGAAGGTTTATTTGCCTGGATAGTCTCCATGGCCAATTAACCGGAATCAAGCGCTATGCCAACCGGAAAAAATGAAAAAATTTCAGAAAAAATTGTCAGACTATGTTGTCAGAATTTCAGGAAGGCGGATGGCAAAGCAGCCGATGCGCACTGGAAATTACGGCCGCAATTGTCATGCCGTCGCCTCACAGGATGGTTCAGAGATGTGCAGGTGATTAATCAGGCGGTGGACTTTCTCCGTGGCATAATTTTTCCATTTGTGGTGTATAAAAATATTAATTCTATGGCTACTCAAAATCAACAATCACCGAACGCTGCCTTAAATTCCAGGCTGAAGGAGTTCTTTATCGATCAGCTCAAGGATATTTACTGGGCTGAGCAGAAACTGGTCAAAACTTTACCTAAGCTTTCCGAGGCTGCACATTCCGACGAACTGCGTGCTGCCTTTGACAGCCATTTGACCGAAACTGAAGATCATGTGACGCGCCTGGAACAGGTATTTACCCTTTTGGGTGAAGAGGCTAAAGCCGTCGAGTGTCCTGCCTTAAAGGGCATTGCTCAAGAAGGAGAGGACATCATCGACGAGACGGAGGATAACACTGCTCAGCGCGATGTGGGTCTTATTTTCGCAGGCCAGAAAGCCGAGCATTATGAGATTGCCACCTATGGCTCCTTGTTGCAGCTTGCGAAAGACATGGGGCAGAATGAGATCGCCGATCTTCTTGAACAGACTTTGAACGAAGAAAAGAACGCAAACGAGAAGCTGACCGAGCTGGCTACGAGTGGAATTAACCGCGAAGCGGCACAGGAAGTAGCGGACTAGGGTCATTGGATCCTCGTGGGAAAAAGCCGGCGCATCACCGCGCCGGTTTTTTCATGATACCCTACAACAAGCCCGTTACCAGGTTGTTAAAGGAAATAATTATGCCTTCCGGACTGGCATGGGATTTACAGTATTTCTGTTAAATTATACATATGCCCTGGTTTAACGGAGATTACCCGCCATCGTATAAGAATCAGCCCGTGGAGTTGCGGAAAAAGGCCGTGGAGATAGCCAACGAGTTGCTGTTGCACGGCGCGGAAGAAGGGGTGGCGATTGCCACGGGACTTAAGCGGGCCAGAACGTATTTTGCTGACCAGTCCCTAAAGCGGGGCGGATCTGGGAAAAGGAATAAAAAAAGTCATTATGAATAACGACAACGCGTTCCCGCTTTCGCTGGATTTTGAAGGGAAGCATTATGAGGGAACCATATTGCCCTCGGTGGAAAAAGGTTCGAATGGAATGCCTGTTTATTATAGGGTTACGCTTGGCGATGAATTCTTCGCGTATTTATGCTGCGGAGATAATGGCTGGAGTGAAAGGGAAGGGCCAGGTCGGCCAGGAGGGTTGATACGTGCGATCGGGGATTATATATTTGATTACTACGAATAAGCGATCGACTGGGTGTAAATCGTCAATGTTAATGAAAGAAATCGTCGTAGATATACTCAAGTCTCCTTCGGATAGTACCCGATGCTAAGGTTTACACCTTAGCGGATAGTGGGTTTACCGATAAAAGATTCAAACCAGGCAACCTGATCTTAGGTTGAGGCGTAGATTCTTGTCATCTTTGTTCTGTCAAAAGCAACCAACCGTACCCTATCATCCAGTATCCCTAGAAATCCTACGTCCCATGCGGCCTGGCAGTTTTTTAACCCGTGGCCCGTTTGCCGACCCTAAGAAAACGTTGATCCAATTTTTCTTTGAAAAGCCTCCGACTAGCCTTGGGGGTTTTTCGTTTTAGAGTTCCCGGGACATTCAGAAACAGAGATCAGCCGGATGATGGGAACTCCGTCATTGGCGGGGGATTGTCATAGAGAATAAAGGCGGATAAATGCGGCAGTTGTACGTCAACCGTCCCCGGGCTTTTTTTTGTACGTGGTCGAAGGACTTTTCGAGGGCGATGTGTCTTCGGATCCATCGTTGGCCAATTGGAAAAGCAGTTTCTCGATCTTATTCAATCTTTCATCCAGGATCCTGTCCATTTTCGCTGCCAGTCGGTAGATCTCTTTTGATAGCAGGTGATTGGTCTCGACCAGCCTATCCTGCATCCGTTCCAGATTTTTGCATCTTTCTTCCAGGTCAGATGTCAGTGTGTCCGGCTTTTCATCATTGTCTTCTGTTTCTTTGATATGCGGAGCATTTTTCCCGGCGATCTCCCGCAGCTCTTTTCCGAATTGATTATAGAATTTTCTTAAAAATGAGTTAGTGACGGTTTTTCGTCTATTGACATAGCTACTATAATTCGACTTAGCCATTCCCATTTTGCTGGCTATTGCGGCGTCATTGTAATGCTCGAGAAGTTCCCTGTCCCGGAAAAACTTAGTTATACGTTCGTTATCGACAAGTTGTCTCAAGTAATAAGAAGTTTATAAAAAGTTATCTCGAATGATTTAAAGTTATATATTTGTGGACTTATAAGACCGCAGTAGGGCAACGATGCTCCCCAGGCCTACATATAAAACCAGCAAAGTAGTTGCTGGCCTACTAATTTGTCCTTCGTTGATTCCAGCCTGATTATTAAAACAACCAGGTGGAATGAAAAAACATAAATTATCTCTGAAATACGGAAGCCGTATGACAGAAACTTATTGGCCAAGAAGACAGGCATGTCGAACAGTCAAGGAAAAAAAATTCTTTCGGGCCATTAAAAACAGATCAGACCCGGATTTTTTAAGGAAGGGGCATCTCCATGATCGAAATAGAAATGGCCTAATTAGGCCATAAATGTATAACTATTTTGAATAAGAATTTTTAGGAAATATCTACAAAAGCGAATAAAATGAGTAAAGTTACCAAAACGAGTATTTTGATAGATGAGCTATCGATCAGGGTTACAAAACTAGAAAGTAAGAATGACCGTCTGAGTCAATGCTATGATGAATCTATTTTGCAGATCCGCAGATTGGAACAACAATTACATCACATGCATTTGCTTGATGCAAGATTGAAAGAGTTTATGCAAATGGTTGCCCGGATGAACAATCCGCCGAAATGAGTCGACAGGCTATTGTTCTTTTGATCCGTTCTGTGACGATCTTTTAAGCTCTTCAAAGATTGAAAGATGAGCTTCGACCATTTTTTGATTGGTTTCAGACAGATACTTCTGGCTCTCAGCCATGAAGAGGTTGCTTTTTGCCAAAAGGTGGTTACTATCCACTATTTTATCAAAATTCGATTGGAATCCATAATTGGAATCTGGCTCTTTCGCGGTCTGCATATACCTGACTTGCGCATCCTCTATCTTTGAAAGCTCGATGTCATGAACATATTCCGATTTCATTTGGACTATCTCTTCGCCCAAAACCGCATAAAATTTATCTAAAAATTCTTTGCCGGGTGATTTTCCCCCGGTGTAGTAACTGCTTAAATTGCCTGCATCAACCCCCAATAGTTCAGCTATTTTTGCATTGTCATACCTTCTTTTCAGCAGCTCCATGTCTTTTTTGAATGTTTCGATCCGTTCTTTATCCGCTTTCTTGCCCATAAAAAATAATTGTAAAAAATGTAGTGATTGTAATATATAATACTATATTTGTATTGTAATTGTAAAATTAATTACAATAATTGTATCTATCGCGGCCGCATAAGACCAAAGTTAATTAACTTTTCCGCAGTTTGGGCAAATCCAAAGTGGTTCGCCTAAATCGTTGGTAGCCCGCGCGACGACCCCGGATTCGATTGATAAAATTGGAATGGTCTTGACGTGGCAACCACAACCGCTGCAAAATGCGCTTTTTGACATATAAAATTGGTTTTATAAATTATATAAAAACGTTTGACAAAACCAGCCATATGTTTGGTAGGAGCAAGGATGCGGTAGCAGGAACACAAAGAAAATAAAGGAGAAAAAGGCTTAAATAAACTTTACCCGATGCCTTCAGGAAAGGCGTCGGGTAGTCGTATACATATACGACATCAATAAGCGGATAACTATTCGCAAAAGAAATATCTTTGCCCTAAAATCACTGTTTTGCCACACGAAAGTATCTCCGTCTTCGACATGTTTAAGATCGGTGTCGGCCCATCCAGCTCCCACACCCTTGGCCCCTGGCGCGCTGCACAAAGATTCACCGACTCCATCAACGCAAAATTCGGCCTCAAAACGCTAACTTCCCTCAAAGTCTTACTTTATGGCTCCCTCGCCAAGACAGGGAAAGGCCACGGGACTGACATCGCCATCCAGTTGGGCCTGGCGGGGGAGGATCCTGTCAGTTTTGATGTTGCCATGATCGATACGACGATCATGACCATCGCAACCGAAAAAAAGATAGAGATCAAAGGAGAACGACTGATCCATTTCGACCCGGCCACCGATATCGAATTCCTTTATACCGAAGCTTTGCCCTATCATCCCAACGCCATGACCTTCCTGGCAGGCTGGGAAGATGGTCGCCAGCTGGCCGAGACCTGGTATTCCATCGGCGGCGGATTTGTAAAGAAAGAAGGAGAGGAGATCAACTCCGACACTGTCATTCAACTGCCTTTTCCCATCAATACGAATGCCGACCTCCTTCACTGGTGCAGGAAGACCGGAATGAGCATCAGTGAGGTGGTAATGGAGAATGAAGCCGCCTGGCGGCCGGAGCAGGACACACGTAACGGGGTGATGAAGATCTGGGAGGTCATGAAGGAATGCATTTACCGGGGCTGTCATTCCGAAGGGATGCTGCCCGGCGGACTGAATGTGCTGCGACGTGCGGCCGCCCTCAATCGCAAGCTCATAGACGGCAGACGCTACGATAATTTTGATTCCTGGGTACAGGCTATCAGAGATGGAGGCAACGGGTTTAAGTACACGCTGGACTGGGTCAGCTGTTTCGCGCTGGCCGTCAATGAAGAGAACGCCTCCTTTGGAAGGGTAGTCACTGCTCCGACCAATGGGGCCGCAGGGGTGATACCTGCTGTGCTGTTATACTATGTTATCTTCTGTGAGGGACTGCACAACGAAAAGATCATGCAGTTCATCCTAACCGCTTCCGAGATAGGAAGTATCTTCAAGAAGGGCTCTACCATCTCTGCGGCTATGGGTGGATGTCAGGCCGAGATCGGAGTGTCATCGGCTATGGCTGCGGCTGCGCTGACGGAATGCGTGGGGGGCTCCCAACGACAGGCGATGATGGCGGCCGAGATCGCCATGGAACATCATCTTGGTCTCACCTGTGACCCGATAGGAGGACTGGTGCAGATACCCTGTATCGAACGCAATACGATGGGGGCGATAAAGGCCATCACGGCCTCTCAGCTTGCCTTGCAGAGCACGCCCGATTTTGCAAAGGTGTCGCTGGATGCGGTGATCAGCACCATGTGGAGCACCGCCCAGGATATGAACAGCAAATATAAAGAGACTTCGGATGGCGGGCTCGCGGTACAGATCCCACTGGGGTTAAAAGAATGTTGAAACTACGAAAAAACAAACCTATGGACAGTGTCACTCAACTTTCGCTCAATATACCCGACACTACAAAACTCCGTGTAGTCGTGATCGGTGGCGGGTTTGGCGGCGCCAACGCCATCAAATACCTGAATGACCGGCTCTTCCAGATCGTCCTCTTCGACAAAAGCAACTACAATAGTTTCTGGCCTTTGCTGTACCAGGTGGCGACTGCCGCACTGCAGCCAGATGCTATCGCGACTCCATTACGACGGGAGTTCAGCAACAAGAAAGATTTTCACTTCCGGGCACTGGAGGTCCAGAAGATCGAAGTAGAAAACAAACTTATCATAACGGAAGCAGGCAGCTTGAAATACGACTATCTCATCATCGCTACCGGCAGCAAGTCCAATTTCTTTGGCAATGAGCTGATCAAAAAATATTCTTTTGGCCTGAAGTCGATCCCCGACGCGCTGAACTTCCGGAGCCAGCTGATGCAGGCTTTCGAGCGGGCGGATATGACCCAGGACCCTGTGGAGCGGAGACGCCTGCTGAACTTTGTCATCGTCGGCGGCGGTCCGACCGGCGTAGAGACCTCGGGCGCCATTGCCGAGCTGAAGAGACATGTTCTTTGTAAGGACTACCCGCACCTCGACCTGAGCCAGATGAAGATCTATCTGCTGGAAGGGCATGAACGGCTGCTGGCGACGATGTCCGAACATGCGGGTAACAAGGCGAAGGAATACCTCGAGAAGCTGGGCGTGATCGTAAAAAACTCGACATACGTCGATAAATACGATGGCACCACCGTACATCTGAAATCGGGCGAACAGTTAGAAAGCTATTGCGTCGTCTGGTCGGCAGGTGTCACCGGCAATATGCTGGAAGGCATGAAACCGGAATGGATCGAGAGGGGACATTATCTTGTCGATGCCAATTGCAGGATCATCGGAAGTCCGGACATCTATGCGATAGGAGATATCGCTACGCAGAAGTCCGAGAAATGGCCAACGGGTCTCCCCGGCCAGGCACAGCCAGCCATCCAGATGGGGAAATTTGTGGGAAAGTATCTCAACGCCACCGTGGAAAAGAAAGAGATCAAGCCATTCAAATTCTTTGACAAGGGTGCGCTGGCTACCGTGGGTCGGGGAAAGGCGCTGGCCGATCTGCTGGATAACAAGTTGAAGTTCGGCGGACGTTTTGCCTGGTATATCTGGCTCTTTGTTCATATCAGCGGACTGATGAGCTTTCGCAGTAAGCTGCTTGTGTTCACCAACTGGATGTGGAACTACTTTACGTATGACAAAGGGAACAGGCTGATCATCCGGCCTTTTGTACGACCGGACGAGAATGAATGAACCGCACAGCGTTTGTATCGAAATCGGACAAAACGACTGCGGCACTCGCTTCTAGTTGAGTGATAATTAATATTTTATATTTCCGGCATCTTATTAGGAAGAATATGGTATTCAACCGACCACCATGTTCCAGAATTACTTCCGCACCGCCTGGCGCAATCTCCTTCGCAACCGCAGCTACAGCGCCGTCAATATTCTCGGTCTCGCTATCGGTATGGCCGTTGCCCTGCTGATCGGGCTATGGGTGCAGTATCAATATTCTTACGACCGCTGGCTGCCGGGGTATAAACAGGTGGCACAGGTGCGGATGCGATTTATCCGGAATGGAGAGACAGTGCAGGTGATGGGGACGCCCCTGCCTCTGACGGAGGCGCTGCGAAATGAAGTCTCGGGGATAAAGTGGGCCGCCCATACAGACTGGATGGGGACTCATGGACTCGTATCAGGGGAGCACAAGATCTATCTGATAGGTGCGCTGGCAGAAGAAGATTTTTGCAGAGTTTTTCCTTACCAGGCAGTGAAAGGCGATGTCAACCAGGCGCTGAAACGACCCTCGTCCATCGTGCTTACAGAGTCCACCTGCAAAGCCCTGTTTGGCAGCGAGGAGCCGATGGGCAAAAAAGTACGGGTCGACAACCAGCAGGATTTTTTTGTAGGGGCTGTCATCCGCGATCTTCCTTCGAATTCCAGTTTTAATCTCCATTACATTCTGCCCTTCAGTTATCATATCCAGACGAACGACTGGGTCCGGGAAGCCATCACGAACTGGAATCAAAACTCCTTCCAGACCTTTGTTTCCATAGAACCCAATACCAGCTATGCGCAGGTGGAGGCGAAGATGAGAGTCGTCGCCGAGAAGTATAATCCGAAGTTCTTTAAGGAAGGAAAGCTGGAGTTCTTTCTTCAGCCGATGTCTCACTGGCATCTGTATTCCGATTTCAAGAATGGACGTGAAAGCGGTGGGTTTATCGAATATGTTCGCCTCTTTAGTATTATCGGTGTCCTGGTCCTGCTGATCGCCTGTATCAACTTTATGAATCTTTCGACCGCGCGATCGGAGAAGCGGGCGCGGGAGGTTGGGGTACGAAAGGCGATTGGCTCCCTCAGGCGGGATCTGATCCTGCAATTCCTGGTAGAGTCGATGCTCATTACGACGATAGCTGCTGTGTTCTCGCTGGTGCTGGTAGAGATAGCCCTGCCTTCTTTTAATTTATTGACACAATGTCCGATCGATATCCCATGGCGAAGTGCTGTCTTCTGGGAGATCATGGTTGGGTATGTGATCATAACGGGGCTGCTTGCGGGCAGCCGTCCGGCTTTTTATCTGTCTTCCTTTAAGCCGGTGAAGGTGCTGAAAGGGAAGATCCATACCGGAAGGGCCGCGGCATTGCCGCGTAAGCTGCTGGTCGTGCTGCAATTCACTTGCAGCATCGCGCTGATCATCAGTACGCTGCTGATCTATCAGCAAATTCAGTATGCGAAGGATCGCCCGAACGGATATGATGCCAACCGATTGGTAGCCACCGACGGCAGCATCGATCTGAGTCGCAATTATGCCGCGCTGAAGAACGATCTGCTGCAGACGCAGCTGGTGGATAGGGTGACAAAGGCTTCCAGCGAGGTCACAACCATCTGGAACTGGTCGGGCGTGCTCGACTGGAGCGGCCGATATCCAAACGAAGAGCTGACTGTCGCGCATATCGATATCATGGAGGATTATTTTCAGACGGTCGGTATGCCAATTGTCGCCGGTACCAATTTCAGCGGTAACCTGGCTGCCGACAGCAGCAAGATCATTATTAACGAAGCCGCGGCTAAACGGATGCGTCTGGCCGACCCAATAAATCAAATGATCTCGTGGAGCCATAACCGTCGCGTAAAGGTGATAGGCGTCGTAAGGGATGCGCTGATGATCTCTCCCTTCTCACCGGCGGAACCTACTTTTTTTGCCTATAGTCCTTCGGATGCCAATAATATTATGTACCGGCTGTCAAAGTCTGCCGACGTGCATGCTGCCATGGCAAAGCTGACGCCGATATTTAATAAGTATAATCCTTCCTATCCTTTTATTTACCACTTTATAGATGAGAGCTATGCCGAAAAGTTCGATCTGGAGGTGCTGGTCGGGCGGCTGGCCGGTATTTTTGCTGCGCTGGCTATTTTTATTTCCTGTCTGGGATTGTTTGGACTGGCCGCATACTTAGCAGAGCAGCGGGTGAGGGAGATCGGCATCCGCAAGGTGCTGGGCGCTTCGGTGAGCCAGCTGTGGTATCTGTTATCAAAGGATTTTATTGTGCTGGTTGCAATCAGCTGTGTAGTGGCTTCGCCGTTGGCCTTTTATTTTTTGCATGGCTGGCTTCAGAAATACCAATATCGCATTACGATAGGGCCGGGAGTATTCTTCCAGGCGGGTGTATTGGCGATGGTGATCACCGTAGCGACCATCAGCTTTCAGGCCATCCGGGGGGCGATGACCAATCCTACGGGTAGTCTGCGGTCGGAGTAATTAATTCAGAAGTCTATGCCAGGCATAGGTTATTCTTTTAGAACTGAAACCTGTCTCACCGTGCCATCGGTCGCCGTGGCTTTTAATATATACATGCCTTTAGCAACGGTCTTGTCGAAAGTGAGGGGAATTGTTCCCGTTTGCCGGGGCGGTATGCGGGACCACAAGACCTGGCCGCTCATAGAGATCAGATCGATCTGCCTGAGCATCTTGTCAGTTGTCAGGTATGCATTGGCTTTTACGGGGTTGGGGTATACGCTGAAAGCGGCGGGAGTGCTGCAGTCCACCCGGGCCGAAATAATGGCGCTGAAGGTGCTGGAGCCATCGAGGTCAACCATTTTCAGTCTATAGAGCAGGTCGCCGTTGCCCGTTCCCTTATCCGTGTACTGGTAGCTATTCTTATCCCGGATGTATGGGAGGCTGGCAATGGTAGCGAACGGCGAACCGTTCTCACTGCGCTGTAATTCAAATTTGTTGAAATTCACAGCATCGGCTGTTGTCCATTCGATGGATGGTGTGCATTGCGCAGTATTGCCGGTGAAAGATATCAGGCGGATAGGTAATGGGATGGATTGTTTAGGAATGATCATGTTGTTTGCAAAGCCGGGATTGGATAGAAAAACCTGCTTGCCTGTGCCATCCAGATTGGCGCTCCTGATATTGGAAGCGTTCTGATCCAGCCAGAAAATTTTATTGTTCGTCTCATCCAGGGCGATGGAATATGGAACGCTGCCGGGGTCCGTCGCGTTGGCTACTACCGTTTGTCTGTTGGAACCATCGAGGTTGATACGTTCGATACTGTTGGCATCCTGGTCGCCCCAATATAGCCGCGTGGCGGCGGCGTCAAGTGTGATCTGCGCGGTGTACCCGGGATTGGTGACGAAAACCTCCCTACCCGTGCCGTCAAGATTGGCTCTTTTGATCTGGACAGTTTGGTTATCCAGCCAGTATGCTTTGCCATGGGTTTTGTCTATTGCGAGACAGACGGGCCCGCCTCCGGTGTTTGCCGCATTGGATATTACCGTCTGTCTTCCCGAACCGTCCAGATTGATGGATTCGATACTATTGGCATCGTAATCGGGCCAGTATAATTTTCCCGCCGCGGGGTCGACGCATAAAGCAGGAGCATATCCGGGAGCGGCTATGAAGACCCCGACGCCTGTGCCATCAAAATTGGCCCTTTTGATCTCATACGTTCCGTTGTCCTGCCAATAGATCTTTTGATGGGGAACGTCCACTTCAAGAGAGGTGGGGCCATTGCCGGCCGAACTTGAGTTGGCAACGAGTGTTTGTCTGCCCGAGCCGTCGAGGTTGATCCTTTCAATGCTATTGGCGTCGTAATCGGACCAATATAACCTGGCATAGTCGGTCTGCGCGGAAGCCGCGTGAGAAAAAAGAAGGAGAAAGAAGAGATAGCGGGTAGTTTTGGAGTGCCACGTATTCATCTGATAGGTTTAGGCACAAATATACAGATGTATTAATATATTTAACGGTGACATGAAAGCGCTTCAACATTAAAATTTGGGGTAATTAATTTAATGTCGGGTCGAGCTCTATCGTGGCGAGGTCGAAGTCCTTGTAATTCCTTATTTCCTTATATAGGGTGTCGCGTTCGACGGGTTCGCGGCCTACCTGTTTGATCAGGCTGACCAGCTGGGCTGTCGAAAGGCTTGGGGTCTGCTCTTCGCTGCCGGCCATGGAATAGATCTTCGTGGTGTCGTCAATGGTCCCGTCGAGGTCGTTGACCCCGAAGGAGAGGGTCAGCTGGGCGTTCTGCCGGCCGAGCATGGGCCAGTATGCCTTTATATGCGGGAAATTGTCCATATAAAGTCTTGCCACGGCGTATAGTTTCATGTCTTCGACGATGGAAGACTCTGCGACATGGCTCATGTCGTTGTCCTTATTGCGGAATTTGAGGGGGATAAAGGTATTGAAGCCGCCGGTCCGGTCCTGGAGCTGGCGAAGACGTTCCATATGGTCTATGCGGTGGGCATAGGTTTCGATATGGCCATAGAGCATGGTGGCATTGGTATGCATCCCTTCGAGGTGGGCGGCTTCGTGGATCTTCAGCCAGCCATCGGCATCGACCTTATCGGCGCAGATGACATTGCGGATGTCGGGGTGGAAGATCTCGGCTCCGCCGCCTGGCATGGAATCGAGTCCGGCGGCATGCAGCTTCTTCATCCCTTCTTCCACGCTGAGCTTTGCCTTGCGGAACATATAGTCCAGTTCCACGGCGGTAAAGCCCTTTATATGTAGATCGGGGCGGTGCGCCTTGATCTTTTGCAGTAATTCGATAAAGAACTCGAGGTTCATCTTGGGGTGAACGCCGCCGACGATATGGACCTCGGTAACGGGTTTGCCGTCGTATTTTTTTACGATGTCCAGCATCTGCTGCTGGGTCAGCTCCCAGCCTTCGTCTC
>Ga0310811_10009284_pt1 | contig 12685 bp, 10 predicted proteins | sample YCmetagenome_FD_207642 | JGI IMG/M metagenome (GOLD analysis project Ga0310811, IMG submission 207642) | Soil microbial communities from experimental microcosm in Duke University, North Carolina, United States - YC | ecosystem: Engineered > Artificial ecosystem > Soil microcosm > Unclassified ... | reverse complement strand
CTTGAAGAATTCATCGAAGACATGAAAGCCGAGATCGATGACCTTGGCTTCGCCGTCGTCGATGATCAGCCGGTCCATCAGCTGCATCTTGCCGTAGGTGTCGTCGATCTCCGCCGTCTCGGTGGTCCGCGGCAGATAATCGAGCAGCGATGGCTCCTTCAGATTGATGTCGAAGGAGGTCACCGTTCCATTTTTAAGCAGCAGGAATTCGCTCAGCAACCGCGCAACCATCGTCTTGCCGACGAGAGGGCGAGGGGAGCAGACGATATAGACCGGCGTGAAACTCATTAAGAGCTATATCAGGCGAATTGCACGCCTTATCCAGCCCGATCCTATCGTCGGTTGCAATTATTTTTCGCCGCTGCGCGTCACCGATTTGCTGGCGCCGACCAGGTCGGTCAGCTTGATGCGGTCGTACTCGCTCCAGACATTGGCGAGCCAGTGCCGCACATAGCCGCGCAGCACGAAGGAATAATTGGCGGCTTCGTCGCTGGTGCCCTTGTTGGCAACGAATTTGAGGAACGGCACCGAGGCGACCTCGACCTGCTCGTAGGCCATTTCGTTGAGCTTGGGAATGGTGAGGTCGGTGGCGTCCTTGATGCGGTGGAAATAGGAGTTGTAGGTCGACTGGTCCCACTCGAAGAAGCTGGTGTTGTTGATGAAATTCTTCACCAGGAAGTACTTGGCGCCCTGCATGAAATCCGCGGTTTCGGCGATTTCGTCGAGCGAAGCGATCGAGGGTCCCAGTATATGGAACACGGCAAAGGTGATCTGCCCGGACCTTGCCGCATCGAGGAAGCCGATGTCGCGCAGCGAGGCGAGCGCCGGGGACATCAGTCCGGCGCGGACGTCGATCACGGTGACGGACGGGCTGACCGCATTGAGCGTGTCGAAGATCTTCATCTGGTCCGCGGTCGTCGTCATGTCGACGATCTCGGTGATGTCGGAATGGAACCGCTTCAGCGTTCCGCGCGGGGATTCGGTATCAAAGGCGCGGGTGGGCACGTTGTTGGCGTTGAAATAGTCCAGCAAGGTCCGCGAGACGGTGGTCTTGCCGACCCCGCCCTTATCGGCACCTACGACGATCACTACTGGCTTTGCCATGAATTTTCCCTATGCGCCCCGGGGTCGCGTTGACGACCGCGATGTTTCTTCTGTCCCTGCTTTGGGCGCGAACATGGCAGAAACAAGGGATATTTCAATTCTTTAAAGAGCGGATTCCAGAATAATCCCGGCTGATGTCGCTAATGCAAAGGGCTTGGCCGTCGTATTTGATGCAAAATCTAGCGACTGCCTCATGGGCTCGGGGATCGCTCCATGGGCCTCGCGGACGGCCCTTGCTCGGACCGCGCTCCCGGCGCATCTCCATGCGGAGCCCAAGGACCCGGCGATGAAGTGGAGGGTGGGGATGATTGCGCCGGCCCATCGAACGAGGCTGCGGCGTGTCCCACGGACCAAGCGGCGGTGGAGGCAGCACCAGCGGTCCGGGATCGTGGCCGCAGGGGAATTTCACCGGGCTTGAACGCGTTGCTGAACGGAAGGACGGGCCGCGAATAGGTCTGAAAAACCTTCGCGCCGATTGCCGGCACACCATTCCACACGGCTGAGGTCGCGCCGGCTAACTCGTCGAAAAAACGAGCCAAGCAAAAAGCCAGCCTCTCACGGTGTTCAATGATGGATCGATCGCGGGTTCCTTGTTCAAGCCATATCTGTCTCCCGCCAGGCACATGGCGGGCGAACAATATGTCGCCCGGCCATGGCCGGCTGGCTCGGATAGATTGTTATGGTTTGGCGATGTGCCAGGTGCCGTTCAGAAAGCCGTCGCCGTTGATGTCACCTGGCGCGGTGTCTTTCTTGAAAGTATAGAGCGGCTTGCCCTTGTAGGCCCACATCTTCTTGCCGTCGTCACGAGCCACGATGGTCATGTTGCCCGACGCCTTGGCGTCGCCAGCGGCGAACAGCGGAGGCCAATTGTCGGCGCACGGGCCGTTGCACATCGACTTGCCGCCCGCATCTTTGTCGAACGTATAAAGCGTCATGCCCTTGGCATCGACGAAGACCTTGCCTTTCGGCGTCTCCGCGGTCTTCAGTATATCGGCCGACGCAGCCGAAGAGGCGAAAATGAAAGTCAAAGCCGCTATTGCGGCGAATGTCCGGGACATCGCAAACTCCTGATGAAATTTGATAGGACGCGGATGCGTCGCTTAGACAAACGCCAGCCTCGCGCAATTATTCCGTTCGGGGTTACTCCGCGCCGTTGCTTTCGTCGAAGATCGTATCGCCCCAACTAATTTTCTTAGCTCGTTGGTACGACGTTTTGTCGCGGCGCGGGACGAGCGCGTTTGAAATGCCGCTTGAAGTGCAGAGTTTCACGCAGATCTCGGCCTTGCTCACGATGGGCTGCGCCAGCACGCGGCCGGGTCGTTGCAATGGCACCGAGCGCATCAATGCCACGTAGCTGAATTTTTCATCCTCGAATGGAAGATCGGCACGTTTCAGTTGTTTATGCGCACGCAGCCGCGGCAGGCGCTGGGTGAAGTGACACCAGTCCGGAGCCTGAAGGGGGCATGTGCCGTCGTGTGGACAAGGGGCTGCGACATGTGCGCCGAGTTTAATCAGCCGTTCGCGCAGTGCGATGATACGCGCGTAGCCGGCGGGAGTGCCGGGTTCGACGACCAACAGCGTATCGCGGGTTCTGCTCCAGAGCAGTTCGGCAAGCTCGGCTTGTCTGGGCTGCGCGATTTCGCCGATCATGTAGCTCGCGACGACGAAGTCGGCCTGCTCTGCGGTTGAGAGCGCGGTGAGCACTTCGCCGCGCGGATAGTCCATCGTTTGAAGCCGGTGGCTGTCACGGCCGAGATCGAGCGCGAGCGTTCGCAGTGCGCCGTTCGCATCGATCGACGTGAATTCCTTGAGCGACGGCAGCGCCTCGGCTGCGGCCCAGCTTGCCGTCCCCGGCCCGGCGCCGGCGTCGAGCAGGCTGGATGGTGCGAAATCCGGCCTGACCTCGGCGAGCGCATTCAGGCAGGCGCTGACCGCGGCATAGGTCGCGGGCATTCGTGCCAGCGCATAGGCAAGTGCATCGGCTGCGGTGCGGATCGCCGTGGAAGAGCCGCCGCCGCGATAAGTCCGAGAGATCAACGCGGCGCGCTCAGTGGCTTCATTGAGCGAGACGCCCTGCAACCTGGCGTCAAGCGCGGCCTTGAGTTCGGCGGGCAGGTCGGGCGAGATCATGGACTTCAGTCATGCTTACGCAACGTGCTGATCGAGGATCTTCACCGCGTTTTCGAGGTCGACTGAAACGAGCTGGGAGACGCCGCGCTCGGCCATGGTGACGCCGAACAGCCGGTTCATCCGCGCCATCGTGATCGGATTGTGCGTGATGATGATGAAACGCGTCTCCGTCGTGCCGGTCATCTCGTGCAGCAGGTTGCAGAACCGCTCGACGTTGTGATCGTCCAGCGGCGCGTCGACCTCGTCCAGGACGCAGATCGGCGAAGGATTGGTGAGGAACACCGCGAAGATCAGCGCCATTGCCGTCAGCGCCTGCTCGCCGCCGGAAAGCAGCGACAGCGATTGCGGCTTCTTGCCGGGAGGCTTCGCGATGATTTCAAGGCCTGCCTCGAGCGGATCGTCGCTCTCGATCAGATGCAGCGAGGCCTCACCGCCACCGAACAGCTCGGTGAACAGCCGCTTGAAATGATTGTTGACGATCTCGAACGACGTCAGCAGGCGTTCACGAGCTTCGCGGTTGAGACTCTGGATGCCCTGCCGCAGCCGTTTGATCGCTTCGACCAGGTCGTCGCGTTCGGTGGTGAGTGCGGTATGCTGGGTTTCGACCTCGCCCAGCTCTTCCTCGGCGCGCAAATTGACCGCGCCGAGCCGCTCGCGGTCGCGACGCAGCTTTTCCAGATTCTCCTCGATCTCCGCCAATGGCGGCAATTCCGACTCCGGCGTGATCTCCGCAAGGCCGGCCACGGCATGCGGCTCGACCTCCAGCATGTCGTGGATCTCGCGTTCGACATCGGCAAGACGGCGCCTGGCGCCTTCCATGCGCTCTTCGGCACGCGCGGTCGCCTCGCGTGCACTCGACAGTGCTTCGAGCGAGGCCTTGGCGGCGCGATCGGTTTCCGCCATCGCGAGCTCCGCGGCGGCGAGCGCATCGGCCGCGACGCGGCGATCGTTTTCGGCGAATTCGATTTCGCTAATGAGCGCGCTGCGTTTTTCGGCGAATACCGCTGGCGCATTCTCAAGCTCGGCACGCTCGGCGGTGACTTCGCTGATGCGGGCTTCGACGGTGGCGAGTTGCGAGGCTGCGCTCTCCTTGCGGTTCTTCCATTGGGTCTGCTCGGCGACAATGGCCTGCAGGCGGCGATCCGCCAGCTCGGCCTCGCGTGCCAAGGCTTGCGCTTCGGCCCGCACCTGTGCGGCGAGGCGGCGATGGCCTTCGATATCGGAACGAACCGCGGCCAATTTCGTCTCGGCCTCGCCGCTCGGCGGCAATTCATCGAGCGCCGTAGTCGCGACTTGATGCGCAGTCTCGGCCTCGCCGCGGTCGGCGGCCAGCCGCGTGTGCGCCTCGGTCAGTGCCGACTTGCGTGCCGCGTGGCGATTGACCTCGCGCTCGACATTGGCAAAACGCTCGCGCACCGTCTCGGCTTCGCGCTGGGAGGCGCGCCATGCTTCGCGCGTGGCGGATTCGGCGGCGGCGGCTTGCTTCAGCTCGGCTTCGGCGGCTTCCAGCGCCTGGCGCTTTGCGGTGGCATCGATCCGGGCCTGTTCCAGCTCGTGCTCGATATCGACCAGCCGGGCGCGCTCGGCGAGGCGCCGCGCAGCGCCGGTGGGGGCATGGGCGGCGGCGACGAAACCGTCCCAGCGCCAGACGTCGCCTTCCAGCGATACCAGCCGCTGGCCGGTCTTCAATTGCGAGATCAGGGCGGCGCCGCGGTCCTTGGCGACGACGCCGATCTGCGCCAGACGGCGTGCCAGCTCAGGCGGTGCCTGAACGTGCGCGGCCAGCGACTCGACGCCATCGGGCAAGGCCGGATCGCCTTCGGTGACGCCGGAATTGGTCCAGCGCATCGGTGCCGAGGGATCGACCGGCGCATCGAGATCGTCGCCCAATACGGCGCCGATTGCTTTCTCGTAACCCTTGGTGACAGTGACGCCGTCGATGATCGGCGGCCATAGATTCTTGGTCTCGCTGTTGACCAGTTTTGAAATGGTGCGCGCTTCGGTCTCCAGCCGCTGCACACGTTTTTCCGCATCGGTCAGCGGGGCGCGCGAACCTTCTAGCTTGGAACGCGCGGCAATGTGAGCGGCTTCGCTCTCCTGCACCCGGGCTTCGGCCTCGGCGCGGTTCAGCTGCGCGGTTTCCACGGCGGCGGCGAGTTCCTCGAGATCGCCGAGGCCGCCAGTGGCTTCCGCAAGCTTCTGCTCCTCGCTCTGAACGTTGGCGATCTCCTGATCGAGCCGTGCCAGGCGGTCGCGATGCGTCCGCACATCGGCCTCGAGCTGCCGGCGCTTGGCGGTGAGATCGGCCAGCGCCGTCGTCAGCTCGGCAAACATCCCCTCGGCTTCGGTGAGCGTCGCCTCTGCCTCGCCGACGCGCTCATCGACGCCGCTGCGCTTCTCGACGCGCGACTTGATCTCTTCCTTCAGCTCGACATCCTCGACCTCGAGCCGCCGCAGCGCGGCTTCGGCATCGATGGTCTGCTGTTGCTCGCGGGCAATGTCGGACGAGAATTGGTTCAGCCGGCGATCAAGCTCGGTGACGCGCTCCTTGGCGCGCACTTCCTCGCGGTCGAGCATTTCGCGCGTGTTGTTGAGCCTCTGCAGGCCGGCCGCGGCGCGCGCTTCGTTGTCGCGCAAAGCCGGCAGTTCTGAGGCCCGGATCGCCTGGATGCGGGCGGCTTCGGCCTGCTGGCGGGTGCGCTCGGCCATCTCACGGACACTGAGGTCGTGGACCTGGCCGGTTTCCGCCACATCAGTGTTGGCGCCGAGCCAGCGCAGATGAAACAGCGTAGCTTCGGCCTTGCGCACCTTGGCGGCCAGCTCGCGATAGCGGATCGCCTGCCGCGCCTGCTTCTTCAGGCCCTCCATCTGACCGGAGAGTTGCCCGACCACGTCTTCGACACGCGTGAGGTTGGTTTCGGCCGCCTTGAGCCGCAGTTCCGCTTCATGGCGGCGGGCGTGAAGCCCGGCGACGCCAGCGGCATCTTCGAGCACACGGCGGCGCTGTTCGGGCTTGGCCTGGATGATCTCGCCGATCTTGCCCTGGTGCACCAGCGCCGGCGAACGGGCGCCGGTTGCTGCATCGGCGAACAGGATCTGCACGTCGCGCGCGCGGACATCGCGGCCGTTGATACGGTAGACGGAACCAGCCTCGCGCTCGATCCGGCGTGAGATTTCCAGAAGCTCGCGATCGTTGACATTGGCCGGCGCGGTGCGATCGGAATTGTCGATCGTCATCGTTACTTCGGCATGGTTGCGCGCGGGCCGGTTGCCGGAACCGGCAAAGATCACCGCGTCCATGTCGGTGGCGCGCAGCGATTTGTGCGAGGTCTCGCCCATCGCCCAGCGTAGCGCTTCGACCAGGTTGGACTTGCCGCAGCCGTTCGGTCCCACCACGCCGGTCAGGCCCGGCTCGATCATGAAGTCGGTGGGCTCAACGAAGGTTTTGAAGCCGTGAAGACGGAGACGGGTGAGTTTCATGGACACATTGCTCTGTTGGCAGGACACGAATCTCCCTGCCGTGACAATACCATAGAAGGCAATGTCGTTGTGTGGGTGAGTCGCTGAGCGGCTCTCATGACCGGCGACAATGGCGAGGCCGGGGCCGAAGGGCAACCGCCGCTACCGGCTTTTCCAAGGCTTTCGAACCTCAGAAGCTTTTGAAAAAAGCTTTTGAAAACGCTTCGCTAAACGGGTTGGGCGCGCTTGCGCGGACTTGACTTTACAGTTCCGCGCAAGCCCCTCTAAACAATCACTTCTTCAGCAGCGCCTTGATCTTCTTGTCAAATTCGTCAAAGGACGCTTCGCCCTTGATCTCGTCGCCATTGATAAAGAACGTCGGCGTCGAATTCACCTTGAGGACTTCGGAAGCGTATTTCTGGTCGGCTGCGATCTTGTCGAGCAAGGACTGGTCCTTCAGGCAATCGTCGACTTCCTTTTCGCTCAAGCCGGCTTGCTTGCCGATACGGGTCAGGGTTGCTGTCGTGTCCTTCATCACCCAGTCAGCCTGCGAGCGGAACAGCAGGTCGACGACCGTGAAATACTTGTTGGCGTCGCCCTTGGCGATGCAGCGCGCCAGCATCGAGCCGGCGGCAGCTTTGATGTCGAGCGGGAACTCGCGGAAGATGTAACGGATCTTGCCGGTGTCGATATAGGTCGATTTGATCTTCGGAAAGACCTCGGCGTTGAACGCCGCGCAATGCGGGCAGGTCATCGAAGCGAATTCCGTGATCGTCACCGGGGCGTTGGCCGGGCCGAGCGCCATATCCGGCAGCGACACCGGTTTGGCGACATCGGCCGCGGTCTGTGCCATGGCCTCGGTGATCAGGCGCAGCGGCGAGAACAGGCCGGTAACAACGGCAAGCCCGGTCAACGACAGGGCGGCGGTGAAGGCGCGACGCGTAATGCTCAACGGCTGGCTCCCCGGATTTCGGCGCATGCACGCCTAAAGACGCTAAAGAAGAGGCTGTTCGCTAGCTTGAAACCGCGATTGTGGCAATGGCACGCCGTCATTTCCCGACGTCAGGCTTGCCTCAATTTCGCTTGATTGAGGCGCCGAGCCGGGCCAACGCGTCGCGCAATTGCTCGTCTTCGACGGCAGAAAGGCTTTCCGCGACTTTCGCGACCGCTTTCGGATCGGGGCCGGGCGGCGGCGAGGGCCGGTTTCGACGCGATAGCGGCGCTTGCCGCAACGCCAGTCGGCCGACGGCGTGCCAACCAAAGAACCGGTTCACGCGTTCAAGGATCGTATCGGAGGCGTGTTGGATTTCGAGCGCGGTCGGTCCTTCGACCCTGAGCACCAGCGTCGCCGGTTCCTGAGGCTGTCCCTCGACCCGTCGCGGCCACTGCATCTTCAACGGCTCGGAGTATTTGGCGATGTCGACACCCGCGATTTCAGCCCAGCGCGTGACCAGTTCCCGCGCCGCAAAACCTTGCTTGGCATAGGCTTCCGAAAACACGTCGCCGAGCAGAACGGAAAGCGGCTTGGCGCTGATAGGACCGGGCTTGGGCATGGTTCTTCGAGGCTCGAGCAGTTGAACACGCCACGACAACGCCAAGAGCAAAATAGTTTTCCTCTTGAGATTATCGGCAGGACCTTCGGCCGATGGCGGAATGACGTTATATGGCAGCATGACCTTATCAGGCGCAGCCATCAGGCGAAAGAAAACCGCTTCGATCGATCACCCCGAGGCGGCGACCGACCGCCCGGAGCTGCTGCTGGCCTGGTACGACCGGCACCGCCGCCGGTTGCCCTGGCGGCCGCTGGCGGGCGAGCCCGCCGATCCCTACAAGGTCTGGCTGTCCGAGGTCATGCTGCAGCAGACCGGCGTCAAAACAGTCGGTCCCTATTTCCTGAAATTCGTCGCGCGTTGGCCGGATGTCGCAGCGCTCGGCCGCGCATCGCTGGACGATGTGCTGCGGATGTGGGCCGGGCTCGGCTACTATTCCCGCGCGCGCAACCTGCATGCCTGTGCCGTCGCGGTGGTGCGCGACCATGGCGGCGTGTTTCCGGACACCGAGGAAGGCCTGCGCGAGCTGCCGGGAATTGGACCCTATACCGCGGCCGCGATCGCGGCGATTGCCTTTGGTCGGCGCACCATGCCGGTCGATGGCAACATCGAGCGGGTCGTGTCGCGCCTGTTCGCGGTCGAGGACGTATTGCCGCAGGCGAAACCGCTGATCCAGCAGCTCGCGGTAACGCTGCTCGGCCCTTCATGCGCCGGCGACGCGAAGTCGCGCGCTGGCGACGTGGAGTCACGCGCTGGGGATAGCGCGCAGGCGCTGATGGATCTCGGTGCCTCGATCTGCACGCCGAAGAAGCCGGCCTGCGTGCTGTGTCCGCTGAGCGAAGACTGTATCAGCCGCGGGCGGGGCGATCAGGAGACGTTTCCGCGCAAGGCGCCGAAGAAGGCCGGCGCTCTGCGCCGCGGTGCGGCCTTCGTGGTGCGACGTGGCGATGAGCTTCTCGTCCGCAGCCGTCCAGAAAAAGGTCTGCTCGGCGGCATGACGGAAGTGCCGAACTCCGACTGGCTTGCCGGGCAAGATGATGAAGCATCGCTCGAGCAGGCCCCCGTTCTCGCGGGCCTCACGCGTTGGCATCGCAAGGCCGGGGTCGTGACCCATGTCTTCACGCATTTTCCGCTCGAGCTGGTGGTCTATACCGCGAGCGTTCCGTCCCGCACCAAGGCTCCGGACGGCGCGCGCTGGGTGCCGATTGCGACGCTGGAGGATGAAGCGTTTCCCAACGTCATGCGTAAGGTGATCGCGCACGGGTTGGGGCTTTAGCTAACTCGCGCGCGTATCGGGCAATTGGACGATCGGCGGCTTGGCGTTGAGGCCTTCGACCTGGAAGCCGGCGACGCGCTTGTAGTTGGCCGCGATCTCCTCCAACTCCTGCTGCGAGAGCACATCGGTCACGACCTTGTAGCCATCAGGCGCGCGCTCCTCGACCATCTGCATCACCTGCTCCGGTCCGTTGCGGCGGTTGAGCATGACGAGATCGGTCGTGGCGGGACGCCGCTCAGCCTCATAGGCCACGAGCCCCGCATGCGTCGGCCCGTGCGCCAGGATCTCGCGGGTGAGCACACGGGCATCGAGGATCGCCTGTGATGCACCATTGGAGCCGATCGGATACATCGGATGCGCCGCGTCGCCCATCAAGGTAACCGGGCCGAAGGTCCAGCGATCGACCGGATCGCGGTCGACCAGCGGATATTCGTAAGGATGCGGGCAATTCTGGATCAGGCCGGGAACGTCGAGCCAGTCGAACTTCCAGTCCTTGAACCAGGGCAGGAACTCTTCCAACCGGGCAGCGCGATTATAATCTTCCCGCCGCCATTGGTAAGTCGGTGGCATATGCCGTTCGGCCACCCAATTGATCGCGAATTTGCCCGAGGCATCGGGCTCTTTTGAAATCGGGTAGCAAACGAATTTCAGGATCTCGTGGCCGGCCATGATCATGGTCCGGCCGGACAGGAACGCATCGGCCTTGGTGATGCCGCGCCAGAGGATGCGGCCGTTCCAGATCGGCGGTCCCTCCTGCGGATAGAGTTTCTCACGAACCGCTGAATGGATACCGTCGGCGGCGATGAGAAGCTCGCCCTCATAACTGCCCGCCGGTTGGCCGGTCGACTTGTCGATGAATTCGGCGCGAACGCCGCCCGATGTCTCCGACCAGGCGGTGAGATGATGGCTGGTGAGAATGTTTCCTGATCCCAACCGATCGATCGCGGCGCTCTGCAGGATCTGCTGCAGCGTGCCGCGGTGGATCGAGAATTGCGGCCATTTATAGCCGGCCTCGATGCCGCGGGGCTCGCTCCAGATCGGCTTGCCGTGCTTGGAAAAATACGCCAGCTCGCGGGTGCGCACGCCAGCGGCGTCAAGTTTGTCGAGCAGGCCAAGCTCGATCAGTTCGCGCACGGCATGCGGCAGCACGTTGATGCCGACGCCGAGCGGCTTCAGCGCCGGGACGCTCTCGAAGACTTTGGCGGGAACGCCGATCTGATGCAGGCTGAGCGCCAGCGTCAGTCCGCCGATGCCGCCACCGGCGATTAGAACGGTCATGATGCACCCTCGTTGCTAAGCTTAAGGTCATGGCATGGGAGCGGCGCTGTGGGCAACCGCGAAAGCCCGTTTCGCGGCGGCAGGGTGGACGGCGGAACCGTGCGCCGTTAACCTTCGGCTTTCACAATGAGGACGGTCATGCTCAAGCTCTATTTCGCTCCCGGCACCTGTGCGCTTGCTTCCCATATTGCGCTTGAGGAGGCTGGTGCCGCCTACACGACCGAGCGAATCGATTTCAAGGTCAACCAGCAGAACAGCCCGGCATATCTCGAGATCAATCCCAAGGGGCGTGTGCCCTCGCTGGTGACGGACCGTGGTGTTCTGACCGAAACACCCGCGATGCTCGCCTATATCGCGCAGAGATTTCCGCAGGCCAAGCTCGCGCCGCTCGACGATGCCTTTGCTTTCGGGCAAGTGCAGGCTTTCAACAGCTATCTCTGCTCGACTGTGCATGTCGCGCATGCGCACAAGATGCGAGGCACTCGTTGGGCGACCGAGGAAAGCACGTTTGCCGACATGAAGCGTTTCGTGCCCAAATCCGTCGGCGCGAGCTTTGCGCTGATCGAGCACAAGATGCTCAGGGGACCGTGGGTGATGGGCGATGCCTATACCGTGTGCGACGCCTATTTGTTCACGCTTGCCGGATGGCTGGAAGGTGACGGCGTCGATCTGTCCGCCCTGCCGCGGGTGCTCGACCACCGCAAGCGCATGTCGGAACGGCCCGCGGTGCGCAAGGTGCTTGAGCAAGAGCGCGGCTGAAATTCCTATCGTCATTCCGGGTCACGTGCTTCGCACGTGAACCCGGAATCCGGAGATTAGTATTGCGAGATTCTCGCCCCGAATGACGGGGAATAAGCTCACGCCACCTTGGTCTTGAGGTGGCCGAACATGAAGTTGCGTGCCTCCTCGTCCATCTCGGCCTTGAAGGTGAACTTGTCCTTCAGCGCGAGGGCGCGCGCTGCAGCCGGACGTGCCGCAATCTCATCGTGCACGCGCTTTACGTTCGGATATTTGGTGAAGACGTCATCTCCGAGTACATATGGCGCCATGCGCACCCAGCCCCACAGCGCCATGTCGACGATGGTGTAGGTATCGCCGACCATGTAGCGGCTGTTGGCGAGGTGATCGTCTAGGATCTTGTAGTGGCGATGCGCTTCGTACTGATAGCGATTATGCGCGTATTCGAGATCCTTCGGCGCGGCATGCTTGAAGTGTACAGCCTGTCCGGAATACGGGCCGAGGCCGGTGGCGATGAACATCAGCCATGACAAGAGCTGCGCCCGATTGGCTGGCGTGCCAGACGGCATGAACTTGCCGGTCTTCTCACCGAGATACAAAAGGATCGCGTTGCTGTCGAAAACGGGAATGCCGTCATCGTCGATCGCCGGCACCTTGGCATTGGGATTTATTTTCAGGAATTCCGGCTTGAACTGTTCGCCCTTGCGGGTGTCGACCGGAACGAGTTCATAAGGCAGGCCTGACTCTTCCAGGAACAGCGCGACCTTGGTCGGGTTCGGCGCGCCATTGAAGTAGAATTTGAGCATCGGACAAATCTCCCTTGTCGTTGGCTCTGCGAGCGGAGCGCGGTCGCGCCGCTGTGAGCACCCATGTCCATGCGCCAATTCGATCGGAACGCGCAAGCGATGAGTTTGTGAAAGCGAGGATGTGAAAGGGGGCAAAGCCTCTTAAATCGTCATTCCGGGTTCGCGCCTTAGGGCGCGTCCCGGAATGACAGATCGAGATAGCACAACCCGATCGTTCAGCCCGCCGCCATTCCAGAGCGGATCTCTGCGCGCAATTCGTCGATCAGGCGCAAGCCCTGCTTGGTCTCGATATGCCAGAAGGTCCACCCATTGCAGGCCTGCGAGCCCTGCGCCACCGCGCCGAT
>Ga0310811_10009282_pt1 | contig 12686 bp, 14 predicted proteins | sample YCmetagenome_FD_207642 | JGI IMG/M metagenome (GOLD analysis project Ga0310811, IMG submission 207642) | Soil microbial communities from experimental microcosm in Duke University, North Carolina, United States - YC | ecosystem: Engineered > Artificial ecosystem > Soil microcosm > Unclassified ... | reverse complement strand
CCACGCCAGTTGCGGGCCGGTCAGGGTAAAGACCGATCCCCAGGTGGGATCGTTGGCGACCGTCTTCCCGAGTACGATCGAGACGAGCAAAAGTACGACGCCGAACAGGGACGCTTCTCCTACCCGCCCCGGGCGGATAAACCGCATGTAGACGCCCATCAGCAGCGCGATCGGAATCGTCGCCGCGATGGTGAAGAGGCCCCACGGGCTGGACGTAAGCGCCTTGACCACCACCAGGCTCAGGACCGCGAGAATGATGATCATGATCGCGAGTACGCCGACGAGAGCCAGCGAGCCGGGAACCGGGCCCAGTTCCATCTTGACCATCTCGCCAAGAGATTTGCCGTCGCGGCGCACTGACGCGAAAAGCACAATGAAATCCTGCACCGCACCGGCCACCACGACGCCCGCGAGGATCCACAGCGTGCCGGGCAGGTAGCCCATCTGCGCTGCCAGCACGGGACCCACCAGCGGACCGGCGCCGGCGATTGCGGCAAAATGATGGCCGAACAGCACCCACCTGTTAGTCGGTACGTAGTCCATACCGTCGTCGTGGCGCTCGGCCGGCGTCTGGCGAGTATCGTCGAGCCGCAGCACGCGCTCGGCAATGAACTTGCTGTAGAAACGGTATGCGATGAAATAAACGATGAGGGCAGCAGTCACGAGCCACACGGCATTCACACTTTCACCGCGCCCGAGCGCGAGCCTGGCGAAGGCGAAGGCGCCGACAGCGGCCAGCACGCCCCACACGAGAATGGACGCAAGCTTGTTCATGACGTCTCCCCCTGTCGAACAAACGCAAGGCAGAACCATTCCCGCGCAACTCATGTGCCGGGTTCTTCAGTGTTTCGCCGCCAAGCAGCTCGCCCGCTCCGCGGCACTTCGGGTTCCACCGAAAAACAGGCTACACCCAGCCCCGAGGCGCCGCAATTCGCGATTCCCCTTCGTGCTCCGCCGTGAGGACAACACCCAGCGCGCCGCTTCCATCGGTGTGGCCAGATCTTGTTACCGTGATGCTCCCGAGCGTTTGTGCAAACGTCCGCGCTACCCGAACCCCGACTGATCGGCAAGCCCCCCTCCGAACAAAGCCGAGATGATTGCCGGTGTAGCGCGAGCGTTCGATGGTTGGACATTTGCGTTCGCTGCAAAGGCGCGCGCTGACTCGCATCAATCACGCGACTTCATGGAACACGCCGGACACTCATGTCCATCTATATAGCGTGCCAATCAGTTCTTGTCCGGTGTTTTCAGCTCGATCAACATCCGCTCACAGCCGCCTTGATCCGGCGCCATGCAGCCGAGCCAATGTTCACTGTTCGGCATCAGCATGTCGCCGCCCGTCTGAATCGCCAACGTCATGCCGGGATTCTTCTGCCATACGATGAAGCCGAAACATGCAAGCGCCAACAGCACGACGAGCGAGAACGCGATCCTCTCCAGCATCCAATAGATTTTCGGCATGGCGCCACCTTCAGCATGGCACAGGGCTTTGGGCGCTCGCGCACGGCCCACAAGTAACGGTTGAGGTATCGTCAACTCAAGCAAATCGGTCTGACTAATGTCCCGCTTCAATAGCATTCTTGGCTGACTGACGCCGGCCTGCGATTCCGTTAAGTTGGCAGTGCCGGAGTGACTGCAAGCGGAATTCGCCCGATGATAAATCCATGAGGCGACGAAGACTTCGATGTTGTCGATTGCGTGCCGGCTCGCGCTTCGCCCACTACGCCTGTATGTGTCGACTGCCGGACCACCAGAACGGGAATAGCGCTATGAGTCAGCACCTTCTGTGTCTCACTGCCGATCAACAGGCCACGCACACCGCTGCGGCCGTGGGACGCCATCACAATCAGATCGCAGTTTCGCTCGGTGGCGGTGCTGATGATCGCTTCATAGGGATGAGCGCGGGTGGTGGCAACGGTTTCGCATATCACGCTCGCCTGGGTTGCCACCTTCGTGACAGCGGCGAGAAAGGCCTCTGCACGCTCCCTGTGAACCCGAACGAATTTCTCCTCGGTATCCGCGAGCATTTCGGTTCCATACGCCAGAACATGAAACTCCGGCATAACATGAAGTCCGGTAATGGAGGCGTGATTTTCGGCGGCGAACGTCACCGCCATCTGGACGGCGACTTCGGAAAGTGCCGAGCCGTCGGTCGGCACCAGCAGATGCTTGAACATGACACCTCCCCTCGCTCGACGTGCGGGCTCTATCCGACGCGCACTTGATCACTCGCCGCATCGCCATTGATGCCGCCATAAATTACACTTTGCTTTCAGTATAGACACTGCTGTCATTTGCGAAATATTTTCTGCTCGCAGTTCGTTTATCGAACCTTCCCACGAACCTGTCATGACGCCCCTGCAAGTTTGTCTCGTTACACGGCCGTGCCGCGGCACTGTCAACTTAACGGAATCCACGAGATCTTTTTCGGTTAAAGTGGGACGCGATTGCCAATCTGAGCGGCCTATAGGGCTTCGGATTGGCGTCAGTGTGACTTTCAGCGATGCACCGGCTTGGATTGTCTGGACACGGATTTGCAACTCAGGCGGCCTCTTTCAGGGTGGCTGCCTGACGGGCTTCATGGGGTGACATGAAGCCCAGTTTTTCGAGACGCCAGTGGCGATTGTAACGATCCTTGAACTCGACGACCGCAGCCCGGACTTCCTCAAGATTCCTGAAGATGCGACCGTGAATGGCCTGTTCCTTCAGCGTCCGGTGGAAGCGCTCGGCGACGCCATTCGTTTGTGGCTCGGCAACGAAGGCGAAGCTCGGCGTGACGCCCCAGAACCTGACCTGTTTCAGGAAGTCATCGGCCGTGTATTGCGAACCGTGATCCATGCGCAGCGTAAGGCCCCGACCGACCTCGGCACCCGTGCCGCCGAATTCGCCCAGCAGTCCCTGCGCGATCGGCTGCAAGTTGGCGAACCGGTTGCCCGTCTTGACCGCATGGATGCCGACGCGGCAGGCGTCGCAATGATCAACCGCCGAGAACACCCAGACCCAGCCGTCATCCACGGTCTAATGCGCACGCCGTCGGTGCCCCACATCTCGTTCGGGCGGCTCGTCGTGATTGTGCCGTCGTGCTGGGCAGACTTGCCCTGTGGAGGCGCCGATGTGGCGACAGCAAGGCGTTCTCCCGCATCAGACGCAGCACACGGGTGCGGGAGACCCGGATGTCGCGCAGGATGCGCAGCCGCGCCCATACCTTGCGACGTCCGTCGCCGGTAAAGGGCGAGGCCGCCAGATCGTCCCGGATGCCCTCCAGAAGGTCAGCTTCCGGCATCCTGGGTTTCGGGCCGCGCCGCTGCGCCACGAGTGGCACCACGTTGCTCGACGCGCGCGCACGTCCGGCATAGATCGTCGAACGCGGGAATCCGAGCACCCGGCAGACCCGCTGCGGCCCATAAGGCTTGCCGGTGCCAGTGGAGGTCGCGCGGCTCATTTCGGCGACCTCCGGTTGCCTAAAGGGTGTCGGGCCTGCCTTTCCTTGCGCAGGATCTCGACTTCCATCACCAGCTCGCCAATGCGCCGGGTGGCCTCGCCAAGCTTTGCCTCCAGCGGATCGTTCTCGCGCTCCTTGAGGCCGGCATCGATACCGGCCAGGACACGCTCGCGCCATTCTTCGAGCCTGTAGATCGGCACCGAAACCTCGCGCGAAATGGCGTCCACCGGCTCGCCGCGCAACAGGCGCAAGACGACTCCCTTCTTCCGGTTGGCCGACCATCGTTTCACTTCGGCGGCCGCGCCGGGGGCGCTTCCAGTCGCGCTACGCGCTCCTTCCTCCGCCCCCGGCACAACCTCAGCGACATTCGACTTATTCAGCATCTTCAACTCCGTTTCCAGACACAGGTTTTACCCCAAATTCGTGTCGAGAAAAATCGGAGGCGGTTCAGTGACTTTCAGCGATAAATGGCGGGAAATTTTCGGCGCCCACTCCGGCCGCTCGGAGTGCACTCCCGCAAAGGCTGCTTCCAAAAGTGCAACCGCCACTTGCCCCATCGAGTTGGTCCGCGAGTCACTGGTCACGAATGTTCGAGGCCGTCGGGTCCAACGCTCAGCGGCCGGCTGCTTAGGAGCGAATTGTGAAAACCGGCGAACCTCGCAACGGGGGCCGCGGTTGTACCTCTGATGGTGCGGACCAGCGCGTCCGGGTTCTGATAAGAAAATTCCACGGCTTTTTTCTAGTCGCCATTCGTACCGGGTGCAGCCGTATCGCCCGATTCTTCTCTGACCGCTCGTTTATTGACCAGGCAGTTCGAATCATGGGCGTGTCGCCAGGCATTCTGCACCGGTCTTCGCGGCTCAGTTGTATTCGCGTATCAACGCTCCCTGGGTGCGACGACAAATTGCCGAATGGACACACGCGCCGGGCGCATCTAGTCGTCGGTACTTGCATGTCGCAAGATCGCCTGTGCAGTCCAACGCACTGTCTGCAGGATTTCTTCGATGTCGAGGTGCCAGATGTCCTTCAGCACGAGAAAGACTTCGGTGCCGTAAACCAGTGACAGCGCACGCAGTACGCGCTGGAAACGCTCCTCGCCGAGTTTGTCGCGCAACGGGCTCGCAGCGGAACTGAGCAGTTCGATACGATGTCCGCGCACGAGCGGTTCCTCGCCGCCGCCTTTGCCCGCACGAGCCTGGGCTCCCTGCTGCAGCGAGACCAGTATCGCCGCACGCAGTTGCACCTCGTATTCCTCCATACGAGGGAAGGCGTGAAGCAACAGTTCGTCGACGCGGCTGACCGCGTCTCCTGATTCGGACTTCCATTCGAGGATCGGCCCGAGGCTCTCATCCACCACCGCCGCGACGAGCGCGCTTTGAGTCGGGAAGTAACGGTATGCGGTGGCGCGCGACACCTCTGCCGCCTCTGCGAGTTCGGCCACCGACGGCGTCAGGCCACTTGCCATCATCTCCATCGCTTTCGTAAGCAGCGTGCGCCGCATGCGAGCCCGTGGCCCCCGCTGGGTCGCGTCGGCGTTTTCGTCCGCAGCCGGGCGTATCGGCTGGACGGTGGTATGTGGGACTCGGCTCATTGTTTACCCTGAATCCTCGCAAAAAGAGACGATAGTCTCATTATAATCCTATAGACTCATTTCGAATCTTATGTCTTGAACTGGGAACTACAATCGTCAATGAGTCTACCGGCGCCACAAACGACATGACAACTCGCGACAAACAGATCTACCTGATCGGCACGTTTGACACCAAGGCGGCAGAGGCGCTTTATCTGCGCGACCAGATACGGTTGGCCGGCGCGCCGGTTGTCACGGTGGATGTCTCGACGTTGCCGGTTGGCGAAGGTGCGGACATCCCCGCGCAGATTGTCGCGGAGGCCCACGCTGGTGGTTCGGCCGCCGTCTTCACGGGGGACCGGGGCAGCGCGGTGACGGCGATGATCGACGCGTTCGAACGTTTCCTGGCGAGCCGCGACGATGTAGGCGCCATGATCGGCCTTGGCGGCTCCGGCGGTACCGCGCTCATCACCCCGGCAATGCGTGCGCTGCCCGTTGGCCTGCCCAAGCTAATGGTGTCGACCATGGCGTCCGGCGATGTGTCCGCCTATGTCGGCCCGACCGATATCGCGATGATGCATTCCGTCACGGACATCGCAGGGCTGAACCGCATCTCGCGCCGCGTGCTAGCGAATGCGGCCGGCGCGATCGCCGGCGCGTTCCGCCACGCGCAGGGCTACCAGGAACCGCCTGATGCGCGCCCGGCAGTCGGCCTCACCATGTTCGGCGTCACGACAGCCTGTATCAGCCACGTGCGCGCGAACCTTGAACAGGATCACGACTGTCTGGTGTTTCACGCCACCGGCATCGGCGGTGCGTCGATGGAAAAGCTGCTTGATGCCGGTCTGCTGACCGGCCTGCTTGATCTCACGACGACCGAGGTTTGCGATCACCTTCTCGGTGGCATCCTGGCTTGCACCGACGACCGCTTCGGCGCTGTCGCACGGACGCGAGCGCCTTACGTCGGATCCTGCGGGGCGCTCGACATGGCGAACTTCGGCGCTCCCGACACGCTCCCGCCGCACTATCGCAGCCGCACGTTGTACGCGCATAACCCGCAGGTCACGCTCATGCGCACAAGTGCCGACGAAAACTCACGCATCGGTGCCTGGATCGGCCAACGGCTGAACTGCTGCGAAGGCGAAGTGCGTTTCCTTTTGCCCGAAGGCGGCGTATCGGCGCTGGATGCGCCCGGTCAGCCCTTCCATGACCCCGCGGCTGATGCCGCACTGTTTGAGGCCCTCGAACGCACCGTAACGCAGACAGCGCACCGACAGTTGTTGCGCGTGCCTTATCACATCAATGACCCACAGTTCGCCGAGCTGGCTGTCCGGCTCTTTCGTGAACTGCTCCAACCCGAGGATCGAAACCTTGCCACGTTTTGAACGCAGCGAACTACTGCAGAAGTTCCAGTCGATGGTATCCGCCCGCCAGCCTATTGTCGGCGGCGGCGCCGGTACCGGCCTGTCCGCCAAATGCGAGGAAGCCGGCGGGATAGACCTGATCGTGATCTACAACTCGGGGCGTTACCGCATGGCGGGCCGCGGTTCGCTGGCTGGCGTGCTGGCCTATGGCAACGCAAACGAGATCGTGATGGACATGGCGCGCGAAGTGCTGCCGGTCGTCAGGAATACACCTGTGGTGGCGGGCGTGAACGGCACGGATCCCTTCTGCAACTTTGACGCCTTCCTCGATGACGTGCGGCGCGTGGGCTTTTCCGGCGTGCAGAACTTCCCCACGGTGGGCCTGATCGATGGCGTCTTTCGAGCCAATCTCGAAGAGACCGGCATGGGCTACGCGCTGGAGGTGGAGATGATCCGGCTCGCGCATGCCAAGGGACTGCTCACCACGCCCTACGTATTCGACCCGGACCAGGCCGTCGCGATGACGAAGGCAGGCGCCGATATCCTCGTTGCTCACATGGGACTGACGACGGGAGGGACAGTCGGCGCCGAGACCGCCATGACGCTGGATGACTGCGTGAGTGCGATCGACCGCATCGCCGAAGCCGCGCTGCAGGTTCGCGACGACATCATCGTCCTGTGCCACGGCGGCCCGATCGCGATGCCGCAGGACGCCCAGTACGTACTGAGCGCGTGCAAGGTCTGTCATGGTTTCTACGGCGCCAGTTCCATGGAACGCCTGCCTGCCGAACAGGCACTGACGGCACAGACGCAGGCGTTCAAGCAGTTGAGCTTCTAGCGCGCCGGCCTTTGTCCGCTCCCCCTTTTTTGCGAGGTCAGCCATGCCTAACACCGTTTATATCAGCGACATCATCAATGCTCCCATCGAAGCCGTGTGGTCGATCATGCGCGACTTCAACGGGATGCCCACCTATCACCCTGGCATCATCAGCAGTGCGATGGAAGCCGGCGCACAAGGCGATACCATCGGCGGCGTGCGCCGGCTGACGCTCGGGCCCGATGCATACGTGCGCGAGCAGTTGCTGATGCTCGACGACCTGGCTTTTGCCTTCACCTACAGGATCATCGAAGGCACGCTGCCGGTGCGCGATTACGTGGCCGGCGTGCGTCTGTCGCGCGTGACGGCGGGATCGCGGACCTTCGCCGAGTGGTGGGCGGATTTCGAAATGACCGGCGGCGCCGACCGCGCGCACTGGATTGGCCAGATCGGGAACAATGTGTTCGGCGCCGGTTTTGCCGCCGTCGCAGCCAGGCTGAGCGCAGCGTGACCACCCGGCTGCTCGTCAATGTCGCGCTCAACGGGCTGACCCTGGCCGCGCTTTATTTTATCGTCGCAAGTGGCTTCTCGATTGTCTTCGGGCTGCTGCGCACGGTCAACATGGCGCACGGAGCACTCTATCTGCTCGGCGCCTATATCGGCTACGACGTCGCAGCGGCGCATGGATGGTGGTGGGGCGTGCTTGCCGCGGCCATCGCAGTTGGTCTGCTTGGAGCCGCGATGCAGAAGTGGCTGCTCGACCGCCTGCAAGGCCAGGATCTTCGTCAGGCGCTGGTGACGATCGGGCTCTCGATCGTGCTGGGCGATCTGCTGCTCGCACGCTATGGCGGCCTCACCTATCAGTTCGATCCGCCCGATGCGCTTTACGGAAGCGTGCGGCTGCCGGCGGATCTCGGCGGCTACCCGACCTTCCGGCTGTTCCTGATCGGCGTCGCCCTGGCGGTCGGTCTCGGATTGTGGCTCCTGATGTACCGGACGAGGCTCGGCATGGCGATCCGGGCCGGTGTCGATGATCGCGCGATGCTGTCAGCGATGGGATTCAACGTGCCGAGACTGTTCATCCTCGTGTTCGCACTGGGCGCGGCGATGGCCGGACTGGCGGGGGTGATCGGGGGCTCGGCGCTATCGGTCGCGCCAGGAGAAGACGCGCGCTATCTGATGTCGTCGCTGGTCGTGGTCATTGTCGGCGGCATGGGCAGTCTGGGGGGCGCGGCGCTGGGGGCGCTACTGGTGGCCTATGCCGAGCAGATCGGCCTCGTGCTGTTCCCTCACTACGCGATTCTGCTCACGTTCGTCATCATGATCGCGGTCCTTGCCGTGCGGCCACGGGGGCTCCTCGGCCGGGCATGAGTGTGTTCCGACCGGCCACGGCGCCGCCTGCCGGGAGGTCGGAGAGTTGTCGTTCAGAACAATGGCGCACGGCGCCCGCGGAGTACTAATGAAGAAGACATCACCCTCTCTGCGCTGGGTCGTGCTAGCCGCGCTGGTGCTCGCGCCGCTGGTGTTGCCGGCGTTCTGGCTGCAGAACATTTTCGCGAAGGCCGCAGTCTTCGGCATTGTCGCGTTATCGCTGAGCTTTCTGAACACCTATGGCGGCATGGTATCGATGGCCCAGATGGCAGCGGCGGGACTCGCCGCCTACGCCATGGCGTACACGTCGATCAATGGCAGCGGCCTGGGTGTGCCGCTTCCCTGGCCCCTGGCACTCCTGATCTCACTCACCGTCGGGACTGTGTTTGGCGCACTGACGGGGTGGATCGCATCTCGCACGCGAGACGTGTACCTGCTCATGCTGACACTGGCTATTGGCATGGGCGTGTTTTCATTCGCTCAGCAGAACACGGAGTTGTTCAACGCCTTCGACGGCATCAACGGGGTCGCCGCGCCCAGGCTCGGCCACCTTTCATTGAATGCACCCATTCCATTTTATGTACTGAGCGTCGGGCTGGCGTGGCTGCTTCTGGTCCTGGTGAACCATGTCGTGCGCACGCCCTTCGGCCTTGCGTTGCAGGGCCTTCGCGACAGCGACCGGCGCCTCGCCGCGCTCGGCTACCGGGTGACGCTGCATAAGGTCGCCGCCTTCGCACTGGCCGGATTCATGGCCTCCGTCGGCGGTGTCCTGATGCTCTGGTACCAGGGGCAGATCGCTCCCGGCTCCGTAGGCCTGGCCGCGGCGACCAACATTCTGGTCATCGCCGTGCTGGGCGGCCTACGTCGCCCCGCAGGCGCTTTCGCGGGTGCGCTCGTTTTCGTCCTGCTGCAAACCTTCGCGACAGACCTGTTCTTCCGCGATCGCTACAACACCCTCATCGGCGCCGTCTTTCTGTTGGTGGTGCTTTTTCTTCCATCCGGCGTCCTGGGGCTGACAGATCTCGTTTCCCGACTACGCCGCGCCACCCGGACGCGTCAGGCCGGCGAACAATCCTCAAGCATTCCTTGATTCATTCACGAAGACCAAGAACCAGGAGACTAATGAAAATGTTTCACAAAACCCCTTTTAGCCGCAGCGCGCTTGCAATCGCCGCGATATCAGGCGCCTTGCTTGCCACCCCGGCGTGGGCACAGGTCAAGGTTGGCGTGCTGGCCACGCTGGAAGGCCCTTTTGCCTCGCCTGGACAGGACAGCGTCCGAGGAGTCCAGCTGGCGCTCGATGACGTCAAATCGAGCGCTGGCGGCAAAAGCATCACAATGATTGTCGAAGGTACAAACGCGGAACCTGACGTGGTCGTGGCCAAGGCCCGCAAACTGGTCGAACAGGACAAGGTCGACGTGATCATTGGGCCGCTCTCGGGCAGCGAAGGCATTGCCATCAAGAATTACTCGAAGTCCGTGCCGGGCGTCACTTTTATCAATGGATCGTCGGCAGCTGAAGACACCACACTGCGCGATCCGTCACCGAACTTCTTCCGCTTCATGGGCGACGGCACGCAGTGGATGGCCGGTCTTGGGCGCTACGCGTATGACGTCAAAAAATACCACCGTGTCGCCATTGTCTCGGAGGACTACTCTTTCCCCTATTCGCAGGTGAACGGCTTCATGCAGGAATTCTGCGCCAGGGGCGGCAAGGTGCCCGCGAAGCTTTGGGTTCCTTTGGGCACGAAAGACTACAGCAGCGTGATCGCCCAGTTGCCCAGCGACGTGGATGCCGTCTTCGTCGTGCTGGGCGGCTCCGACGCCGTAACGTTCATGTCGCAGTACAACCAGACCGGCGGCCAGGCCCATATGATGGGCGGCTCGATCACGGTCGACCAGAGCGTCCTGTCGGCGCGTGGCCCGTTCCGCAAACAGATTATCGGCATGCTGAGTTCGGGCCCGACCGCGGACAACAATGACGCGCCAGAGTGGAAGTCTTTTGTTGCGGCCTATCGCAAGAAATTCCCTGACGGCCTGCAATCGCCGTCGCTGTTCGCAAACAACTACTACACGGCCACCAAAGCGATGACGCTCGCGCTCGACCAGGTACATGGCGATCTGTCCGACCATCAGGCGGCTTTCCGCAAAACCCTCTCGAACCTCACGGTGAAGTCCCCCAGTGGCGAAGTCAGGCTGGATGGTAACCGCCAGGGGATCGTGGACGTCTATCTGACCGAGGTCGACCAAAATGCCCAGGGGCAGCTTTTCAACAAGCTGGTGAAGGTGACGAAGGGCGTCAACCAGACGCTGGGACAGCCGCGCGAGGCGTATCTTGCCAAGGGTGAAGCCGGGCGAAACTATCCGTCTTGCCCGTGATGACCGGCGACTCGCAACATCGGCCGGCGACGGCGCTGGAAGTGGAGGAACTGGGCATGCGCTTCGGTGCCGTGCGGGCCATCGACAACGTGTCGTTGATGGTGCGCACGGGCGAGCGCCATGTGCTGCTTGGAACCAACGGGGCAGGCAAAACCACGCTGTTCAATGCAATTTCTGGCGACCTGCGCGCCACCTCGGGAAAGATTCGTCTGTTCGGCGAGGACATCACCCGCCTGCCGTCCTGGCAACGGGCGAGGCGCGGGGTGGCACGCACCTACCAGAGTTCCCTGCTGTTTGGCGGACTCACCGTAGAGGAGAATCTGTATGTCGCGCTGCGGGGCCTCTCCGCCAGCCGGTTCTCGCTGCGACGTGAGCGCGCTGCCTCGCTGCACTGGCAACGTGCACGGGCGCTGGCGGGACGCGTCGGCCTGGGCGCCCGGTTCACGGAAGATGTGGCTTCGCTCTCCCACGGACAGCAACGTCAATTAGAGATTGGCATGGCTCTCGCGGGCGACCCGCGTTTGCTGCTGCTGGACGAGCCCGCGGCGGGCTTGTCCCCAGCCGAGCGCCAGTCGCTCATCGAGCTGATTGAAGGTCTGCCGTCATCGCTGACCATCGTGCTGATTGAGCACGACATGGATGTAGCCTTGCGGCTAGCGCATCAGGTAACCGTGATGAAGGACGGACAGCTCGTGGTTCAGGGCGACCCGGCGAGCATCCGCGGGAACCCGCAAGTGCAACGCATTTACTTCGGCGACGGACTGGGGGTCAGCCATGAATGACGAGACAGTCTCAGCGGGTCTGAAGGTGCGTGGGCTGCAGGTTCACATCGGCAAGAGTCACGTGCTTCAGGGTGTGGATCTGGATGTGACGGGTGTGCCATTGGCTCTGGTCGGACGCAACGGCATGGGCAAGAGCACGTTGTGCAACGCCATCATCGGACTGCAGGACACCTCAGGTGGTTCGATCCAATGGTGCGGCGAAGAGCTTCGCGGGCGCCGTCCGCATCAAATCAGCGGCGGGGGCATCGGATTCGTACCGCAGGGGCGCCGGGTATTCCGTTCCCTGACCGTGGACGAGCACATGCGGCTCTTCGCACCCCGAAACGTCAGCAAGGGGACCGGCTGGACCATCGAGCGGGCCTACGATGCATTTCCGCGTCTCGCTGAGCGACGCCGCAACCGCGGCAATGAGCTGTCGGGCGGGGAGCAGCAGATGTTAGCTATCGCCCGCGCGCTGCTTCGCAACCCGCGGCTACTGGTGCTCGATGAGCCTTCCGAGGGGCTCGCTCCCGCTATCGTCGGGCATCTTGTCGAGCTGCTGCAGAAAGTTAACGCCGAAGGCATCCGCATCCTGCTGGTTGAGCAGAATCTCGGCATGGCCCTGGCGGTTGCAGACTCGGTCGCCATCATGACGGCCGGGCGCATCGCCCTGACGTTGCCGGCAGCGGCCCTGAAAGCCGACAGGAGCTTGCAGCAGCAATATCTGGGGGTCGGTGCCGCGACACAGTAGGCGCTGGCCTGCCTTTACTGGTCCCGTGTGGCCAATGAGCTTTGCTGGACGCGGTCACGCTAAGCAGCCGTGGAAGCGAATCCACGAGCGCCTGCTTCGGCTGGCGGCTCAACACCTGCCTGCAGGTCCCAATGTGCGCCTACGGGCCTGCAACGGTGGGCAGGCCGTCGATGCGTGCGACACGCATAACCAGTACGCGAACGGCCGGTGACCGATGGAAAGCCGCCCCCC
>Ga0310811_10009281_pt1 | contig 12687 bp, 8 predicted proteins | sample YCmetagenome_FD_207642 | JGI IMG/M metagenome (GOLD analysis project Ga0310811, IMG submission 207642) | Soil microbial communities from experimental microcosm in Duke University, North Carolina, United States - YC | ecosystem: Engineered > Artificial ecosystem > Soil microcosm > Unclassified ... | reverse complement strand
GTGACCTCATCTCCCAGCGCGAGCTCTCCGATCCGGCGCTCAAGGCGCAGAGTGTTCTGGACGTCGTTCGTTCGCTACGACCGCAATTCCTGACCGAGCGCGGAAAGAACAGCCACAGTGACGACGAGGCGGGCAAGGTGCACGCGTCGGTCGACAACGGGCGAATCGTGCCCGTCGACGAGCTCCAGAACATTCACGTCGCCACCGTGATGGAGATACGCTATCTCAACATTGCCGCGGCGATGCAGCGATTCGGTGGCGCAGCGCGCGAAGGGCCGGTCATTCTCGTTCGCTTGCTGAAGTAGTCGATCGGCCGAGCGATCAATCAAAAAACGAAGCGGGGCACTCCGAAGATCCGGAGTGCCCCGCTTCGTTTTGCTACTCAACTGCGTTGCGCCGCTATTTGTCCCACCAGATCCGCGTGATGTAGGTGTCGGCTCCCTGACGCGCGATCGCATCCTTGAGCGCGGTCGCATTCACCGTCTGCTCGTTGCTCGGATACAGAATGCGTCGCGGAATCTCCGGCACGTCGGGATAGGCCTTGGGGCCCATCTTGATCGAGGCCGGGTTGCCGGTGCGGCGCCACTCGGCCCACGCCTCGTTGCCCTGCGTGAACATCGAGATCCACTTCTGGAGTCCGATCTGCTTCAGACCGGTGGCTCCCGGGACGTAGGCGACGCCCGGTCGTGCCAGGTAGGCATCGGCCTGGGCATCGGTGCCGCCCCACTGGAGGATCGAGGCGCGAACACCGGCGTTATAGAACGCAGCCGCTCCAGTCTGTCCGCCCAAACCACGTTCTGCGGCCTCGGCGCGGAGGAACGACAGCTCGGCGAACGTCATGATGTAGCTTGGCGTCGTCTTGCCGGCCGGAGTGCCGTACGTTCCGTAGGTCGTAGTGCCCGGGTAGAACAGCAAACCGACGCGCGACGTCGTGTTGAAGAACGGTGTCACCGTCACGTTGTCGAGGCCGTTCTGCAGTCCGATGTACTTCGTCGGATCGGCCTTCGTGGGCTGCGCGTAGATCGCCATGCGTGGATCGCTCAACGCATTCAACGTGTCGAGCAGCGTTTTCGAAACGCGATGGTCGTCGCGGGTCGAGAACGTGCCGGCCCAGGGATTGTCGAATACTCCATCGCCGGGCCAGGCGAGTTTCGCGTTGTCGGCGTTCGACGACAGAACGCCGCCAGCCGCCGAGAACGCAGCCGTCAACTCCGCGGCTGCCTTGGTCGCGTCGGCCTTGGAGATGCGCATCGCCATCCGGACGCGAAGCGAGTTCGCGAGCTTGATCCAGTTCGCGATATTCCCCTTGTAGATCGGGTCGCCGTTGCCGAGGGCCGGATCGGTCGACCCGACCTTCATCGACGTCGACGCGTCCGTCAGGGTCTTGAGCAGACCATAATAGATGTCCTTCTGTGCATCGTACTTGGGCTTGAGCGAACCGCCAGCGTCACCCTTGAGTGCCTCGCTATAGGGGATGTCGCCCCAGAAGTCGGTCATGTTCTGGAATACCCAAGCCTGCATCACCAGTGCTGGTCCGGCGGTGTTTGGCGACCCGCTGGCCGCGCCTTGCTGGGCGACCTTGCCAAAGTCCTCAAGCTCGTTGACGTACGCGTTGGTGAACCAACCGTCGATCGTTTCGGCCCGAAGTCGGCCGCGATCCTCTTCGACGTATTGGACCTGCGCGAGGTGTTGCGCAAAGAGCTCCGTACCGGAGAGTTGGCCGGCGCCGACCCAGCGTCCAACCGCCGCGGTAACAGCGTTCGTGAAGAGCGCCGCTGCCGGTGCGGAGGTGGGGCTATTCGGATTGTTGTTCAGCGAAGTTAGATCGGTCTTGCAGGCCGTCGCCGACAGCAAGGCGACGGTGACCGCGACCGGAAGTCGAGTGCGTTTCATGAGTGAAGTCTCCCGAGTGACGGTCACGGTACGAACGTGAGGTTGAAGCCGATGGTGCGCATCGTGGGCATCGCACCCATGTCGTAGCCCTGGCCGCCGTTGCCGGCGTTGCTCGAGTTCTCCGGGTCGTAGTTCGGGAAATTCGTCCAGGTGAAGAGATTACGACCGACGAAGGCGACGTTGAGCTGCGATGCGCGGACCTTCGTTGCGTACTTCTGCGGGACGTCCCAGCTGAAGCGCACCTCACGCAATTTCGTGAACCCGGTGTTGTAGATGCCGGCTTCGTTGATCGGGTACACGGTGTGGTTGTAGTCCTCAGCCGTGACCCTGACCGTGTTCTGCTTGCCCGTCGCGATGTCGATACCGTCGATCACGAGGCCCGGCTTGTCCCAGTCGGTCTGGCGGCCATCGAGCGTCCTCTTGAGGATTCCAGCATACTGACCCCACCAGTTGCCGACCGAGAAGTTCTGGCCGCCGCGGCGGAAGTCGATGAGCGTGTTCAGCGCGACGCTCTTGTAGCGGAACTCGTTTGCCCAGCCGCCGGTCCAATTCGGATTGACGTTGCCGAGAATGCGCTTGTTCGGATCGCGCGTCGGGAGACCGTCAGAGAGCAGCATCTTGCCGGTGGCCGAATCACGCGCGTAGGCGAAGCCGAACAGGACTCCGTACGGCTGTCCCTGTCGTGCCTCGATGTTCGAGCTCCACTGCGACGCGATGATGATCGTTGCGAGTCCCGGCGCGAGCGAATCGACGCGGCTCTTGTTCTTCAGATAGTTGAACGTCGTGGTCCAGCTGAACCCATTCGTGAGGCGAATCGGCTTGGCCGTCACGCTCGCCTCGAAGCCCCGGTTGCTGATCTGCCCCGCGTTGATCACCGCGGAGCTGAACCCGGTCGCCGGTGCGGTCGTGAGCGGAATGATCTGATCGCGGGTCTTCTTGACGTAGTAAGTCCCGTCGAACGTGACCCGGTCGTCGAGCACCGACAGCTCCACGCCGCCTTCCTGCGCCGTGGTACGCTCGGGCTTCAGCTGCGAGTTGTTCGAGCGGTCGGCGAGCGAGAAGAGCGGCAGGCCGCCGAACTTGTTCGAGCTGCCGTTGTACACGGTGGCCAACTGGTACGGACCGGCATCGGAGCCGACGCGCGTCCAACCGCCGCGCACCTTCAGGTAGGACAGCCAGCGATTGTTCGCGAGGGTCGGGAACATGTCGGAGAGGACCAGCGCCGAGCTGAACGACGGATAGAAGTACGACGCGTTCTCCTTGGGGAGCGTCGACGACCAGTCGTTGCGGCCCGTGGCTTCCACGGTCCAGTACTTGTTGAGCGTCGCGACCAAGGAGCCGTACGACGAAGTGACCGCCGAGTGGAACTCGTTGTTCGTGAACGTCGGGGCGATACCCGCGTTGGAGAGATTGTAGATGCCCGGGACGAGGATACCAGCCGTCCGATAGCCGGCCTGATAGCTGTCGTTGCGTCGCGAGTTGCCGCCGAGGTTCAACGTCAAGTCGAGCGAGCGAATGCTGTGCGTAGCCGTGGCGATCGCCTCGAAGTTCGTTTCCGCCGCGCGCGTGCTGTAGTTCGTGAACCCGCCCTGGTACGATGCGCTGGCGCGATCGATGTTGCCCGCGGCGAAGTCCTCCTCGGCCGTCGCCCGGTAGGAATCGGAACCGCCGCGTCCAACGACGCTCAGCCATGGAGTGAACTTGTACGTCGCCGACGCCTGCGCCACGACGCGATCGCGCGAATCCGGTGCCGGGTTCTCGAACACCTGCCAGTACGGATTGCGGTGATAGTTGTCGTTCCAGTTGTACAGGCTCTGATCGGCCAGGCCGTACGGGCTGTTCTTATTGAAGTACTTGGCCGCCAGCGACTGGATGTCGACCTGCCGGCCGAACCAGGTGAACGACATGAACGGGTTGCCTTCGGTGTATCCGTTTTCCGTACGGTTCATGCCGTGATTCTGCACATACATCAACGATCCGAAGATGTCGAGCTTCTCCTTGATCGTGGCATTCGCCGACAGGGAGCTCGACAGCTTGCCCAGCGAGGAGTTGAGAACGGCACCCTTGTCGTCGTCGCGGGTGATCGACAGCCGCGCGCCGGCGTTCTCGAACGCCTGTGAAACCGTGAGGTTGTTCGAGATGCTGTTGCCCGTCCGGAAGTAGTCCCGGACGTTGTTCGGATGCGCAACCCAGGGCTGCTGCTTGCCGCTGAACTGGTCGATGAGGCGGCCGTCGAGCTTCGGACCCCACGATTCGTCCGCGCCGTCGTTCACGCCACCGCCCGCGCCGTCGACGTACTGGAACGCTCCGCCGAAGCCCTGGCCATACTGATTCTGATAATCCGGGAAGACCGACAGGTTATCGGCCGTGGCGCGGCTCGTGAAGCTGATCTTCGTTCCGCGGAGCGCCTGGCGCGAGTTCTTGGTCGTGATGACGACCGCACCGTTCGATGCGCGGGAGCCGTACAGCGCCGCGGCGTTTGGACCCTTCAGCACCGTGACGCTGGCGACGTCATCCATGTTGAGATCCGAGATGCCGGTGCCGTAGTCGCGTCCACCGCTCGCCGAGGCCATACCGAACCCGTTCCCGGTGAATTGCGCGTTCGACACCGGGACGCCGTCGACGATGAACAGCGGCTGATTCTCCCCGAGGATCGAGCCGGCGCCGCGGATGACGATACGCTGTGAGCCGCCCATGTTGCCGGACTGGCTGATCTGGAGACCGGACACTTTGCCCGACAGGGCGCTGATGAGCGTTGGCGTTTGAACGCGGGTCAGCTCCTCGCCGGATACGGCCTGCTGTGACGTTCCCAGCGTTGCCTTCTCACGCTGCTGGCTGAGGGCCGTAACGACGACGCCGGTGAGTTGGGCGGCCGTCGCGGTGAGGGCGAAGTCCTGGGTGATGGCCGTTCCCGCTCGGAGCGTGATCGTCACCGATTTGGCCTCGAACCCGATTCGACGCGCCGAGAGTTGCACCGATTGGCCGGCTGCGCGCGAAGCGGGGACGGTGAACGAGTATCGCCCCTGTTCGTCGGTGAATGCGCCGGCGCCGATCGTCGAAATGGCCACGCTGACGTTCTGCAGCGGGGCCTGGGTAGTACTCGTTACACGGCCACTGATGGTTGTGCCCTGCTGGGCGAAAGCGATTGCCGGGAATGATCCCAGCAACACGCCTAGTGATGCAACAGCGAAAATGCGTTGCCTTGGCATGGGTGGTTGCCCTTCGGTTGATGGTAACGGATCCGAATTCGTCCACCTCGCCGCGCTACGTGGCGAGGCAGACGACTAGTCTGCCCGAGCGAACGGACTGGCAACGACCCTCGAACAGAACACCATCACGACTCTCCGTATGAGCAGAGTCGAACGTGGCAACCTTTAAAGAAATATCCTGGGACGACCGGCGGGTGGGGCTACGCAGCCAGGCCTGTCCGAGGTGCAGGGCAAAGTGTACGGGACGGTACTTCCGATGTCCAGATTGTGGCCGACAATCGGAATAACCCCGCAGCAGGCCGGGTGGTCACTTGCTCCGACTCATCGGTCGAGCCAGCTGGCGCTCGCTGCTCGCGCGGCGCGCCGGCCGCGCGACGACATCGAATACAAATCTTAGCGTTTGTTATTTACTGGATACAGAATCCAGTTTTGCCCCAAAGGCAGGGCGACGGGGCGGTCCCCGATCCTGGTCGAGCTACCGCCGGCGCGTCGCGAGGCTGGTCGTTCGCTGGCCGTCCAAACCGTCCCACAGGTGCCACGCACCCCGCTCTCCGTGCTCGGCGATGATGCTCGTCAGACGGTCGGCGGCGTTGTGCCAGTTGGTCTCCACGGCGTGCTGCGCGGCCCGCGGATCGCCCTTGGCGATCGCCGCCGCGATGGCCTCGTGCTCCTTCACCGACGTCGAGAGCTCGTCGAGGAGGACGTTGACGTAGAGGCGAGCGTACCGTTCACACTGTGGCTTGATGGCCTGGTGGAGGACCACCACGCGGGGGCCGGCGATGCCTTCGACGTAGGTGGCGTGAAACTTCAGGTCCAGAGCGAAGAGCGTCGCCGGCGGCGCCTTGGCCTTCGACGCGACCGCCAGTGCCTTGTTGACCTCGCGGAGCTCTCGGACGAGTCGCTTGCGCGGCTCGGCGGCCAGCATCGCCGCCTGCCGCGCCGCCAGTCCCTCGAGGTGGCCGACGATGAGGAATACCTCATGGCCGTCGCCGCGCGTGAGCGGTGTGACGATCAGCCGCTGGTCGCCAGCGCGGCCCACCGACGCGACGAGACCTTCCTGCTGGAGCCGGTGCAGCGCGCTGCGCACCGGCGTTCGGCTCATGCCCATTCGTGCAACGACCGCTCGCTCGGCCACACGGGCGCCCGGCGGGAGCTGTCCGGCGATGATGAGCGTTCGTAGCTCATTGTAGACGCGCGTGACGTTGTCGACCGGCGTGCGGGAGTGCGACGCGGTCGAGCCCTTGGTGGAGCGGGCGGCAGGCCGCTTGGCGCGGCTCGATGACGAGGCAGGCACGAGGAAAAGATACTGCCCGGGCGAATCGTCGAGCAAGAAGGCCCGGTGGCGGTGGCGGGGTTGTGACCTGATCGTAACGGTATACCGAAACGGTCTATCGCCACGACACGACGAACGGTACGTTGGTGCGCTTGATGTCTACCGCTACCCAGACCTACGACACGAACGACCATCATGAAGCCTTGTGCCGCTGTCGCCTTCGCCGCGTCGCTGCTCGGAGCGATGCCACGCGCATCGCTCGCTCAGATTCCGCCGTCCGTCGAGTTCCGCGTCCCCAAGGCGCCAACCGTCGCGGTCACCGATTCGGGCGCATTCCTCGTCTACGAGCTGCACGTCACCAACCTGACCCCGGCGACTCTGGTGCTCAAACGTGTCGAGGTGTTGTCGGTCAACGGCGGAAAAGCCGGGAATGTCGTGGCCAATCTCACCGACAGCGCGTTGCTCCGAGCCACGGCGCGCGTTGGTGCCCCCGTGCCCGTCGCCGAACGCATGCAGATCGGAGCGGGGTTGCGCGCCTATGTGTATCTATGGATTCCGACGAACGCGAGCCGTCCACCGGCTTCACTCACGCATCGTTTGACGTTCACGCGCGGCACGAGCGACACGACCGACGTGTTGCAGGGAACGACCATCCCCGTCGAGTCCGCCGCCGTGGCGATCGGCCCACCGGTACACGGCGAGTGGGCGGCTTTCAACGGTCCCTCGAATAGCTCGGGCCATCGGCGTCTCGTGCTGGGACTCGACGGTCACGTCGCCATCGGCCAACGCTTCGCGATCGATTTCCTGCAACTCGATTCGGCTGGCAAGTCGTATCGCGGCGATCCACTCAAGAATTCGAACTACCTCGCGTACGGCACGCCACTCCTGGCCGTCGCCGACGGCATCGTCGTGGAAACGAAGGACAGCATTCCCGAGAACGTTCCCGGGGCGAACTCGCGCGCTGTGCCGATCAACATGATCACCGTCGGCGGGAACCATGTGGCGCTCGACATCGGAGGCGGGAAGTATGCGCTGTACGCACACGTTCAGCCCGGCTCGCTCAAGGTCAAGGTCGGGGACCGTGTGAAGCGCGGGCAGGTGCTCGCCCTGCTCGGGAACTCGGGTAATTCGACAGAACCGCACGTGCACTTTCAGATCGCCGACGGTCCAACGTTCCTCTCGTCCGAAGGGTTGCCGTACGCGACGTCGTTCGAGGTGGTCGGCGGCTGCGGAATCAACATGGGGCCAACGCCGGCAATCGAATGCAAGCGCCGCGCGCCTGTCGCGGTGAAGGGCGGGATCCCGCTGCAGAACGAGATCGTCCGTTTTCCTTGACGCAGGTCACACTCCGGGACCGACGCGGATGATATAGTCTGTGGACCAGCGGAGGTTAATGATGCAAAAGCTCACTCGATCGCCGGTGCACGCCCTGGCAGTCCTTGCCGCTATCGTCGGCATCGCGTGCTCCGACACCCCCGAAGGACCGATCGCCACTTCCTCGTCGCCACTGGCGGGTCTGTTGAAAGGCCTGGCAAACGACTCGGCACCGACCGCGCCCGGATCGTCGACGTTGGGCTCTGGAGCGATTCACGGAACCGTACGCGGGCAGTCGGCTCCGGGCTCCGGCCCCGACACCATGGCAACTGCCGCGCGAGTCTCAGGCGTGAAGGTCACCGCGTACAAGCTCGTCCTCGAGGGCACGACGCCCACTGCTGGCGCGCAGGTAGCCGCAACGACGACGGACTCGACCGGCGCGTTCGCGCTCCCATCGCTCCCCGGCGGCAACTACGTGGTTACGTTCGTGCCCCCGAACGACAGCAAGTATCGCGGGCAATACGTCTTCGGACCTGTGAACAGCGAGACCGATCGATTCCCGTGGTATATCGTTCTGTCGAATCGATAGGCGGCGGGCGGCGGGCGGCGGGGGACGGGCGACGGTTGTAATGACGCGGGACGGCGTGAACGTTAGGCGTAACGAGCGAGGCGGATCCACATCCAGCCATCGTGCCTCGCCGTCGCTCGTCGCCCGTCCCCCGTCCCCCGTTCAACACCGCCGTTGAGCTTGAAAATTCTCCAACGAGCGCCCAGAGTTATTGCAGAACTGAAAAAACCGCGCTGAGGCTTCCATGCGTACTCGAGCTCTCGTTGCTGCCGCGTTGGTCACGCTTCCCTTTGCATTGCCGGCGCAGGTTGGCCGGATTCCTCGGCGGGGAACAACAACCCCGGAGCCGGCGCCGCTTCCGCCGTCCGTCGAACCGGTTGCACGGGCGCTCTCGCTCACCCGGTCGCGATGGTCTGCCGAGGGGTACACGTTGATCAGTGCGGTCCAGGTGCCGGACGGCAACGGCGGCGTGTCGCGCTACTCGACGTTCGGGACGGGAACGCATGCCGACTATCGGTATGCGGATCATCTGACCGCGACGATAGATCTGACCGCGTCGTTCCTCGGTGCGAATAGCCAGACGGCGGAAGTTGGAACCCGATACTCGCCGCTCGATTGGGACCGTACGCTTCGTCCCTACTTCGACGTACGCGCCGGATACATGCGATTGTCCGATCCGTACTCGGGTGGGAACGTCGGAATAGGCGCTGGGCAGAACGCCACCGAAGGAACTCGTTATAGCCGCGGATACGGCGGCCTTCTCGGTGCGGGAGCTGAATACACGATCTCGAGCACGCTGGCGATCACCAGCGAGGTCATGGCGTTGCGAAACCAGATGACGATGTACCGGCTCACCAGCACGGCGAATCTTCCCGCCGGCAATCGCTACATGTTGACGTCGTTCCGCTTCGTTCTCGGCTTGAAATACAACCCGCTGAACATGCAGCTGACGCAGAACCCGCGGCAGTAGCACAAGGCGACCGTCGAAAACGAGAGCGGGGCATCGTGACGAATCGTCACGATGCCCCGCTTTGTTTCTTTGGTCTACGCGTCTGACGAGAACGTCAGCTTGAATCCATCCGGATCTACGATTCGAAACACGCGCGGGCCCCATGGCATGGTGACCGGCTCGGTCGCGAGCGTCCCGCCATGCGCTTTGATGCGCGCGGCGATCTCGTCGATGTTCTGAGTGGTCGAAATCTGGAGCGAAAACCCTTCGCCCTTTACGCGGTCGAGACCCTTCGCGCCGTCGTCGCGACCGAGGAGGATTCGGACTGCGCCCGCCCTGAGCGATACCGCGATGAGCTGCCCTCCGCGCTCGTGCTCACGATCTATGCTGAAGCCCAGGACATCGCGATACCACGCGACGCTCGTGGGCACGTCCTTCACCGTGAGGGACGCCGCCAGGTTCGTGCCGTGCAAGGATTGAGTCTCGGATGTCGAAGCTGTTGTCATTGAGCTCTCGTCTACTGTGTGAGCGCCGCTATCGTTTCGCTTCCAGGATGCCATCGACGCGGTCGACAATGTCCTGCCAATGCGCCTTGGCGACCGTGCCCGGAGCGGAGGCGGCGAAGCGACGCGCATCGTCGCGGATCTGGCGCAGCTGCGCGCGCGCCAGCGCTGGGATGTCGCTTCGCTGCACATTCGACGCCGCGACGAACGGCGCCGGTGCGGCGGCCGTACCCGGTCGTGCTGCCGCCGCACCGGGACCTGCTCCAGCGGCAGGCGTGGGAGCCGGATTCACGATCGCGCCAAGGCGTTCGACGTACACACGCTGCAGCACGCGCCGGTTCGCGTCCGGTGTCGCGGCATTGAAGACGTCTCCCTTGAGGTCCGTCAGGAACTCGGCGAGCGGGTATGCGTTCGCCGCATCGAGCTCTTCCGATTCGGCGAGTCGGTTGAGACGCTGCGGGGCCAGCAAAGAGGTGAGCACCGCCGATTGCCGCGTGTCGAGTGCCGAGGGTCCGAGTCGCGATGCGATGTCTGCGGGATCGAGCCAGGTCGGGGTCGTGAACACGTTCGCACTCAGGAATGCCAGCGCGGCTTTCTGTTTCGCCTTCGGTACGACGCGATAGACATTTGCGCCCTGTTCGCTGCTCTTGAGATCGACCGTGACGCCACCCACGACGGTCGTCACATGTCCCATGTACGTCGACCACATGCCGAGCGTCTCGCCGTAGATCTCGTCGAGATCGGAGTAGTCTTCGCCGGGACGCGTCGTCCACGACACGAGCTGCGGCACGACCTTGCGCATGTTCGTCAGCGCGTAGCTCGTCGCCTTCACGGGGTCGTCGCCGACGTCCTCGGTCTGCGACCGTGGATCGACGCCGCCGTACTGTTGCGGAACGTAGCGATAAGGCATCGCGGATTTCTGGTTCACGAGCCAATCGTTGAGCGTGGCGCGCTCGGCACCCGCTGTTTTCTGCGGCAACACGCGGTAGCCCCAGTTGATCGCGAAATCGTCGAAGGGTCCGAGGCGGCGGATGAAGTCCTTCGGCTTGAGGCCGTCGCCCGGCTGTGCCACGTAGTTCTGCCGTGCGTAATCCATGATCGTCGCGCTCACGCCGTACTTGCTCGTGAAGGTCGGACTGCGGAGCGAGTCGACCGGGAAGCTCGACGACGCGACCATGTTGTGCTGCAGGCCGAGCGCGTGTCCGATCTCGTGCGCGATCACCTGGCGCATCGTCTCGCCCATCAGCTCTTCCGGAATGTCGAGCGTGCGCGCCATCGGATTCGCCGCACCCGTCTCGATCATGAGACGATTGCGGTACGAGCGCATGTGGTTGTGATACCAAACGATCTCGCTGTTGATGATCTCGCCGCTGCGCGGGTCCGGCGTGCTGGGGCCCATCGCGTTGCGGACGAGGCTCGCCGCCCAACGCACCATCGAGATGCGCGCGTCGTCCGGATCCCAGTCGGGATCCTGTTCACGATTCGGCGGCTCCTTGGCGAGAATGGCGTTCTTGAAACCGGCCTTCTCGAACACCTTCTGCCACGACTCGACGCCCTCCTTCACGTACCGACGCCACTTGTTTGGCGTCGCGGGATCGATGTAGTAGACGATCGGCTTGATTGGCTCGACGAGCTCGCCGCGCGCGTAGGCAGCGGGATCCTTGGGCTCGAGACGCCAGCGGGTGATGAAGGTCTCCTCGGCGGCCTTCTGTTCGTCGAGGCCGTAGTTGATGCGCTTGACGGTGAAGTAGCCGACGCGTTCATCGAACACGCGCGGTTTCATCGGCACACGCGGCAGCAGGATCATCGACTGCCGCATCTCGAGCGAGATCGTGTTGCTCGTTCGGTCGCCTGGCGCGTCGGAGGCGTCGAACGTTTGGACCTGCCGTACTTCGACGTTGATCGGGAAGGACCGAACGCCGCTCACGTAGCTGCGCGCGGGATCGAAGCGGCGAACGCCATAGGTTCGACGCTCGGCGGCGCTCAGTCCGGAGATCGCGGGCGAGTCGCCGCCGAAGAAGTCGGTGACGTCGATGACGTAGCTGCTGCTGTCGTGCGAGAATGCCTGAATCGGAAAGGCAGCGAGAATCGGCGAGTAATTGTTGTCGCGCACGCTGGCCGAGATTGGCAGCGAGTCATCGGCCACCGCGGCGTAGCTGATGCTCTGGAGATTCAGCCGGTCATTTACTCTGCTCCAGCGCACGACGCGTCGTGCCGCTTCGGTACCGGCGAAGGCCATTCCGCCTACACCCGCAGGAACTCCAGACACACGACTGACGAAAAGAATGTCCCTGTTGAGCAGCGAGTCGGGTACTTCGAAGAACCACTTGTCGTCGACTTTGTGAATGGTGACGCCGCCCTTTTCGGTCTGCGCGCGAGCGGTGATCACCTGCGCGTATGGCCGTGGGCGTCGTGGCTGAGCGCCAGCGGCGCCGCCTGTCGGCTGTGTTTGTTGCTGGTTGGGCGGAGTGACGGGCGGATTCTGCGCGAGAACCGGTGAGACTTCGCCGGCGGCCAAAAGGGTCAGCGCGCCGATCGCGAGAGAGCGTCGCATTTGGATGTTGGGCTTGGGAGCACAGGGTGGTGCCCACAATCTCACTCCGATCACTCAGGAAAACCAATCGAGATCCTTGCCCCGAATACGATTCGCCCCTCGCGTCGACGATCGACGCGAGGGGCGGTCGTGCGGAAAAAAACTCTCGTGCTTTCCGTGCTCACTTCACATGCACCGCGACGGTCCGTTGCGGCGGTGGCGGAGAAACGTTCGGCGGTAGCGTTACGCCGGGCGGTAGGGGCGCCGGTCCAAACGTCAGCGCGAGGTCTCCCGCCTTTGCCGGGTTGAGCTCGAAATCGTAGATCTCGCCAGGCTCGAAGAACAGCACTGCCGGCCGCGTCGTCGCCTGCGAGGCGGGCAGTGCGGCGCCATCCTTGGCAACCGCTTTCCACATCGTGGGGGCCTTGCCGTTAAGCAAAGACAC
>Ga0310811_10009280_pt1 | contig 12687 bp, 10 predicted proteins | sample YCmetagenome_FD_207642 | JGI IMG/M metagenome (GOLD analysis project Ga0310811, IMG submission 207642) | Soil microbial communities from experimental microcosm in Duke University, North Carolina, United States - YC | ecosystem: Engineered > Artificial ecosystem > Soil microcosm > Unclassified ... | reverse complement strand
GCAACGGACCGCGGCGTCTGCCCCGACGGCACGTCCGACCGGGAGAAGTGCCCGGCCCCGTCGCCGATCAACACCGAGGCCGTGTCGCTCAGGTAGTTGACGACGGCGAGGTCAAGCGCCCCGTCGAGGTTGACATCGGCCGCGGTGATCATCCGCGGCTCTCTGCCAACCGGAAAATCGACCCGGGTGAAGCCGAACGCCCCATCCCCGAACAGGACGGAGACACTGTCGGCGCCCAGGTTCGCGGTCGCCAGGTCGGTGAGGCCGTCACCGTTGAAGTCACCACTCACCACCGAGCTCGGGATGGACGGCAGACCCACGACTCCGGCGTCCATGAACCCGCCGGCACCGTCCCCCACCAGCAGGGACAGGCTGTCCTCGTTGAAGTTGACCACCGCCAGGTCGACGTTCGCGTCGCCTCCCAGATTGCCCACCGCCACGGACAGTGCACCGGCGCCGACGGGCGCATCGTGCTTGGCCCCGAAGCCGCCGGCTCCGTCCCCGAGCAGGATCGAGACGGTGGCGCGCGAGAAGTTGGCGACGGCCATGTCCGGCTTCCCGTCGTTGTTGAAATCCCCCACGCCGAAGGCGGTGCCGATGTTGATGTCCGGGATGTCGGTGCGGGCGAAGCCGACCCCGCTCGGCGTCGTCTGAGCCCGACCCGCACCGGCGACCACGGCCAGGAAGCCGGCCGACAGGACCGCTACCAGCAGCAGGATCGCCGCTCGGCCTCCCGTCACCCGGAGCGGAGCCGTGCGGCCGGACCCGTTGTGGGAGCCGATGCAGCCGCGCACCCTCGCCTGCGTGCGGTCATATATTCCTCGTCGTCGTCCCAGCCGTTCCGCCGTGCGCTTGATCAGCCCAACTCTAACCGGCGAGCCGCGATTCCTCGCGCTGCAACAGGGCCGAGCCAGGACATGGGTACCTCCTGCCTTGCCTTGGGAAGACCACCGTGTGACAGTGCGTCTCGGGATTGTGCCGGCGGAGGGAAGGCAAGGCCATGCGGATCAGAGCGCTGGGGGCGATCCTCCTGGTCACACTGGTCACGCTGGTCGGGTGCGGGTCGGGCGGGACCAGGTCGGTGTCGACCCAGCAGGCGGCGCCCGGTGCCGCGAATGTCGATGCCACGGCCGTCACTGCCCGCTGGAGGGTGGTCAAGATTGCCGCGGGCGAGACGCACCTCAAGGTCGGGGACATCGTCGAGTTCCAGCCCGGCGGCACCGTTGCGTCCGGGCCGAACCTGGCCACCTCGACGGCCACCTGGGCGATGGCCGGCAACCGGTTCGAGCTGCGCGACGGAGGGGCGGCGGTGTCGTACGCGCCCGCCCTCGTCGGCGACGTCCTCACGCTCGTGAACGCCTCCGGGCAGTCGAACGTGCTCCGGCGGTACCAGGGCCAGCCCACGCCGCCGATCCCGGCCAACAGCGCCCTCGAGGAGGCGCAGTTCCTGTCGCTGGTGGCGCGGGGCCGGGTCGAGAGCGCCACCCTGACCCAGAGCGGGTCGGTCATCGCCGTGACCGGCGTGTACGACGGTGACCAGGGGGCCGAGCGGTATGCCGTGACCCTCACCGACTGCAAGCGGGCCCAAGGGCTCGACGCGCTGTTCCGGAGCCAGGGCGTGCTGACCGACGGCCTGCCGCCCGCCGCGGTCCAGTGCTGACCTGACGGGGGCGCGGCGCCCTACGGCTGGCGGACCACGATGTGGTCCTCGATGACCAGGGCGTCGAAGTTCGAGGCGAGGAACGTCCGCACTGCGTTCGCCGGCGTGCACACGATCGGCTCCTGGACGTTGAACGACGTGTTCAGCAGGGCGGGAACGCCGGACAGGCGCTCGAACTCCCGCAGCAGCTGCCAGTAGCGGGGGTTGGTCTCCCGGCTCACCGTCTGGGGCCGGGCGCTCCCGTCGACGTGGACGATGGCGGGGAGCAGGGCCCGCTGCTCCTCGGCCACGTCGATGACGGTGACCATGAACGGATCCCGGTGGTCCCAGCCGAACAGCTCGGCGCTGGCCTCCTCCACCAGGGACGGGGCCAGGGGCCGGAACCACTCGCGCAGCTTCACCTTCTTGTTGAGCAGCTCCCGCATGTCCGTCCGCCGGGGATCGGCGATGAAGCTGCGGTTGCCCAGGGCCCGGGGGCCGAACTCCATGCGCCCCTGGAACCAGCCGATGATGGCGCCGTCGGCGACCATGCGGGCGACACGGGGCAGCAGCTCGTCGTCGGGAAGCGTCTCGAAGGGCAGTCCGGCGGCGGTGAGGGCGGCGGCGCACTCGGCCGAGGTGAACGACGGCCCGAAGTAGGCGTGGCGCATCCGGTACGTCCGCGGCCGGTCGAGTTTCTGGTGGTAGAGCAGGTAGGCGGCGCCCAGTGAGCAGCCGGCGTCCCCGGCGACGGGCTGGATGAAGACGTGGTCGAAGGACGACTCGCGGATGATCCGCCCGTTCATCACCGAGTTGAAGGCCACCCCGCCGGCCAGGCACAGGTTCTCCTCGCCGGTCTGCTCGGCCAGGTCGGCCACCAATTGCAGGACGACGTCCTCGAGCACCCGCTGGGCGCTGGCGGCGATGTTCTGGTGGCGCTCGGAGATCTCCTCGTCGGCCTGCCGTGGCGGCCCCAGGGCCCGGACGATCTCGTCGCTGAACTGGTAGTGCTTGGCCAGGTGGTGGTCGAGGACCCGGTTGTCGACCCGGAAACCGAGGGGGCCGTCGAGGGTCAGGACCCGAGTCGACAAGAAGTCGTAGTACTCGGGCTTGCCGTAGGCGGCCAGGCCCATGATCTTCCACTCGTCGCCCTGGAACATGTCGAAGCCGAGGAAGTTGGTGATGGCCGAGTAGAACTGGCCGAGGGAGTGCGGCACCTTGATCCGCTTGCTCGGCGTCAGCCGGTTGCCCCGGCCGGTGGCGAACATGGTGGTGGTCTCCTCGCCGGTGCCGTCCATGGTCAGGATGGCGGCCCGGTCGAAGGGCGACACGAAGAATGCGCTGGCCGCGTGGCACGGGTGGTGCTCCAGGTAGTGGAACTTGAAGTCGCTCGGCCCGAAGCGGCGCCGCAGCAGGGCGGGGAAGGTGAGCATCGAGGCGTAGCTGGCGCCCACGCCCGAGACGCCCCGGTCGACCCGGGCCTTGAACATGTCCCGGTCGGTCACCAGCGACTTCGCCGTCTGGGCCAGCTTGCGGCCCACGATCCACGGCTTCCAGTAGAGCCCGACGTGGTCGACGTCGGCGATGCCGATCCCCGCCTCCTCCAGGCAGTAGGCGACCGCCTCGTAGGGGAACCCCGAATGGTGCTTGACCCGGGAGAAGCGCTCCTCCTCGGCGGCGGCGACGACCTCTCCGTCGCAGACGATGGTGGCGGCCGAGTCGCCGAGCGTGGTGAGGCCGAGGAGGTACATGGGGTCTCGCAAGCTACGAGGCGGCGTCGTGCAGCGCCTCGGCCAGGGCCCGGGCGGCGTGGGCGACAGTGTAACGCCCGAGGACGTGGGCCCGGCCCGCCGCCCCCATCCGCCGGCGCAGGGCCGGGTCGTCCAGCAGCAGGCCGAGGTACTTCCGCCACTCCCCGGGCTCGGAGGCGGCGAAGTGCGTCGTTCCCGCCTCGCCGAGCTCCCCGGCCGCCCCCACGGGGCTGGCCACGAACGGGATGCCCACGGCCATGTACTGGATCGACTTCAGGCCCGACTTCCCCGCCGACCAGCGGTCCTCGACGAGGGGGTAGAGGCCGATGTCGAGCGAGCGGAAGTCCTTCGCCTCCCGGTCGAGGGCCCACGGCCGGTTCTCGACCTCCACACCCGGGATCATGACGCGGTCCCGCCCCGACCCCACCACGGTGAGCCGGTACCGGTGGTGGCGACCCAGATCCTCGAGCACCGGAGAAAGCGACTCCAGGAACGGGAAGGTGGAGTGGGTGCCGATCCAGCCGACGGTGGGGAGGGAGCCCGGCGGGTCGTTGTCGGGGTCGCGGGGACGGAAGACGTCGGTGTCGACCACGGTGGGCACCACCCGGGTCGGCGTCCCCCGGGCCGACACGTAGTCGGCGATGACCTGATTGCCGCACGTGGCCAGCCGGGCCCAACGGATGAGCTGGTCGGTCTTGCCCGGCCACTTCAACACCGTGGCCAGCCGCCCGTAGGTGGGGCTGACGTAGGTGACATAGGTCGCGTCGTCGAGGTCGAGGACCATCGGCGCCCGCCCGGCGTGCAGCGACAGCCACTCGAACAGCGGGGGCCCGAGCACCGCCGCCTCCCGCAGGACGAGGAGCACGTCGGCCCGCCGGGCCCGGCGCACGTCGGCGACCCGCCGCCCCGAGGCCCGCACCAGGGCCACGGCGGTGCGCTTCCAGGCCGAGCGCCGGTAGAAGGTGGAAAAGCCGTCGGAGTCGAGGAAGGGGTGGACTTCGAGGTCGACGCCGTGCTCGCCCAACGCGCCCCTGAGCTGGACCAGGCGGAAGCGGGTGGCCGCCGCTTCCACCGGGAAGGGCGACAGGGCCAGGACCTTGAGCCGGCTCACGCCGACATGGCCGTCGCCAGATCCCCCATGGTCCGGACGTCGAGCACGCCGGAATCGCGCAGGCGGGCGGCCTCGCCCAGGATGGCCCGGAGCATGGCCAGCGACCGCTCCCGGTCGGCGGCCAGGTTGAACGGGTGGAACCACAGGTGGAACACCTTGCCCTCCCGCACGGCTCGCGCCATGCCCGCCTTGGCCTTGGCCACCGTCGCCGGCACGGGGACGACCCGCCGAGCCCCGCGCCGGCCGATGAGGAGCATGGAGCCGGGGATGTTCCAGAGGCCGGGGAGCGTCTCCGTGGGGGCCGACACCGGCGGGGCCAGCGGGACGGCCTGGTCGACCAGGCGGGCGGCGCGCGAGATCTGGCCCGGGAAGGCCTCGAACCAGGTCCGGTCCACGCCGCGGTAGGCGGCGAAGCCGTGCTCGGCCAACGCCGCGTGGTGGCCCTCGGAGTTGCGGGGGAAGACGAAGCTGCGCAGCGTCAGCCCCCGCTGGGCGGCGAGCTTGGCGCAGGCGGTCAGGTCGGCCTCGACCACGTCCGCCGTACATCCGGGGTCGCCGTAGGGAATGTGGGCGAAGGAGTGCGACCCCACCTCCTGGGCCACCGGGGCGGCGAGGAGCATGTCGACGATGTCGTCGCCGTACCAGAGCGGGTCCCGCGCCCGGTCGGTGCAGGGGTCGTCGCCGAACCAGTCGCCCGGGTGCCACGACAGGTGCGGCCGCGGGTGCTCGGGATGGGCGGCACCGTCCGGTCCTGGCGAGCACGACGGCAGGAACAGGTGGCCGACCACCGCCCACGTGGCCGCCATCTCAACCTCGACCAGGGCGTCGAGGATCCCCCGGATCACGGTGCGCATGTCCGGGTACCAGGCCGCGAACGTGGCCGGCGAGACGATGTCGAAGCTCCCCCACACGAGCTCGGTGTCGAGGCTGATGACGAACGTGGGCCGCAGCGCCATGGCCGTTCGCCGCCTAGCGCTGGGCGACGATCACGAGCTGGTTCGTGAGCCCCCGGACCGGCCCCAAATCGGAGAGGCGCTCGTCGACCGGCTCGAAGGCCCGCAGGGAGGCGCCGAGGAGCCGGGGCGAGATCCGCCCGACCACCTGCCACGGCCCCAGCAGCACGCCGTGCATCTCCACCGACGAGAACCCGGCGGACCGGAACAGCCGGCGGGCCTCCGCCGGGGTCAGGAAGTGCTGCTTCTGCTTGGTGAACGTCGGGACCTGGACGCGGGAGGTCACCTGGTTGATGAGGGCGTAGCCGTTCAGCGACCACTTGGGCGCCGCGGTGATGATGGCCAGCCCGCCGGGGCGAAGGACACGAGCGGCCTCGGCCACGGCCACGTCCGGGCGGGGCACGTGGCGGATGACCTCCACGGCCAGCACCCCGTCGAACGAGGCGTCCTCGAAGGCCAGATCCTCCATGTCGCCGTCGACGATCTCCGCGCCCGGGTTGTTGGCCCGGGCCCGGCGGCGCAGCTCTTGGCCCGGCTCCACGCCGACCACGTCGAAGCCCCGCTCCCGCAGCCGGGCGACGTGGAAGCCCGTACCGCACCCGACGTCGAGCACCCGGGCGCCGGCGGGTAGCCGGTCGAGGGCGGCCTCGATGAACCGCTCCCCCTTCATCCGGCCGTAGGTGAAGGTCGAGCGGTACGGGTCGGCGTCGAGATCCTTGTACCAGGCGTCGAACCGCCCGGCGAAGGTCTCCTGCACGCCGATTACGTGGGCCTTGGGATCGGGCGCCGTCGGCGACTCGTTCACCGAGCCGACGCTACTGCCTCGGGCTGGCCCTGCCACCACTCGATCGTCCGCTTGAGACCGTCCTGCCAGCCGACAGCCGGGGCCCAGGACGCCAGGACCGGGTCGGGGCAGTCGTAGGCCGGCGCCACCTGGAGGGGAGGCTCGTGGGGGCGGCGGGGCAGGGCGCCGAGCTCGAAGCGGGCGCCCGGGAACTCGTCCGCCACCTGCTGGAGGACGTCACGCACCGGGACGCCCTCGCCCGTCCCGAGGTGGTGGAGGTGGAAGCCGCGCTCGCCTCCCACCGACACCCGATCGTCGACGGCCAGCGTCAGCCAGGCCACCAGGTCGTCGACGTGGAGGAAGTCACGCCGCTGCTCCCCGGAGGTGAACTGGGCCACCCGGCCGGCGTGGCCGGCGGCGCAGGCCGCCGGCACGAGCATGTTCCCCCGCTGGCCCGGGCCGTAGACCGTCGTGGGCCGGGCCCAGTCGACCCGCAGCCCCTCGGTGATCCGGGTCTCGAAGTGGGCGACCTCGCGGACCAGGGACTTCCACAAGCCGTAGAAGGTCCGGGGCGCGGGGGGCAGATCCTGGGTGAGCACGCCGCTGTGGTCGCCCAGCTCCTCCATGGTCCCCAGGACCACCAGATGGGGGACGCCCAACCGCGCCGCGGCCTGCACCACCGTGCGACCGGCGAGGAACGTGTCCCGCCACTGGGCGTCGACCACGTGCTGGCCGGGGCCGCGGGCCAGGGAGGCGGCGAGGTGGACCACCGTGGTGGGCCGTACCTCGGCCAGCACCTCGGCGACCTGCACCTCGTCGGCGCAGTCGAGCCCCGACCGGTCGAGGGCAACGACGCCGGGCGTCGCCCGTTCCCCCAGTTGCTCGACGAACACCGAGCCCAGCCACCCCCCCGCCCCGGTGACGAGGATCCTCCCGCGGTTCACAGCTCGGTTATCGGGGTCGGCTCCTGTGCCCGCGCCGCCGGGGCTCGCCGGTCGACGAGCGCCTGGTACCAGGCGATGGTGTCGTGCAAGCCCTGCTCCAGGCTGTACGCCGGCGTCCAGCCCAGCACCTTGCGGGCCTTCGCCGCGCTCAGGTACTGGCGCTCGATCTCGCCCGCGCCGCCGCCCAGGATCACCGGTGCGAGTGACGGGTCGATGAGGGCCAGGATGCGCTCGACCAACTCGACAACGGTCAGCTGGACCTCGTTGGAGAAGTTGAATGCCTCCCCGGCCAGGCCGGTGGCGAACATGTGCTCGGCCAGCTGCACGTAGGCCAGGGCGGCGTCCCGCACGTAGAAGTAGTCCCGGACGAACGAGCCGTCGGAGCGGATGACCGGCGGCTCGCCCATCAGGGCGGAGCGGATGGTCCCGGGCACGATGCGGTTGAAGTTGAGGTCGCCGGGCCCGAAGAGGTTGCCGCAGCGGGTGACGCACACCGGCAGCCCCCACGTCCGGTGGTAGGCGAAGGCGATGAGGTCGGCGCAGCTCTTGGACACGTCATAGGGGTGGCTGCCGATCAGCGCCGTCGACTCGTCGTAGGGCAGCTCGTCGTGGTTCCCGTAGGCCTTGTCCGAGGAGGCGAGGACCACTGCCTTGACCGTCGGTGACGTCCGGCACGCCTCCAGCACGTGCCAGGTCCCCCGGATGTTGGCCTCGAAGGTCGAGAGCGGGTTGCGGTTGGCGATGGGGACGATCGTCTGGGCCCCGAGGTGCATCACCGTGTCGATCTCGTACTCGTTGATGGCCCGGCTGACGACCTCGTAATCCTCCAGCGCGCCGTGCACCGAGACGAGGCGGTCCAGGTCGGCGGCCGTCCAGAGGTGGGACTGCGGCACCTGGTCGCGCACCAGGGCGACGACGGCCGCGCCCCGCGCCTGCAGCTCCCGCACGAGCCAGGACCCGAGCAGGCCCGTGGCGCCGGTCACCAGCACAGGCCGGTTGGTCCACACCGTCGACTCCGGCGACGGGCTCACCATCGCCGCCACGGGGCGCCGTTGGACCACGCCTCTTCGAGCAGCTCGCGGTCGCGCTTGGTGTCCATGCACTGCCAGTAGGACTCGTGCAGGAACGCCTCCATCTGGCCGTCGGCGGCCACCCGCTCGAGGGGGAGGTGCTCGAGCGTGCAGGCGTCGTCGTCGTCGAGGTAGTCGAACAGGCCGGGCTCGCACACCATGAAGCCGCCGTTGATGTAATCACGGATCCCGTGGGCCTTCTCCGAGAAGCTGGTCACGTCGGTACCGTCCAACACGAGGAGGCCGAAGCGGGCCGGGGGGTGCACGCCGGTGACGGTCACGAGCTTGCCGTGCGACCGGTGGAACTCGAGGAGGGCGGGCAGGTCGACGTCGGCCAGGCCGTCCCCGTACGTCAGCAGGAAGGCCGAGTCCCCGACGTACCGCTGGATCCGCTTCACCCGGGCGCCGGTCATGGCCCGCTCGCCCGTGTCGACACACGCGATGGTCCAGGGGGGCGTGCGCTGCTCGCCGTCGAGCTCGACCAGCCTTCCCTCGCCCAGGTGGATCGAGAACGAGTTGGCTTCGTAGTGGTAGTTGAGGAAGTAGTTCTTGATGACCTCGGCCTTGTAGCCCAGGCACAGCACGAACCGCAGGAAGCCGTACGACGAGAAGTACTGCATCAGGTGCCACAGGATCGGCTTGCCGCCGACGGTGACCATCGGCTTGGGGATGAACTCTGTCTCCTCGCGCAACCGCGTGCCGTCACCGCCACAGAGGATGACGACGGGGAGGTCGGAGACGGGGGCCGGGGGCACGGCCGGCAAGTCTTGCACGGGGGCCGGAGCGTGCCGGAGCGTTCGGGGCCGTGGGATACCGTCGGGGGAATGAAGGCGGGGAAGCTGGGGGCGGCGGGACGTCCTGGAAAGCGCCCCGCGCCCGCGGCGGCGGGCGGGCCCGATTTCGCCGTGGCCCGCCACTTCCGCTACCTCCCGCAGCTGGACGGCATCCGGGCCCTGGCCGTCGGCGCCGTTGTCGCCCAGCACGCCGAACTCTCGGTCGCCCGCGGCGGGGGCGTGGGCGTCGACGTGTTCTTCGTCCTCAGCGGGTACCTCATCACCACCCTGCTGCTCCAGGAGTTCGACCGCCACGGGACGATCTCCATGCGGAACTTCTACGCCCGCCGGGCCCGGCGACTGCTCCCCGCCCTGTTCGCCGTCGCCGCCATCTCGTTGGTGGCCTTCTCCATCGTGCGGCCCTACCTGACCCACGACACGCTCGTTGGCATCCTGGCCAGCGTGCTGTACGTGTCGTGCTGGTTCCGCGCCTTCGGCGTCTCCGAGCTCGGCTGGTTCGGCCACACGTGGTCGCTCTCGGTGGAGGAGCACTTCTACCTGCTGTGGCCACCGCTGCTCCTGCTGATCCTGCGCAAGGGCCTGCGCAACCTGCGCCGCTGGGTGCTGCTGGCCCTCGGCGTGGCCGTCGCCTACCGGGTGGGTTCATCCGTGTTCCTCCACGCCGGAGGGGCACGGATGAACGGTCCCGACATGCGGGCCGACCAGCTCCTCACCGGCTGCGCCCTGGCCGTGCTCTTCCTCGACATCGGTCGGCCGAGCGAGCACGGCGACGGCCCGGCTCCGCCGTGGTGGGACCGGTGGTTGACGCTCGCCGTCGTCGTCTCGATCCTCGACCTGGCCCGGATCGTCGTCTTCCCGTACGCCCTCGGCCTCACCTTCGCCAAGGACGCGTCGCCGGAGTTCGTCGCCCTCGAGTCGGCGATCATCGTCACCTACGTCGTCCGCCGGGCGGCCAGTCCCCTGACCCGGTTCCTGTCCCACCGGTCGCTGGTGTGGTTGGGGCGGCGGTCGTACGCCATCTACCTCTGGCACGTACCGCTCTTCGGTTTGTTCAGCCTCAAGGGCCACCCCACCTCTGAGCGGCTGGCCGGCCGGGCCGCGGCCTGCGTGCTCACGCTGGTGGCGGCCTGGGCATCGTTCCGCTGGGTTGAGTCGCCCTTCTACCGGCGACGGGTCGAGCAGCCGGCCACTGCAGACGACGGGGCGCCCCCTCCCGAGGAACCGGCGCCGCTCGCCGCCCCGGCGGCAACGGGTGATCGGGCCCGGGATCTCGCCGGGTAGAGTCCTCCCGGTGCGCCGACGGACCACGGCCCGCCTCCGGGCGTCCCTCGCCGTCCCGCTCTGCCTCGTGGTGCTGGTCGCCGGGGCCTGCACGTCCTCGTCCGGCACGGGCGCGGGCGACCGGGCCCCAGGCGGCGAAATCTCGGTCAGGAGGTTCGGCGCCCGGGGCGACGGCGTGACCGACGACAGCAGGGCCATCCAGGCCGCCGTCGACTCCATCGGCCCTGCGGGCGGGACCGTTCGCGTCCCCGCCGGCACGTACCGCATCGGCAGCCAGGTCGTCATCCGCCACGACCACACCACGGTCACCGGCGACGGCCCGCAGTCGGTCATGAAGCTCCTGGACGGGGCCACCAGCAACATGTTCGTGATGCCGGTGCCCTTCGGCACCAGCACCGCCGACGCCGTCGTCCGCGACGTCCACATCTCCCGGCTCACCCTCGACGGCAACCGGAACGGCTCCCCCCAGAAGGCGCCCACGTTCCTCGGCATCCAGATCCTCCATGCCGAGCAGGTGGACCTGTCGCAGCTGGTCATGCGGGATTGGCCCTACGACGCCATCTCGGTGGGGGTGGGCGACAAGCCCAACGTCGGCGTCACCATCCGCGACAGCCACTTCATCGGGATGGGTCGCAACGCCATCCACCTCGGCTTCGGGTCGAACCTGCGCGTCAGTGGGGTCTTCGTGGAGGACACGCCGTCGCAGCAGTGGGGCCCGGCGGCCGGCAACGCGGTCGACGTCGAGGTCGAAGGGCTGAACAGCTTCGTCGACGGGTTCACCATCGAGAACTCCCTGTTCGCCCGGGCCGGCACCCGCACCGCGGGCTACGGCGTCGCCCTGCAGCCCGCGTTCGGCCCCATCCGCAACGGCGTCATCAGGGACAACGTGATCCGCAACCACCAGCACGGGGTGTTCGTGGGCACGGCGGAGGGGATCACCGTCGAGCACAACTGGGTCATCGCCGACGACAACCTGGCCACCGGCGCCGGGATCAGCGTCTTCTCCGGGACGGCCACGGTGGACGACAACGTGGTCAACATGCTGCGGTGGCCCGTCGACTACGGGTGGGCGGGCGTGCTCATCCACCAGCCCACGGCGCCCGTGACCATCCGGGACAACCGGGTGTGGGGCGGGGTGTGCACCGTCCGGGTCGACGGGAGCGCGAACGGGGCGTCGGTGGCCGGCAACCTGTGGGGCAACCAGAGCGGCTGCTTCGTCGACGCCGGGAACCCGGCGGGGCGGGTGGACCAGAGCGACAACCAGCGGCGCCAGGTGACGTCGCTGGACCAGGAGCCGCCCACCGTCGGGATCGGCCTGAAGGAGGGCGCCACGGTGAAGGCGTCGGCCACCGTCCACGCCCTGCCCGCCGACACCGGCGAGGGCGTGGCCCGGGTGCTGTTCCTCGTCGACGGCGTCCCCCACGGTTTCGCCGACCGGGCGCCGTACGACCTGCACCTGGCCGATGCCCACCTGGCCCCCGGCGAGCACACGGTCGCCGCCGTCGCCGTCGACAACGCGGCCAACGTGAGCGCCACCGCCTCGACCACGGTACGGGTGGCCGGCTGACCCCAGAGGTGGACCTCCCGCCGCTCACCTATCTCACCGTCGACTCGATGTCGGAAGGAGTCGGGCGGTCGCAGGTCGTGCCCTACGTCGTGCGCCTGGCCCAGCGGGGGGTCGACGTGACCCTGCACTCGTTCGAGAAGCAGTCGCCCGACCCCCAGGTCGGCGAGCGGCTGGCGGCCGCGGGGGTGCGGTGGCGGCCGCATCCCTTTCGCGGTGGCGGGGCGGCCGCCGGTGTGGGACGGGTGGCCCAGGGCGCGGCGCTCGTCCGGGGCGCCCCCCTCGTGCACGCCCGCAGCGACTTGGCCGCGGCGTCCTGCATGGCCTCCGGGCGCCGCTGCTGGCTCTGGGACATGCGGGCGCTGTGGCGGGAGGAGCGGATCGCCGCCGGCCTGCTGGCCCCCGGGTCGCCGCAGGAGCGGGCCATGCGCAAGGTCGAGGACGCCGCCGCCCACCGCAGCCGGGGCATCATCACCCTGTCGGCGGCCGCCGTCGAGATCCTGCGGGAGCGGTACGGCGAGGCGGTGGCCGGCAAATGCCGGGTCATCACCACCTGTGTCGATCTCGACCGGTTCGCGCTGTCGCCACCGCCGCCCACCGACCCCCTGCGCCTGCTCCTGGCCGGCACGCTGAGCCCGGTCTACGACGTGGCCGGCATGGTCCGGCTGGTCGCCCGGCTCCGGGCCCGGGGCGGTCGCCCGGTGACGCTCACCGTCCTGACCCCCGACCCCGGGCCGTGGCGGTCCGAGCTCGATGAGGTCGGTGCCGTCACCGGGTGGGTCGATGCCGCGGACAT
>Ga0310811_10009279_pt1 | contig 12687 bp, 11 predicted proteins | sample YCmetagenome_FD_207642 | JGI IMG/M metagenome (GOLD analysis project Ga0310811, IMG submission 207642) | Soil microbial communities from experimental microcosm in Duke University, North Carolina, United States - YC | ecosystem: Engineered > Artificial ecosystem > Soil microcosm > Unclassified ... | reverse complement strand
TAAGCGCGCGCTGACTTCGACCTAAAGCCCTTGCGGGTAGCACCGTAAGGCGGGGCACGGAGGGAGCCTGGCAACAGAATCCCTCCACTTCGCTCCGGGATTCCGTGCACGGGGCGCTGGACGACAGCCCCCCACGTCTCGCAGGCGGCCCGCGACGGCCACCGACTTTCATTCCGGCGCACGACGGACTTTGCGGGCGCGCCGCCAGGCGCTACCCTTTTTCCAGTACGCGTACGTTGGAGATTCCGTTGGCGCAGGACCCGCCCGTCCAGGACTTGATGCACTATGACGCCATGGCCCAGGAGGCCTTGCGCGGAGTGGTCAAGGCTGCCTTGAAGCGGGCTTCCTCGGAAGGCCTGCCCGGAGCCCATCACTTCTACATCACCTTCAAGACCGACGCCCCGGGGGTGTCGGGCCCCACCGACCTGCTGTCCAAGTATCCGGACGAGATGACCATCGTCCTGCAGCACCAGTATTGGGACCTGGCGCCCGGCGAGACCTTCTTCTCGGTGACCCTGCAGTTCGGCGGCCAGCCGAAGCGGCTGTCGGTGCCGTACGGCGCAGTGACCCGGTTCTACGATCCCTCGGTGCAATTTCTGCTGCAGTTTGAGGCCCCGACGCCCGCGCCGGTGGAGCCCAAGCCGCCGAGCGTCGAGCCGGACGAAAGCGCGACGCCCGCGCCGACCGGCGAGGACGGCTCGAAGATCGTCTCGCTCGACCATTTCCGGAAGAAGTGATGTCCGACGCGAGCGCGGCCGAGCCCGAGGCCCTCACCGACGAGGCGATCCTCCAGCGCTTCCTGCGCACCAAGAACCAGCCCACCGGCTCCCAGACGCTCGGCTTCCGCCTGGTCGCGGTCAGCCAGGCGGAGAAGTCGGTGGAGGTGGAGTTCGACGCCCGGGCCGAGCTCCTGCTCAATCCGATGAAACAGGTCCAGGGCGGCTATCTCTGCGCCATGCTCGACGAGTGCATGAGCGTCGCCTGCATGGTCGCCTCGGGCATGACCCACGTGGCGCCCACGGCCGAGATGAAGACCACGTTCCTGCGGCCGGCCATGCCGGGGAAGATCCGCGGGGTCGGCAAGGTCGTCCGCTGGGGCAGCCGCGTCGCCTTCACCGAGGGCGAGCTCTACGACCCGGAGGGGCGGCTGCTGGCCAAGGGCACCGGCACCGCGATCCCCACTCCCTTCGCGAGCTACAAGGGGAAATAGGATGCGGGCGGCAAGGCTGGTCGCGCTGGTCTGGGGCTTCTTCCTCGGTCTCGCCGCACCGGCCGCCGCCCAGTCCACGGGCTCGTTCCAGGCCAATCCGTTCAAAGACTGGGCCGCCGTGGTGGTGGCCGGCGACTGGCACGCCCATTCCGGCGGCCCTTCCGAGGCCTTCGACAACGCCCGCCGCGACGTGGCCAACGCCCTCGAACAGGCGGGCTTCCAGCGGGCGAACCTGCGCCAGTACTCCGTCCGCTCGGAGCGCTACAAGGACACCCGGCCCGGTGTGTCGGACCTGCCGACCATCTCCGCCGACCTTGCCGACCTGACGTCGAAGACGGCCGCGGGCTGCCTGTTCTATCTCTCCTCCCACGGTTCGCCGGCCGGGGCGGTGCTCGGCGACGGCATCCTGGCGCCCCGCATGCTCGACGCGATGCTCGAGCGGACCTGCGGCGCGCGGCCGACCGTGGTGGTGATCTCGGCCTGCTTCTCCGGCGTCTTCGTGCCGACGCTCGCCCGGGCCAACCGCATGGTGCTGACCGCGGCGCGCCCGGACCGCAGCTCGTTCGGCTGCGGCGAGGCGGACAAGTACCCGTATTTCGACGACTGCTTCCTGCGCTCGATGAAGGGCGCGCACGACTTTCCGGCGCTCGGGCGGGCGGTGCAGGCCTGTGTGGCGGCCAAGGAAGTCGAGACCGGCGCCAAGCCGCCCTCCGAACCGCAGCTGTTTGTCGGCGGCGGGCTGAGGCCGCTCCTGCCGCTGCTCGCCCTTTCCGGCGGCCCCGCCCCCTGAAGCGGCGCTTTGAGGGACTCAGAACCTCGTTCTACAACCGTGAGGATATCCTCTCCGGGCGCGGGGTCAGCCAGTGCGAGTCACCCTTCCTGCCGCCATCCTCGCGCTGGCCGTCTGGCTCGCCGCGCCCCTGACGGCCGGCGCGCAGGACGAGCCGGCGCCGCGGTCGCCGTCGAAGCCGATCCCGTACACCCAGCTCTATCCCAAGCGGGCCAAGCCGAAGCCGAAGGCCAAGCCCGTCACGGCGACGCCAGCCGCCGCGGCCGCCGGCCCGCTCGCCACGATCCCGACGCCCGCGCCGGCCCCGCCACCGCCGCCGCCCACGCCAGCGCCGGAGCCGGCTGTCCCCGCCCCGCCGGCCGCGCGGCTGAGCGCCGGTCAGCCGCTGCCGCCGGCCGAGCTGCAGGCTTTCGTCGACGGCTGGGTCCGCGCCGGCATGGCGCGCAACCACGTCGCCGGGGCGACCGTCAGCGTGGTCCAGAACGGCCAGGTGGTGATGAAGAAGGGCTACGGCTTCGCCAGCCTCGCGCCGGCGCGGACCGTCGATCCCGACCGCACCCTGTTCCGCGTCGGCTCGATCTCCAAGACCTTCACCTGGATCGCCGTGATGAAGGCGGTGGAAGCGGGCCGCATCCACCTGGACCAGCCGGTCAATGCCTACCTGCCCGAGCCCCTGCGCCTGAAGGACCAGGGTTTCGACCAGCCGGTGCGGGTCATCAACCTGATGGACCATTCGCCGGGCCTCGAGGACCGGGCGCTCGGGCACCTCTTCGAGGACCGCTTCGACCGCGTGCGGCCGCTGGAGGCCTACCTGCTCCAGGAACGCCCGAACCGGGTGCGCCCGCCGGGCGTGCTGTCGAGCTATTCGAACTACGGCGCGGCGCTGGCCGGCGAGGTGGCGGCGGCCACCGCGAAGACGCCGTACGAGCAGCTGATCGAGGACGAGATCCTCGGACCGGCCCGCCTCGCCCACACCACCTTCCGCGAGCCGCATCCGCCGCGCGCCGGCCTGCCGGCGCCGATGGCCCCGGCGCTGGCCGCCAACCTCTCTGACGCGTTCCGCTGGCGGGCCGGCGGCTACCAGCGCCAGCCCTTCGAGCACATCGAGCAGATCGCTCCGGCCGGGGCGGCCTCGTCCACGGCCGGCGACATGGCGCGTTACATGCTGCTGCTGCTGGGCGACGGCGTGCTGGAGGGGGTCAGGGTCTATGGCCCCGCGACCGCCCAGGCGTTCCGCACGCCGATCCAGAAGACCCCGCCCGGGACCAACGGCTGGGCCCATGGTTTCGCCGTCCGGAGCCTGCCCGGCGGCCATACCGGCTACGGCCATGACGGCGCCACGCTGTCGTTCTTCTCGAACATGGTGGTCATGCCCGACCTCGACCTCGGCGTCTTCATCTCCACCAACACGCCGGGCGGCGCGGCGCTGTCCGGTCGTTTGGCCAGCGATCTGGTGCGCGAGTTCTACGCCGCGCCGCAGCCCTTCCCGCGCGCCGGCCGCCCCGATCTCGCCGCGCAGCGCGCCGCGTTCCGCGGCCACTACCTTGGCACGCGCCGGGCCTACTCGGGCCTGGAGGGCTTCGTCATGCGCTTCGGGCCGGCCGGCGTCGATGTGGACGTCTCGCCCGACGGCAAGCTCATCCTCGCGAGCTTCGGCCAGGCGAGCAGCTGGGCGCCAGATGGCCCCGTCTCCGAGGGCCGCTTCATCGGTCTCGAGGACGAGGCCCGGCTCAACTTCAAGCTGCAAGATAACCAAGCGATCAGCTTCGTCGGGAGCGACAACGCGGTCACCTACGAGCGGGTCTCGGTCTGGAAGACCCCGGCGACGCTGGCGCTGTTCGCCGGCCTCGCGGCGGCGGCGGCCGTGGGCACCCTGCTCGGGCTCGTGTTCCGCAACCGCCGCGACTTGCGCGAGAGCGGCATGCAGCGGCGGGCGAGCATCGTGCAGAACATCCAGGCGAGCCTGTGGCTGACCGCCCTCGTCCTGTTCGGCCTGTTCTTCGCCCGCGCCGCCAGCGATCTCGCCTGGGTGATGTACGGCTGGCCGAACCCGCTGATCATCCTGGCCTCGGCCTGCGCCCTGGTGGCTGCGGCGCTCACGCTCCTGACCATCGCCGCCCTGCCGGCGGTGTGGAGCGGCGGCCGGCGTCTCGACTCGTGGAGCGCCTTGAGAAAGTTGGCCTTCAGCGTGACCGTCCTGATCTACGCCGGCTTCTCGGTGATGCTCGGCGCGTGGGGCGCGCTCACCCCCTGGAGCGGCTAAACCCTGCCGCGAGTCTTAAGGCCGCGTTTACCATCCACTGGGTAAATCCTGCCTAGCGGGGGCGGCGGTTAAGTGTGCTCGCCCGTCCGCTCGGGGGACGAGGTCAGTTGAACCAGTTTGTGGCGGCCCTTCAGAGGTTCGGATTCGGACGCCTGGCCGCCATCATCGGCATCGGCGCCGGCGTGGCCGCAGCCCTGTTCGCCATGTCGATGAACCTCGGGCAGCCAAAGGCCCTGCTCTATTCCAACCTCGACCTCAAGGAAGCCGGCACGATCACCCAGGCGCTCGATCAGTCGGGCGTCAAGTACGAGGTCAAGGGCGACGGCTCGACCATCATGGTGCCGCGCGACCAGGTCGCCTCCACCCGCCTGATGCTGTCCTCCAAGGGCCTGCCGACCTCCGGCTCGGTGGGTTACGAGATCTTCGACCAGGGCAATGCGCTCGGCCAGACCGACTTTGTTCAGCAGCTGAACCGCCAGCGGGCGCTGGAGGGCGAGCTCGCCCGCACGATCCGCAGCCTGGACGGCATCACCTCGGCCCGCGTCCACCTCGTCATCCCCAAGCGCCAGCTGTTCGAGGAAGAGGCCGAGCAGCCGTCGGCGGCGGTGACCATCGGCGTCGGCGGCCGCGAGCCCAACGCCGACAACGTCCGCGCCATCCAGAACCTGGTGGCCGGCGCGGTGCCGGGACTGAAGGCCGACAAGGTCACGGTCGTCGACCAGCACGCCAAGACCCTGTCGGGCGGCGACACCGGCGTCGCCGCCGAGGCCGACGGCCGCAAGAGCGAGGTCGAGCAGCGCATCGCCAAGCAGGTGAAGAGCCTGGTCGAAGGCGTGGTCGGAGCCGGCAAGGCGCGGGTGAACGTCTCGGCCGATGTCGAGATGGCCCAGGTCACCACCCAGCAGGAGACCTACGACCCGAACGGTCAGGTGGTGCGCTCGGAGTCGACCACCGACGAGAAGTCCAGCGAGAACCAGCCCGACACCAGCGGCCAGGCCTCGGTCGCCGCCAACATCCCCGGCGGCGCGGTGGGCGCGGGCACGAACAACAACTCGTCCAACACCGGCCGGCAGGAGAGCACCACCAACTACGAGATCTCCAAGACCGTGCGCACCGAGGTGCTGGCGCCCGGCTCGGTGAAGCGGCTGTCGGTGGCGGTGGCGGTCGACGGCACGACGGTCATCGGCAAGGACGGCAAGCCCGGCCCCTACACCCCGCGCTCGGCCCAGGAGATGCAGCAGATCGACCAGCTGGTCCGCTCGGCCGTGGGCTTCAACCAGCCGCGCGGCGACCAGGTGACCGTGGTCAACGTCCGGTTCCCGACCTCCGCCGACCCGGAAGGCGTCACCGCCGCGAACCCGCTGATGGGCTTCGACAAGAACGACATCATGCGCGCCGCCGAGCTCGGCGTCCTGGGGATCGTCGCCCTCCTGATGATGCTGTTCATCGTCCGTCCGCTCCTGAAGGGCGCCACCGGCGGACCCGCGCCGATGATGATCGGCGGCCAGCCCGTGACCCAGCTTGCCGGCGCCGCCGACGGCCAGGCCATGCAGCTCGCCATGGACCCGGCCAGCGGCCAGCTGGCCCTGCCCGGCCCGATGACCGGCGACCTCGACCAGAAGATCGACATCGCCCGCATCGAGGGCCAGGTGAAGGCCAGCTCGATCAAGCGGGTCTCGGAGTTCGTCGAGAAGCACCCGGAGGAGTCGGTCTCGATCCTCCGCAACTGGCTGCATGAGTCGCCCTGATGGCCAAGTCGAAGGCCATCGTCGATCCGGCGCGCCTGACGGGACCCGAGAAGGCGGCGGTGATCCTGCTCGCGCTCGGCGAGGAGCACGCCGACGTCTGGCTGCAGCTGGACGAGGAGGAGATCAAGGAAGTCTCCCAGGCCATGGCGACCCTGGGCACCGTGTCGGCCAGCGTCGTCGAGGACCTGATGGTCGAATTCGTCTCCGGCATGGCCGGCGGCGGCGCGATCATGGGCTCCTTCGAGCAGACCCAGAAACTGCTCGCCGCGATCATGCCCGAGGATCGCGTCAACCAGCTGATGGAGGAGATCCGTGGTCCGGCCGGACGGACCATGTGGGACAAGCTCGGCAACGTGAACGAGGCCGTGCTCGCCAACTACCTGAAGAACGAATACCCGCAGACCGTCGCGGTGGTGCTCTCCAAGGTCAAGTCCGAGCACGCCGCCCGGGTGCTGGCCGCCCTGCCCGAGGATTTCGCCCTGGAGTGCGTCATGCGCATGCTGCGCATGGAGCCGGTGCAGCGGGAGATCCTCGACAAGATCGAGCAGACCCTGCGAACCGAGTTCATGTCCAACCTGGCGCGCACCTCGAAGCGCGACAGCCACGAGATGATGGCGGAGATCTTCAACGCCTTCGACCGCCAGACCGAGGCCCGCTTCATCACCGCGCTCGAGGAGCGCAACCGCGAGGCCGCCGAGCGCATCCGCGCCCTGATGTTCGTCTTCGAGGACCTCTCCAAGCTCGACCCGGGCGGCATCCAGACCCTGCTGCGCGCCGTCGAGAAGGACCAGCTGGCGCTGGCCCTGAAGGGCGCCTCCGACAGCCTGCGCGAGCTCTTCTTCTCCAACATGTCCGAGCGCGCGGCGAAGATCATGCGCGAGGACATGGAGAGCATGGGCCCGGTCCGGCTGCGCGACGTCGACCAGGCGCAGATGGCCATGGTGCAGGTGGCCAAGGACCTCGCCAACAAGGGCGAGATCATGCTGGCCGGGGCCGGCGGCGACGACGAGCTCGTCTACTGATGACCGGCGCCCCCCAGAAATTCAGCTTCGATACGGAGTTCGACGCCCAGGGCGGCATCGCCTACGCCGCCCCGCGTCCGAAGCGCACCTACTCCGCCGACGAGGTGGAACAGGTGCGCGTCCAGGCCTACGCCGAGGGCGAGCGCGCCGCGCTGGCCTCCATCGCAGCCCAGCAGCAGGCGGCGCTGGCGTTGATCGCCGTCGCCTGCCAGCAGGCCCTGCCGAGCCTGGCCGCCGTCGCCCACGATCATCGCGTCGGCTCGGCCAACCTGGCGCTGGCCTGCGCCCGCGGCGTCGCCGGCGCCGCCCTCGAGCGGTTCCCCGAAGCCCCGCTGCAGGCGGCGCTGGCCAGCCTGGCGCAGGAGATCGAGGCCGCGCCGCGGCTGATCGTCAGCGCGGCCCCGGATCTCGCCGCGCGCATCCAGGGCGAGCTCGACGCCATCGCCGCCAACCTCGGCTACGACGGCGCCATCCAGGTGAAGCCCGACGCCGGCTTCGCCGCCCACGCCTTCACCCTCGACTTCGGCGACGGCCAGGCGGCCTTCGATCCCGAGTCCGCCGCCGCCCGTGTCACCGCCGCCCTCGAAGCGGCGCTCGCGGCCGAGGGCCTGCACGCCGAACCCCTCATCCCTGGCGCTCAACCCGAGCCGGAAGCCTGACCATGTCCGAAAGCGACGCCCCCCCTGAGATGAGGCTGGACGAGTTCTCCCCCGAGGAGGGCGCGCTGCCGGAATCCATCGCCGAGGACAAGACCGCCGGCGACCTGGCGCCGGTGTTCGACGTGCCGGTGAACATCTCGGCCGTGCTTGGCCGGGCGAGCGTCTCGGTGGCGCAGCTGCTTCAGCTCAGCCAGGGCTCGGTGCTCGAGCTCGACCGCAAGGTCGGCGAGGCGATCGACATCTACGTGAACAACCGCCTGGTGGCGCGCGGCGAGGTCGTCATCGTCGACGAGCGGCTGGGCGTGACCATGACGGAAATCATCAAGGACGGCGACGCGGCGGGCTGAGGCGCCCCCGCGCAGTAGGTAAGGAGACCACCCGATGCGGCTTCTCGTCGTCGGACAATTGAACGGACAACTGGCTGCCGCCGTGAAGATGGCGATGAGCGCCGGCGCCAAGGTGAGCCACGTGGAGACCATCGCCGCGGCGACCCACGCGCTGCGCGCCGGCCAGGGGGCCGACCTGCTGATGGTCGAGTACACGCTCGACATCGCCGCGCTGATCGCCGCCAACGAGGCCGAGCGCATCCGCGCGCCGGTGGTGGCCTGCGGGGTCGGCGCCGATCCGAAGCGCGCCGCCGACGCGATCCGCGCCGGGGCCAAGGAGTTCATCCCGCTGCCGCCGGACGCCGAGCTGATCGCCGCCGTCCTGGCCGCGGTCGCCGACGACAACCGCCCGATGGTGGTGCGCGACCCGGCGATGCAGCAGGTCATGACGCTCGCCGACCAGGTGGCGGGCTCCGACGCCTCGATCCTGATCACCGGCGAGAGCGGCGTCGGCAAGGAGGTCGTCGCCCGCTACGTGCACCAGAAATCGCGCCGCGCGACCAAGCCGTTCATCTCGGTCAATTGCGCGGCGATCCCGGAGAACCTGCTCGAGAGCGAGCTGTTCGGCCACGAGAAGGGCGCCTTCACCGGCGCCGTCGCCCGCCGCATCGGCAAGTTCGAAGAGGCCAACGGCGGCACCCTGCTGCTCGACGAGATCTCGGAGATGGACGCCCGGCTGCAGGCCAAGCTGCTGCGCGCCCTGCAGGAGCGCGAGATCGACCGGGTCGGCGGGACCAAGCCCGTCAAGGTCGACATCCGCATCCTGGCGACCTCGAACCGCGACCTCGCCCAGGCCGTGCGGGAGGGGATTTTCCGCGAGGACCTGCTCTATCGGCTGAATGTCGTGAACCTGCGCCTGCCGCCGTTGCGTGAGCGGCCCGGCGACATCGTGGCCCTCGCCGAGTTCTTCGTGAAGAAATACGCCGGCGCGAACGGCGTGCCGGAGCGGCCGCTGTCCGCCGTCGCCCGACAGCGCCTCGTCGCGCACCGCTGGCCCGGCAACGTCCGCGAGCTGGAGAACGCCATGCACCGCGCGGTGCTGCTGTCCACCGGCGCCGAGATCGACGAGGCGGCGATCCGCCTGCCGGACGGCCAGCCGCTGTCGGCCCTCGACCCGCAGGCGCGGACGGCCCAGGCCGCCTCGCTGGCCGCCGAGACCGCGACGCGCGCCTTCGTCGGCCAGACGGTGGCCGAGGTCGAGCAGCAGCTGATCCTCGACACCCTCAGCCATTGCCTCGGCAATCGGACCCACGCCGCCAACATCCTCGGCATCTCGATCCGCACCCTGCGCAACAAGCTGAAGGAATACGGCGACGCCGGCGTCGCCGTGCCGCCGCCGCAGAGCGCAAGCAATGCCGCCTAGCACAACAGGGGGCCTTCTCCCCTTGCGGGAGAAGGTGGCCCGCGAAGCGGGTCGGATGAGGGGGCGAGCCGACCCTTCGACGCCGTGCGGGGATGCTGGTCCGGGCGCCTTTTCGGACGCGCTCATCACCCCCTCATCCGTCGGCTTCGCCGACACCTTCTCCCGCAAGGGGAGAAGGGAATCGACTAACTAGATCTGCCCATGACCGACCTCTCCACCATGCTCTCCGAGCGCCCGACTCCGAAGGAGATCCTGGGCTGGGTGGCGCGTGGCGAGGTGGCGCTGGCGCTCGGGGTCATCGGGATCATCATCCTGCTGATCCTGCCGATCCCGTCGTTCGTGCTCGACGCGCTGCTCAGCCTGTCGATCACCAGCGCGGTGCTGATCCTGATGACCTCGCTGCTCATCCGGAAGCCGCTGGAGTTCACCGCCTTCCCGTCGGTGCTCCTGGTCACGACCCTCTACCGCCTCGGCCTCAACATCGCCTCGACCCGGCTGATCCTCGGTCACGGCCACGAGGGCGCGCACGGCGCCGGCCACATCATCGAGACGTTCGGCAAGCTGATGATGAGCGGCTCGTTCGTCATCGGCATCATCGTCTTCGTGATCCTGGTGGTGGTGAACTTCGTGGTCATCACCAAGGGCTCGGGCCGGATCGCCGAGGTCGGCGCGCGCTTCACCCTGGACGCCATGCCGGGCAAGCAGATGGCCATCGACGCCGACCTGTCGTCGGGCCTGATCGACCAGGAGGAGGCCAAGCGCCGGCGCAAGGAGCTGGAGCAGGAGTCGACCTTCTTCGGGGCCATGGACGGCGCCTCGAAGTTCGTCCGCGGCGACGCCATCGCCGGCCTGGTGATCGTCGCCATCAACGTCATCGGCGGCATCCTGATCGGCGTGCTGCAGCACCACGTGCCAATCGGCCAGGCCTTCGCCAGCTACACGATCATGACCATCGGCGACGGCCTGGTCAGCCAGATCCCCGCCCTGATCATCTCGATCGCCGCGGGCCTGCTGGTCTCGAAGTCCGGCGTCGAGGGCTCGGCCGACAAGGCGCTGGTCACCCAGCTGGCCATGAACCCGATCAGCCTCGGGATGGTCTCGGCCGCGGCCGGCGTCATCGCCTTCATCCCGGGCATGCCGATCATCCCGTTCGCCCTGATCTCGGTGGCGGCGGGCACGCTCGCCTGGCGGCGATCGAAGGCGCCGGCGACCCTGCCCGAGGTGAACATCGCCGCCGACGCGCCGGAGGAAGAGGAGCCGATCTCCCAGACCTTGGCCATCGACGAGATCAAGATCGAGCTGGGCTACGGGCTGCTGGGCCTGATCAACGACCTCGAGGGCCGCCGGCTCACCGACCAGATCAAGGCGCTGCGCCGCACGCTGGCCGCCGACTTCGGCTTCGTCATGCCGAGCGTGCGGATCCTCGACAACATGCGCCTGCCCTCCCAGGGCTACTGCATCCGGATCAAGGAGATGGAGGCCGGCTCCGGCGAGGTGCGCCTGGGCTCGCTGATGGCCATGGATCCGCGCGGCGGCCAGGTCGAGCTGCCCGGCGAGCACCTCCGCGAGCCCGCCTTCGGCCTGCCCGCCACCTGGATCGACGAATCCCTGCGCGAGGAAGCCACCTTCCACGGCTACACGATCGTCGATCCGGCGACGGTGCTGACCACCCACCTCACCGAGATCCTCAAGGAGAACATGCCGGACCTGCTCTCCTACGCCGAGGTGCAGAAGCTCCTGAAGGATCTGCCGGCCGAGCAGAAGAAGCTGGTCGACGACCTGATCCCGACGGCGGCCTCGGTGGCGACCGTTCAGCGCGTGCTGCAGGCGCTGCTGCGCGAGCGGGTCTCGATCCGCGACCTGCCGGCGATCCTCGAGGGCATCGGCGAGGCGGCGCCGCACACCTCGTCGATCACCAACCTCGTCGAGCAGGTCCGCACGCGGCTGGCCCGCCAGCTGTGCTTCTCCTACCGCAGCGACGACGGGGCGCTGCCGATCGTCACCATGAGCCCGGACTGGGAGCAGGCGTTCGCCGAGGCCCTGATCGGCCAGGGCGAGGACAAGCAGCTGGCGCTCGCCCCCTCGCGCCTGCAGGACTTTATCCGCGGCGTGCGCGAGACCTTCGAGCGCGCCGCCCTCACCGGCGAGACGCCGGTGCTGCTGACCAGCCCGGTGATCCGGCCCTACGTCCGCTCGATCATCGAACGGTTCCGCGGCCAGACGCCGGTGATGAGCCAGAACGAGATCCACCCCCGCGCGCGTCTGAAGACGGTCGGTACGATCTAGTTCACGTCGTCCGAGGGGACGCGAGCGCTGCTCTCCGACGCTGGGGCGCGGCGTGCTGCGCCGTTGCGGGGCGGCCCGGCGACTGCTAGCGGTTCGACGGGCGCCAGGGGCCCGTGCGTATTGGGATTCGGATGCGGCAAGCTCTCAACAGACCCGAAGGCGGCGGCTGGGCGCTTCTGTGGGACCTGCTCACCTTCGAGCGGCTGATGACCCATGCGGTCATCCACCTGGTCTATTGGGCGGGCTTGGGCATCATCCTGCTGGCGGCCTTCGGCAGCCTCGGCGCGGCCGTCGGCGTGGCGATCCGCGACCCGCTGCCCTGGGGTGTCCTGCTGGCCATCCCGGTGCTGATCGCCGGCCTGCTGGTCACCGCGATCCTGGTGCTGCTCTGGCGCTCGTTCTGCGAGTTCTACGTGACCATCTTCAAGATCAGCGAGGACCTGGCGGTCCTGCGCGAGGACCTGGAAGCCGAAAAGGGCCGCCAGGGGCGCTGAGCGCCCCTGCCCTTCCCCTACTTCGCGGTGAACGGCACGACCGGCAGCTCGATGGCGCTGGCGTCCGCGCCGCCGAAGAACACCCGCTGCGTCGCCTTCCGGTAGTCGGCGGGCTTGGCCTGGAAGATGTTGGCCACGAAGCTCTGCGGGTTGCGGTCGTAGAGCGGGAACCAGCTCGATTGCACCTGCACCATGATCCGGTGCCCCGGCAGGAACACGTGGTTGGCGTTGGGCAGGACGAAGCGGTAGCGCAGCGGCTTGCCGGCGACGATCGGCTTGGGGTCGGCGAAGCTCTCGCGATAGCGGCCGCGGAAGATGTCCATGGCGATCGGCAGCTCGTAGCCGCCCATCTCGGGCTGCGAAGGGACCTGGCCCGGATAGACGTCGATCAACTTCACCACCCAGTCGGCGTCCGTGCCGCTCGTCGCGGCGAACAGGTTGACCACCGGCGGCCCTGAGATCTGCA
>Ga0310811_10009278_pt1 | contig 12688 bp, 6 predicted proteins | sample YCmetagenome_FD_207642 | JGI IMG/M metagenome (GOLD analysis project Ga0310811, IMG submission 207642) | Soil microbial communities from experimental microcosm in Duke University, North Carolina, United States - YC | ecosystem: Engineered > Artificial ecosystem > Soil microcosm > Unclassified ... | reverse complement strand
CCACGGGGTTGTGCACCGCGACATAAAGCCCGAGAACATTCTGTTGTCCCGCGGCCATGCCGTGGTCGCTGACTTCGGCATCGCGAAGGCGCTCGCTGCGGCCGGCGGCAGCAGCGAGCCCCCTCGCAGCGTCAGCACGAAGCAACTCTCGAACGTGCAGCCGGCACCGCGAGGACAGTCCAGCAGCTCGTTGGGAACCCCGGCGTACATGGCTCCAGAGCAAGTCGTGCTGCGGTCGAGCATCGATCACCGCGCCGACCTGTACTCTTGGGGCGTGGTGGCGTACGAGGTCCTGACGGGACGCCATCCTTTCGACAACACGGCCGGGGCTCACGAGTTCATGACAGCGCAGATGGCCGAGATGCCGCGACCGATTCGCGACGTGAGGCCAGGGCTGCCGACTGCCGTTGCCGCGGTCATAATGCGCTGTCTGTCCAAAATGCCGGACCATCGCCCCGCGTCGGCCGCGGAGCTTCTCGCCGCGCTCGACCAGGCGATGGTGCCCGAGCGACACATGCTGCTACGCCGCGTGTGGATCGGCGTCTCGACTGCCGTCGGGGCCGCTCTTGCCATCGGCGCGGCGCTGTACTGGCGGAGCAGCCGAGTCGAGCCGCCGCGTGTGGTCCATGGTACCGGAAACGCGGCCGTCGATGTCGCCGCGGTGCAGGCCGCAGTCCTTCGGGGTGGAGAAGTAATTCTCGAGGGCCGTTTCTCGTTCCGCGTCCCGGCCACGAAACCCATCGCTCTTTCCTATGGATGGGGCTTGCGACGCCCGCGCGCCGCCCAAGTGTTGGTGTCGAGAGCGGTCACGATCTCCGGAACGCGCGACGCGCATGGCGACCGCACCACGATCGACGGCGGCACGATCCCGTTCTACGTCGATGCGCCAGGCAAACGCGTGGCCATTCGAGGGCTGCGTTTCGTCAAACCAACCGGCAGCGCGATTCTCGTCCGCGCTGTCGACAGCGTGGTGATCGCGTATGTGAGGATCGACGGAGTCGAGCCGATTGCCGGTTTCAGCGAAGCCATCGCCATCCGTACGAGCGCCGGTTTGCCGGTTCCCACCGACTCCGGTAGTCCGGGCGCCGTATCCGGAACTCTTACCATGCAGAACGACACCATCGACGCGAGCGGCAGTTCGGACCACGATTGTGGGTCGGGAGTGATCGTGTTCGGCGTCGGGCAGTCGCCCGGTCGCGAGGTCGACGTGGTGATCAATGGCAACCAGATTCGCAACACGACCGGATCGGCGATCGTTGTACGGCGGGCGAGCGGACGCGTACGCGTCACCGGGAACACGGTCGTCACGAGCCCGGACGGGTCGCCAGAAGGCGTCGAGGCGATTCGACTCGTGAATACTGCCTCATATTTGATGGCGAACAACGTCGTTGAATGTCGGTGGGCAAAATGTGTCGGCATTGCCGTATTCAGCCAGTTCGGCGAATGGCCGCTCGCGCACGCGACCATCGAGGACAACGCAGTGATCATGTCGCCCCCGCCTGGAACCGTGTTCGGCGACACCAGCGCGGCGATCGAAATCAAAGGTTTCGCGGATTCGAGCATCGTGCGCCGCAACACCCTTCGGGGTCGCGCCCGGGCGGGGTTGGCCATACACGCATATCGCGGCGGCAGTCCCGCCGACAACGCGTTCATCGACAATCGCCTCGATGGCTTCCACGGGTCGCTCGCGGACATCGTCGTCGGAGGCGGCGTCGTGCGAACGCGCGTGGTCCGTCCTGGGAGAGTGATCGATCAAGGCGAGCGAACCGTCATCGAGCGGTAGCGCGATCCGAGAAGCATCCGACTCGAGCGCCTGATTCCAGTTACGATGCCTCGGCGCTCCGCGAGGCTCGCATCAAGTTGGCTCTCCTGTTCGGCGTGGGATCGGCGAAAGACCGCCGATTCAGCCCAGGATCACGGGGGTCAAAGCGCTCTCAAAAAATGTGGCTGTTGTGAGAACCCCAGAAGAACCCCAAGCTCTCCGAACCTAGACGATTCTAGCCGATCGCGAACGATCCGCCGGGCGCCGCGAGATCGTGTTTACGCCACGAGTTACAGGTGCTCGGCGATACTGGAACTCCAATGAGCAGCCGCTCTTTTAATCCGTATGTCGCGGGTTCGAGACCCGCCCGGGTCATGAGGGGTAAGTCGTTGGTACGACTGATCGAAGAAAAAACGACGGCCGCCCATCGAGGCGGCCGTTCGCAAAAAAGCCCCCCCAAAGAAACCCCAATGTCATCCGCTCGCTCGATAGCAACCTAAGCGATGCCCGCTCGAACCAGGTGAGAAACGGCGTTGTCGGCCGCCGACCGACTGGCAATCAAAGCGGTGTGCTCGTATCGGAGGTCGCGCGTATAGGCAATGAGCTTCCGTCCATCGGTGACCGGCACCCGCGGTGAAATACATGTCTTAGCTCGGTCGCAAGAAGGTTCACACCGTTCGGCCTCCGCCGGGCGCCCGTCCGGGCGCCGACTGTTAGCCGATAGGCCCACTGAGCCAAAACTCGCCGATTTGTCGTGTATTAAGGAAATCACTGTGTTTGGCGCGACGCCAAGGAGGTTTCCCATGCACCGCATTCAGCTTTCGAAAACGCTCGCGATCGGCGGAGCCATTCTGCTCCTCGCGGCATGCCGCGACGGCGGGACGAGCGCGCCGACCGCAACAGACCGTATCGCTCCACCGGAGAGGCCTTTGATGGATGTCATCCTCGACCCCTTCACCTACCGAGCGACAATCGATCCCTACAGGATCCTGAGACTGCCCGACTTCATGATCCAGCAGCACACCAGAAGCGACATCGTCATGCAACGCATCGTCTTGAAGCCGGGTCCCGGAGCGTGGCATACCACGGGCCCGCACTTCATATACGTCATTCAGGGACAGCTCAAGAGGCAGGAGTTTTCAGACAAGGAGGGATGCACCGAGTCCCCGGTGTACAATGCAGGCGACGTCTTTGCCGCGGAGGGCGATCACCCGGGTCGCCCCTTTGTGGTGAGCAGCCAGGACGCCGTCGTGCTGGTGACCCGCTTCAATATTCCAATCGGTTCACCAATCCTGATTCCCGTGGTGCCTGCGCCACCGTGTTGAGCTGCTTCAAGCGCGCTATGATGGCGCGCTCCGAAACCACTATCAACGTGGCAGGCGAAGCCGGCCCAAAAGAGCAATGAACCGCGGGTCGCCCAACATCGACTGAAACCTCCGATCGCCAATGAGAAAGCGAAGCTCCGGTTGCCGCTGGCGATACGAATGCTCGAGCCAGTTGTAGGCGGACGCATCGTCGCCGAGCGCATGATACGCGCTGGCAACCGCGGGCTCGTAGATTGCCGTCCGCGCCGTGCGCGACTGCAACATCGCCACCAGACGGACTGCTTCGTCCTTCCTCCCCGTCAGCGCCGCCAGGCGGGCCAGGTCGGCCGTCGTTCGGTGGGCCGTTGGTCCGGCGAGCTGGTTTGCCCTTTCGTATTCTCGAACGGCGTCTTCGTAACGATGGGTAAGCTCGAAGTAATACCCGAGCACCGCGTGCGCCCGCCAGTAGGTAGAATCGAGCTCCAGAGCGGTGCGCAGGCGTGGGAGCGCCTCGTCCATGCGGCCGGCGGCTATAAGCGTGAAGCCGAGCGTCTCGTTGAACGCGGGAACCAGCGGATCGAGCTCGATCGCGATCGTCAGCTGCGCGATCGCCTCGTCGAAGCGATGAACCGATCGCAGCATCGTCGAGTAGTAGAAATGGGCGAGCGCATAACCCGGGTCGAGCTCGATCGCGCGCCTGAGCTCTCGCTCGGCGTCCTGCGAGCTCCACGCGTAGTCGTGGAGATAGACGCCCAGAATGGCGTGCGCCTCCGCCGACGCGTCGTCGAGGGCGACAGCTCGAAGCGCTGCGGTCTTCGCGAGACGCTGTGCCTCTTGCGGCGACAGCTGGCCGGACATCCCTTGCTGTGAATACACCGCGGCAAGTCCCGCCCACGGCGCTCCGTACTGCGAGTCGGCCGCAATGGCTTGGGCGAAGTAGCCGATCGCGAGGCGGTAGGCGGCGGCGTTGCGCTGGTTGGCGAAGTAGCGCCCCTTCATGTAGGACGCGAGCGCCTCGTGACTCCTCGTGCCCGGCCGGCCGATTCGGCCTCGCTCGACGGGAGACAGCTCGATCGCCAGTGCGGTCGCGATCTGCACCGCCAGCTCCCGCGGCAGCGCGATCAGGTCGGCCGGGCCAGGCTCGTACGTCTTCGACCAGAGCACCGCACCATCGGCGACATCGACGAGCCGAGCGCTCACACGACGCCGGCCATTAGAGTTCTGCAATTCACCGGCGAGCACGGCATTGACGTTCAAGAGGCGTCCGATCTCCTGAAGGCTTCGCCCCGTTCCCGTGACGGTCGACGCGGACGTTCGGCGGACGACGCGGACCGAGGACAATCGCGACAGCGAACGGGTCAGCTCCTGCGTGAGTCCCTGCGTCAGGTAGTCGGCGTCGGGGTTTCGATCCGCGTTGTCGAACGGGAGCAGGGCGAGCGTGCGCGGCATCGATGCCGAAAGGGTTCCTCCCGACACCACCCGGCGGTACGGAGCGTGATGAATCAGCCACCACGCCGCACTCGCCCCCATCGCGGAAAGCGCCATAAGCAACATCGCGGTCCTCCGCCACCGTGAGGCTGGCGCCGGCGGGCGAGTTGCGACTGAAACAGGCGATGAAAGCTCCTCGGCGAGATCGGCGAGCAGCGCATCGGTGCTCGGGTGGCGATGGCTCGGTTCCTTTTGCAGCAGCCGCTCGATGATGCGGTCGAGCGACGCCGACGCACCACTCGCGACTGAGGGCAACGGCTCGACACTCGCGTGACGGATGGCGTCAATGATTTCGTGGTTGTTCTCGCCCTGAAATGGACGAATGCCGCTCAGCATCTCGTAGATGACGACACCGAGACTCCAGAGATCGCTCCCGGGGCCAACGGACTGGCCGCGTGTCTGCTCGGGCGACATGTACGGCACCGTACCCGGCGTCATGCCGGTGGTGACGCGGCCGTCCTGCATCGTCGCGAGTCCGAAATCGAGCAGCTTCGCCGTGCCGTCCGTGGTGAGCACGATGTTGCCCGGCTTCACGTCACGGTGGACGATGCCGCGCGCGTGCGCCGCGCCGAGCCCGCGCGCGACTTGACAGGCGATGTCGATCGCTTCGGACGGCGGAAGTGGTCCGCGGGTCAACCGTTCCTTGAGCGACTCACCCTCGTAGAGCGCCATCGCGATGAATGGCTGGCCCTCGTCCGTTTCCCCGACCTCATGAACTGTGCAGATGTTGATGTGCTCGAGTCCCGCTGCAGCCCGTGCCTCGAGCAGGAGCTGACCTTCGGCGCCAGGCGCCAGACTGAGGTGCGGGGGCAGGAACTTCAACGCAACGTCGCGGTCGAGACGCGTGTCATGCGCGCGATACACGCTCCCCATGCCACCGGCGCCGATCAAGCCGATGATCTCGTAGCGAGCGCAGACAGTCGATGGCACCCCAAGCGGCGCCGGCAGCATCGCTCCGGCGAGTCGCGCAAAGAACTGTTCGCCTGCTTCCGCATGCTCGAGGAGCGAGAGTAGCTCCGCGGCGAGCGCCGCATCGTCGCCACAGGCATCGACAACGAATCGAGCTCGATCGCCACGCGGCACCGCGAGCGCGCCTTCGAACAAACATTCGGCGTGCTCGCGCCGGTCGTCGCCCGCGAAAGGCAGTGTGCTCACGACCGGTCTTCCAATGTGCGCTCCAGCTCGCGATGCAGCCACGCTTGAGCCATCGTCCAGCCGCGCTTCACCGTCGCCGGTGAGACGTCGAGCGCGTTCGCCGTTTCGTGAATCGTCATGCCGCCGAAGAAGCGACATTCGACGATCCGACTCTGCCGCGGATCGCACTGCTCCAGCCGGCACAGCGCTTCATCGAGCGCGATCAGTGCCTCGGCCCCGGCATCGCCTGGGCCCGTCCTCGCCTCGAGCGCAGCTTCGATCTCGTGGAGCGCGACAGGCCGCTGATCCCCGCGGCGTTTCGCGCGATGCTGTCCCTTCGCATAGTCGATCAGGATGTGGCGCATGGCGCGCGAGGCGACGGCGAGAAAGTGCGCCCGGTTCTCCCATGCGGGCGCGGAATCGCCGGCCAATCGGAGATACGCTTCGTGCACGAGCGCGGTCGTATTCAGCGTCTCGTCGCCGCTCCAGCGACGGCGCTGTTGTCTCGCTAGCTCGTGAAGTTGATGATAGACGAGTGGCAGCAGCTGATTGAACGCATCGGAGTCACCTGCCCGAAGGTGCAGCAGTAGTTGACTCACCGTGTCCTGGCCAGATTCGGTCCGAACACTGCTGGGTGATTGTGTGCCCATGGGGTATCCGCGCGCCCGACCCTTCAAACTGGAACCACGTTGCGACGTCCGCTAGGCCCGCGCGGTGGCCGGTTTTGAAGTGTCCACCGAGGCCGGACGTGTGACCGAAAACGAGATCGAACTTAATCGCCAGAAGCTTTTCGAACGTGTTTGGTCGAAGCCAGTCGCGACCGTCGCAAAGGAATGCGGCATTTCGGGCCCCAGCCTGAAGAGGGTCTGCACGCGTCTTATGATACCGGTGCCACCACGTGGATACCGGGCAAGATTGAGTGCGGGAAAAGCGTAAAGCGTCCGCGACTACCCGCCTTACCCCGGGGAGTGGCGAAAGACCGTGGGACGCCCTGACAGTTGTTCTTGGATGCGAGCTACTCGGGCTACTCCTAGCGCAAAGAGAGGCGGAACGGCCCGACGATGAGACGCGCGAGTGTCCCTTTCTGGGACCGCGAAATAACCCGTAACTTAAAGATTCTTCCCGAATCTGGGCGAATCTCATCGGTTGATGACTGGTTGCGACGCAGCGGCCGTGACATACTATAGCGATGCTCGATGATGCTAGAACTATAATTAGTATACGCTCTTTTAATCCGTAGGTCGCTGGTTCGAGACCCGCCCGGGTCATGACGGACCAGTTGTTGCCAGGACTCTCGACGTAAACGCAACGGCCGCCTTGATGGGCGGCCGTTAGCGAATAATCCCCCAAAGACAAGCTGCGAAAGCTTGGCGTCGGCAAAGCGCGTCCGGCCCTCTGTCTCGCCATCGCTGCGGCGGGGCATCACTGAGTTGACGGTTAGCCCCGAGCACGCCAACACCGCCTCGCCACGCGGTGTAGTCGCTCTCTGAGCTTTGCCTGACGCCCGCCCCGACCTCTGGCTTACTTCTCCTTCATCGTAAACCGAAAGGGCACGCTCACCCACGAGGCAACCACCTTCGATTCCGGTGCGTGCGTGCGGGCGGGCTCGAAGCGGAAGCGGGGCAGGATGTCGCGCACGGCTGATGTGAACAGCGCGTGATCGGACTGCTCTACGATCATGCTCCCGACGTCGACAGTCCCGTACTCGTTCACCATGAAGCGCACGACGACCCTTCCTTCGCGGAGTCCCGTGCGGAGCAGCGCGTCGGGGAAACGTGGTGCCGGCGGGCGCCCAATGATCTTGGCAGGGGTAATCGCGTTATTGGCCGCCGCCCGATCGACGTCCGTCGGCGTGGGAACAGAAACTCTATCCGCAGTTCCAGTCCGATCACTGTCGGATGCGCGCTGGCGTTCCGTCGCCGAACGCACGATCGAGTCGATGCTCGGAACGGTGACGTTCGGAATCTTGATCGGGCGCAGGTGAACATCGACGCGCGGCAGGCGGAGCTCCGATGGAGCGCTGTCCTGTGCACGCTTCGACGCCTGGCCCACCGGTGCGGTACGCGCGTGCGTTGCGCTCGAGGAGACCAGCGAGTCGACTCCCATTGCCTCCACTATGGCCGCCGCGCCGGATGCCGTGGATCCGGTCCTCGTCAGCGACGCGGTCACGACAGGAGTGCCGGTGGCGGCGGTGCGCGGCGCGGCGCTGATCTGTGCGGAGACAGGGTCGGTGCCGCTGCCGACGCGCGGGCGCAACATCAGTAGCCCGGCGATCGCAACCGCGGCCAATCCAACGGATGTATACAGCAGCGTTCGTTGCCTTCGCGCCAGCCCGGACAAATCGGCCTGGACCGGTGCGATTGTGGATTGCCAATCACCAAGCGCCGCATCAGCACTCGCGACATCGTTGCGCGTGACATCCGCGAGAACCGCATCGCGTTGCGGGACTCCCGATTCGAGACTGGCGACGCTCCCTGACTGACGAGCGCTCTCGCGTGGGGGTCGGGAGATGACGATCTGGGAAGCAGACGGCATCTGTATCGACGATGCCATCAACGAGGCGGCCGCCACGGCAGCGGTGACAGTCGGCGTCTTCGCGCGTTCGCGTGAAAGGGCGGCGGGGCGAAGCACCGGCGACTCAGGCTCATCCAGGGAATCCGGCTTCTTCGAAATGATCGGTGATGGTGCAGTCGTCGACGGCGTGTTTGGCGAGTCGGACACGCGCTTGGACCAGGCCGGCGTAGGTATCGCACCTTTTGCGGCCTTCGCGGCAGCCGCTGCGTCGGCCGCGACGGCAACCTGCACTTCGAGCTCGGCCACACGCGACCGCGCCGCCTGCACGGTCGCGTGGCCAGGACCCAGCGCCACCTCGCGCGTTGCCAGGGCGCCCCGAAGCAGCGTTAATGCTTCGCCGAAGTTGCCACGCGCCGCGCACGTTGCCGAGAGCTGCTCCCGCGTGACGACGGTGACGATATGGTTCGGGCCGAGCACCTTCTCTCGAATGCGCAACGCATCTCTGTACAGCGCTTCCGCCGAGGCGTCATCGCCGAGTTTGTGTTTCACAACGGCGAGGCCGGCGAGTGCGGTAGCGACATCGGCATTCTCCTCGCCCTTGGCCCGTACGATTGCGAGCAAACGTTGGAGGACGTCCCCGGCGCGCGCATGTTGCGACCGCTGGACGTGTAGCCGGCTCAACTCGCTCAGCAGCGGGGCGAGTGCGGCGTGTTCCCTGCCGACGAGCTCTTCGCTGATGGTAAGCGCTTCGGTGAGGAGCAGCTCCGCTTCCCGTTCCCCTGCCCGGCCGAACTTTCGCGAGAGCTTCCCGAGGTGGAAGAGCGCGGTGACAAGCTCCCGCCGGAGCCTGGGATCGCCGCGCGCCGCGATTACTGCCGCGTGAAGGGATTCGGCGGCGGCCGGCTCGTCCCCCGCGGTCAATGCGGCGCGCGCCGCATTGAACCGCTCTGTCAACACCGCTTTCGCGTCAGCCATGTGCATACCATGTCGTCATGATTCGCCACCGCGATGATCGCGTCACTCGGACGACCAAAGGCGGTTCCGCGAAACGAGCAGGCGGCACCTTCCGCGACACGTCCCGCTCACGGCGGGCGCACGCCAACTGACAGCGGACCGGCCAGCCCTTGAGCTCGCTTAGCGCACAGGACGGGAAGCGACTCGGCGATGAGAATTCTCCCGATCGAGCGCTCCCTTCCGAAGCAGCATCCGGGACATACCTTACCGATGCTCAACGATGCGAAAACTTCAATGAGCATTCGCTCTTTTCACGGACGAACGCGAATGATCGTCTTCCCCGAGCGGCGCGCGGTCGCGTTGAAGGCGGCGACGGCGTCGTCGAGAGTCGCGATGGTCCCGATGTTCGTCCGCAGTCGTCCGTCACGCACCCGCCGGACGATCTCACTCAGTTGGCCACGATCGGACTCGACAACGAAGTCGACGGCCAGGCCGTCGACCGGTCGCGCCTCCGACGGCCCGACGATGGACACCAGCGTTCCTCCGCCTCGAATCAGGTGTGCGGACCGATTCCCGATGTCGCCGCCGATGAGATCGAACACCAGATCGACTCCGCCGACGTCTTCGAGGATGTCGTTGTCGAGGTCGACGAACTCCTGCGCGCCGAAGTCGAGCGCCTTCTGACGGTCAGCAGCGCGTCCGGTGCCGATGACGTGGGCGCCGACCTCTCGTGCAAGCTGCACCACCATCGACCCGACGGCGCCGGCCGCGCCGTGCGCGAGGATGCTCTGCCCCGCCTGAAGTCGGCCGTGCTCGAACAGTCCCTGCCATGCAGTGAGCCCCGAGATCGGCAGGCTCGCGCCGACCGTGAAGTCGACATCGCCCGGCAGCGGCGCGAGGTTGCGTGCCTCGATTGCCACATGCTCGGCCAGGGTTCCGTCGCGATACCAGTCCGCGAGGCCGAACACCCGCTGTCCAACCGACAGTCCCGTCGTGCCATAGCCGAGGGCGGTGACCACTCCAGCCAGCTCATGCCCGGGGATCGACGGTGTTCGGTCACGATCGAGGCGATCCGTCCAGGTCGACGGCCAGGCCAACTCAGTCCCAACAAATCCCGACGCATGGATCTGAACGACGACGTCATTTATCGCCGCCCGCGGCTCCGGACGATCCACCAGCTTCATCCCGGCCATTCCTGCTGCCTGGTCCGTCACAACGATTGCCTTCATCGTTCACCGCCTTGGGGTCGGCCTGAAACGCGTCGATTGGATTCGGGAAATAGCTATTGCTCCGGGGTTGGCGCATTCTCCTGGTGCGAAGGCCCCTTTTTTGTTCGAGCCCTCACTTCCGTTTCTGCTTGCTCTCGAGCTCCTGGAAGAAGTTCTCGACGAACACCAGATCACCGGCTCGCGCGGCGGCGCCGCCTGCGGACCGGAGCATCAGAAACCGTCCGTCTGGTGCGACATCGAACGTCGTACTCGCCAAGTTGTACGCCGACGCGTCGAACAGTCGCTTCGGTTCGCCGGTCACGAACGTCTCGCCAGGGGCAACCTGCACGGCCACCATGTAACGCGACGCGTCGACGAAGTAGAGCTCCCGGCCGTCGTGCGACCATCGCGGCGCCTCACCTCCAGCGACCGACACCTGTCGCTTGAACGCCTTCGTGTCCGGGAAGGGCCGCACGTACACCTCCGCGCGCCCCGACTCGTCCGACGAGTACGCGACCCACCGGCCGTTCGGCGAAAAGGTCGGCCCACGTTGTCGCAGCGGAAGGGCGGCGGACGGACCCGCGACGACCAGGCGCCCGGTCGTGTCGGCACCGGCGCTCATCGCGTAAATCGTGTCTCCCTTCGAGTAGTCGCCCGGCATGTAGACGATCCATTTCCCGTCACTGGAGAATTCGGCGAAGCTTGCGCGGGTGCGGCCAGCGGTGAGCGGCCTCGGTGGTCCGCTCCCATCGGATGGCACGACGGAAAGCCCGCCCGGTGCGGCGACAAGCAGCAATTTCCCGTCGGGGGACCACGATTGGGGCGTCCCCTCTTCCAGGACCGTCGTGGCGGGACCGTGGTCGAGCTGCTTGACCCAGACCCATCTGCCGGTATTGCCCGCGCCCGAGATTGCCACTCGTTTGCCGTCGGGCGAGAGCCGCATACGGCCCATGAAGGATTGCGTGAAGGTCGAGTCGACGGCGGTCGCCTTGCCATCGCGCGCGACCCAGACCATCTCCAGTGCACCACCGGCCTGGCTCCCGGCGGTGTACAACAGCGTTCCGTCGCGCGAGATCGCCACATCAGCGCCCGACAGAACCCGCAGGGTGACATTCTGCGCAATGGGCACGGCATCGCCCGTGATCCGCAATCGATCGGCGTCGAACGGCGCCGCCATCATCAGCCCGTCGCTGGTCACGTAGACGAGGTGTCCCGATGCGGCATAGCGCCCGACGGCGCCATGCACGAGAACGGCGTGCTTTCCAGTTCTCGTATCGAGCACGCCGACGTCGAAGCTGGCCAGGCCTGCGCCGCGCGCGATGGTGAAGAGCACTCCGCGGCCGTTCGGCAGCGCGGAAGGATTCACGTGAAAGCGTTCCGTGACCGAATCGGGGATCGATGCTTCCTCGGCCGGCCCCCCGGTTTCCCGAACGCGCGCGAGCCCGTCTCGCCGGAAGTCACCGTCGTAGTAGATGTAGCCGTCGCTCCCCCACGACAGTCCGCCCCTGCCCACCTTGGTGTCGGTGAGCGTGATCGCCGGTCCGCCCGCGACGGGAACGACCCGGACGACCCACGGCGGTCCGCTGACGAACGCGATGCGCGTGCCGTCGGGCGAGAACGAGGGGTTGATCGCACCGTCGGTTCCCGCGAGCGACGTGGCGCTCAGTTGATCGAGCCGGCGAATCCAGAGACGTGTGCTCGACGCCGAGGCGCCGGGCCCAACGTAGACGATCGTTCGTCCGTCCGGGGATAGTGCCAGCCGGGAGAACGCTCCGCCATCGCTGATGCGTTGACTGTCGGGGATGGCGACGCTCAGTCGCGTCACCGGGCGCGTGACCTCGGCGCGGCGCCAGCGCAACGCAAAGGCAGCGAGCGACAGGGCCGCGACCGTCGCGACCGTCGCGGTCGCCGCGGTCGCCCAGAACAATCTCGGTGATATCCAGGACGCGCGGGGCATGAACGGGACGCCGACCGTCGCCGTCGCGAACGTCGGATTCACCAACGCATCGCTGAATGCCTTCGCGCTGTCGAACCGGTCGGCGGGCAGCTTCTCGAGTGCCGTGCTCAATGCGGCCACGACATTCGGCGGCACGGAGCGCCGGTGCTCGCTCACTGGACGCGCCGGCTCGGTGATGATCTTCATGATCACCGCCTGCGCCGAGCTCGCGACATGCGGCGGATCACCGGAGAGCATCTCATACAGCACGGCGCCGAGCGAGTAGATATCCGATCGCGGTGAGACGTTCTTCTCGGCGGTTGCCTGTTCTGGCGACATGTAATGCGGTGTCCCGAGTGACAGGCCCGTCTCGGTCATCCGCCCGCCG
>Ga0310811_10009277_pt1 | contig 12688 bp, 11 predicted proteins | sample YCmetagenome_FD_207642 | JGI IMG/M metagenome (GOLD analysis project Ga0310811, IMG submission 207642) | Soil microbial communities from experimental microcosm in Duke University, North Carolina, United States - YC | ecosystem: Engineered > Artificial ecosystem > Soil microcosm > Unclassified ... | reverse complement strand
GACGGCTCGACCCGACCGCGATCGCCGGGCCGGTCGGGCTGCGTGACCACGCCGGCCAGGTCGATGTCCTCGCGGGCCGCGAGCGCGGCGAGGGCATCGAGCGACGGCACCGCGAACGCGGGCGTGCCGAGGAAGATGACCCGCGGCTTCAGCGCGAAGTCGCTTTCTCCATTTCCGCTCGGGGGTGGCCGGAGGTCGAGCCGTGCGGCTCGCCCGGCTCGTCGGGCTCGACGGGGAACAGATCCTTTCGCGTGCGCAGCCGGTCGACGTACAGGACGCCATTGGTGTGATCGGTCTCGTGCAGCATGCATTGCGCACCGAGACCCTCGCCTTCGATCGTGAACTTCTTCCCGCCGATGTCGACGGCGGTCACGCGCGCGAGCAGCGGCCGCTCGAGCATCCCATACAGGCCGCGCACCGAAAGGCAGCCTTCGCTCATCTCCTCCACCTCGGTGCTCTCGAACTCGATCTCTGGATTCACCGCGACGATGCCGACGTCGTCGACGTCGATCACCACGACGCGCAGCGGCACGCCGATCTGCTGCGCCGCGATCCCGATCCCCCGCGCCTGGACCATCGACGCGAACATCCGCTGGACCAGCGGCTCGAGCTCCTTCTTGTCGGCGCGCGGCTTCTTTGCCGGCGCGTGGAGCACCGGATCCCCGACCTGGCGGATGTCCACGGCGCGCGCGGTCACGAAGTCGGGCTTCGACCAGCGCTCACGCCGTCCGCGGTCGATGAGCCACGGCGCTCCTTTGATGACCCGGATGCGCGGCTCATGGGGCTGCGAGTCGAGCTCTTCGCCCGGCCCGGTCTCGTGCTCCGGGTGCTCGCTCTCCATCGTCGTCACGCTATCCGAGGAGGGTCATGGGGTCCACGTCCACGGTCCACTCCGCTCCGATCTCGACGCGATCGAGCACCGCCGTCGGCCGCTCGCCCCGGAGCACGAGCTGCGCCCGATAGCTGCCGGCGCGCTTCGCCGCGAACGCGGGCGCCGGCCCGAGCACCTCCGCGTCGCCGTCCGCCGCGGCGCGCAGCCTCGCCGCGAGCTCCGCGGCCCGCCGCTCGACGGTCGCCTCCTTCGCGGCCGAGGTCTGCAGGAGCACGAGGCGGCCGAACGGCGGGTAGCCGAAATGCCGGCGGGCGCGGAGCTCGTGCTCGGCGAAGGTCGCGTAGTCGTGCGCCGCGGCGGCGACGATCGCGTAGTGCTCGGGCAGGTAGGTCTGGAGGATGCCCTCGCCCCCCACGTCACCGCGGCCCGAACGGCCGAGCACCTGCGTCAGCAGCTCGAACGTGCGCTCGGCCGCGGTGAAGTCGGGCAAGTTGAGCTGGGTATCGGCGTTCACCACGCCGACGAGCGAGACGCCGGGCAGGTCGAACCCTTTCGCGACCATCTGGGTGCCCACGATCACCTGGGCCTGGCCGCTCCGCATGCGCTCGTACATCGCGGCGTGCGCGCCCTTCGCTTTCACCGCATCGCGATCGAGCCGCGCGAGCCGCGCCTTCGGGACGGCGGCGCGCACGTCCTCCTCGACCCGCTGCGTGCCCACGCCGAGATGCCGGATCCGCGCGGAGCCGCAGCGCGGGCAGATGGCCGGCGCGCGTGGCTCCTCGCGACCGCAGCGATGACAGACGAGCCGCCCGTCGGCGTGCAGCGCGAACGGGATCTCGCACGACGGGCACGGCACGACGTAGCCGCAGTCGCGGCAGAGCACGACCGTGGCGAAGCCCCGGCGGTTCAGATAGAGGATCGCCTGCTCGCCCTTCGCGACGGTCCGGACCAGGGCCGCGCGCAACGCGGACGACAGGGTCGAGCGGTTGTTCGCCTTCAGCTCGAGTCGCAGATCGACGACCGTCGTTCTCGGGAGCGGCAGGTCAAGGACACGCTCGGGCAGCGGCAGGAGCGTGATGTCGCCGGCCGTCGCGGCCGCGTACGTCACCACCCGGGGGGTCGCGCTGCCGAGGACGACCACCGCACCGGACAGGCGACCGAGCTCGAGGGCGGTGTCCACGGCGTGGTACCGCGGGGCGCTCTCCTGCTTATAGGAGGGCTCCTGCTCCTCATCGACGACGATGAGCCCGAGGCGCTCGATCGGCGCGAACAGGGCCGATCGCGAGCCGACGACCACGTCCGCGACGCCGTCGAGGACGCGGCGCCACTCGTCGTAGCGCTCGCCCGCGGAGAGCGCGCTGTGCAGCAGGGCCACGCGCTCGCCGAACCGCGCGACGAATCGCGCCACCACCTGCGCGGTGAGCGCGATCTCGGGGACGAGGATGATCGCGCCCTGGCCACGAGCGAGCGCCTCGGCGGTGAGCCGCAGGTACACCTCGGTCTTCCCGCTCCCGGTGACGCCGTGCAGCAGAAAGCCACGTCCCGAGCCGAGCGCCCCAATGACCGTCGCGATGGCTGCCGCCTGCGGCGCCGTCGCCGGCATGTCCTTCGAGAGATCCGCCTCGCTCAACCGGAATTCCACCGGCACGCGCCGAACGCCGCGCGTTCCCTTCAGCGCGAGGCCGCGCGCCGCGAGGCTCGTCGCGGCGGCGGCGCTGCCACCGGCATCGGCGAGATCGGCCGACGTGACCGCGCCCGCGGCGAGCGCGCGCAGAGTGACCAGCTGGCGCGCGCCGAGCTTTGCGGGCGGCGCCGACGCGAGCGCGCTGTGCCCCGCGGGGGTGAGGGCGAAGACGGGCTCGGTGCGTTCGCCCCGAGCGGCCGGCAGGCCGCCTCGCGCACGCGCCGCGAGCGCGGGCGGCAGCATCGCGCGGACCGCGTCCGCGAGACCGCACCGGTACGTCGCGGCCATCCATCGCGCGAGCGCGAGCTGGCGCGCGGAGAGCAGCGGCACCGGATGGACGAGCCCGTCGAGCGGCTTCAGCTCACGATCGCTGGGCGTGTCGAGCGCGACGACGACGCCGTGGACGGCGCGGGCGCCGAACCCGGCGCGCGCCAGATGTCCGAGCCGGACGTCGAGGCCCTCAGGGATGCGGTACGTGAAGGTCCGAGCGGGCCCGCGCAGGCCGGCGAACACGGCGACCTCCGCGGTTCGACTCACAGTTCGTAGTGCCGCGGCCGCTTCGCCTCCTTCTCGATGATCGAGGCGATCTCCTTGACCGTCTCGTCGATCTTGTCGTCCTCGTTGACGACGACGTAGTCGTACTCGGGGGCCGCCGCCATCTCGATCTCCGCGTTGCGCAGGCGCAGCTCGAGCTGCTCGGGCGTCTCGGTCCCACGCGCGACCAGGCGGCGACGGAGCGACGCGACCGACGGCGGCATCATGAAGATCGTCAGGGCCTCGGGCAGCAGCGGCTTGATCTTTCGCATCCCCTGCGGCTCGGGCTTGACGATGACGACCCGGTGTCGTTCGAGCGTGTCCGCGAGCGCGTCCCTGCGGACCCCCTTGAAGTCGCCATGGACCATCGACCACTCGAGGAAGTTGCCGGCCTCGATCTCCTCGCGGAACTTTTCGGGCTCGTAGAAGTAGTAGTCCTTGCCGTGGACTTCTCCCGGCCGAGGCTTGCGGCTCGTCGCGGTGACATACAGAACGGCGCCGGGTACGGCGCGAACGAGCCGGTCGATGACGGTGTCCTTCCCCGCCCCCGACGGTGCGGAGATGATGACGAGGAGCCCGCGGCCATCGACGCTCAGCGCACGTCTCCGAACGGCGCTGTGGTCACCGTCGGCACGCCGAGCGCGTCGAGGTACGTGCGGAGATCGGCGGCGAGGGACGCGGTGAAGACGCGTGGACCGCCGCGCGGCAGGTTCACGGAGAGCCGCCAGGCGTGCAGGAACTGACGATCGAGGCCATCGCGCTCAACAGCCTTGCGTCCGTACACCGGGTCGCCAACGATAGGGAGTCGCGCGTACGCGAGGTGGACGCGGATCTGGTGCGTCCGGCCGGTGACCGGCTTCACGTGCAGGAGCGCACGTCGCTCGGGCCCTTCCCCGTACGAGGCGATGCGGCTGAAGTGGGTCGTCGAGTCACGCCCGCCCGCCCGGACGGCCATCCGCCGGCGGTCGACGCGGTCGCGCATGATCGGCGCCTCCACGACCGCGGGCTGGTCGCCCGGATCGCCCCAGACGAGCGCCAGGTACTCCTTCTGAAAGCGCCGGCCCTGTAGCTGGCGCGCGAGCGCGAGCTGTGCGACATCGTTCTTGGCGATGATCATCACGCCGCTCGTGTCCTTGTCGAGCCGGTGGACGATCCCGGGCCGCGCGGCGGCGCGGCCGGTATCCGCGGAGATCTTCCCGACGACGGCGTTCACCAACGTTCCGGTCGCGTGGCCATGCGCGGGATGCACGACGAGGCCCGCCGGCTTGTTCACGACCAGGACGTCGTCGTCCTCATAGAGGACGTCGATCGGGATGTCCTCGCCGAGCAGCGAGAGGGCCGGCTCGGCGTCGGGCACGTCCACGACCAGGGCCTCCCCGCCGCGGACCTTGTATGCCGGCTCGACGGCCGCCCCGTTCACGGTCACCCGGCCGTCGCGCGCCAGCCGCTGGATCGCGCTGCGGCTGAGCTGGGTGCGCTCGGCGAGGAACCGGTCCACGCGCTGGCCCGGCGCATCAGCCCGGAGCTCGATGCGCTCGGCCATCACGCGTGCCGCAGGTCGCGCGGCTGCTGACGCTCCTGCCACCAGAGCAGCACCGTGACCGCGATGATGCCGACGACGATCGACGAGTCCGCGACGTTGAACGCCCAGAACCGCGGGCCGCCGGGGATGCCGACGTCGACGAAATCGACGACGTGACCCTGCCCGATCCGATCGACCAGGTTGCCGAACGCTCCCCCGAGCTGCATGCCGAGCGTGACCGCGATGAGCGGCGAGCCCGCAGCGAGGCGCCGGTAGTAGAAGACGATCGCGAACACCGCGAGGACCGATAGCACCGAGAGGAGCGCCGTCCCGCCGGGGAGCAGCCCGAACGCCGCGCCGGTGTTCGTCACGTGGCTGATGCGGGCCCACTCTCCGAGGACCTCGACCGACGAGCCGAGCGGGATGGACGCGTCGACGGCGTTCTTCGTGATCCGATCGAGCACGAACACGACGACGGCGACGACCGCGATCAGGACGACGCGACGGGACGTCACGCCATTGATGCTATCGGCGGCTCAGGCCCCGGGCTTCGACACCATCAGGATGACGATGAGCGCGAGCAGGATGGTGATCACCGGTCCGAGCTGCTGCGTCCGCTTCGCGGCGGCCATGAACTCGGGCGTCGGCGGCCCGGCCTTCGCGATGCGGACCATCTTCTCGAGCAACGGCGTCTGCACGAGGATCGCGATGTAGAACGCGGTCGCGTACAGCAGGATCGCGATCCACAGCCAGTAGTGGCTGAAGAAGTTCACGTTGTAGCCGGCGAGGAAGATGAGTGCGAGCCCGCTGAGCGGCTGGATCGCGACGGCGAACGGCAAGATGAGCCGCTTCTCGATCGCGATCATCGCCTCCATGATGGCGAGGCCGCCCTGCGGGCTCGCCTTTCCCGCCGCCGGGCCGAGGACGGCGTAGGCGACCGACGGCCCGAACCCGAAGACCGCGCCGAACACGTGGATGACGAGCACGATGACGAGCAGAAGCGATGTGTCCATCCAGAACCCTCCTCAGCGCATTTGATCGCGAGCTACGCGGTGACCATGCCTCCGTCGACCACCAGCACCTGACCGGTGATGTACGAGGCGTCGTCGGACGCGAGGAAGGCTATCGCGTTCGCGACATCCTCGGCGGTGCCGAAGCGCGCGAGCGGGATCTGCCTGAGCATCGCGTCCTGGACGTCCTTCGGGACGATGCTCGTGAGGTCGGTGGGGACGAAGCCAGGGGCGACCGCGTTCGCGGTGATGTTCCGGCTGGCCATCTCGCGCGCGACCGTCTTCGTGAACGCGATCAGCCCGGCCTTCGCCGCGCTGTAGTTGGCCTGGCCGGCGTTCCCCATGACGCCGGCGATCGACGACACGTTCACGATCCGGCCGGCACGCTGCTTCATCATCGGGCGCATCGCGGCCTTCGTGATGAGGAACGCGCCACGCAGGTTCAGGTCCAGCACGGCGTCCCACTCCTCCGCGGACATGCGGAGGAGCAGGTTGTCGCGGGTGATCCCGGCGTTGTTCACGAGGATGTCGAGGCGGCCACCGCCGAACGCGAGCGCCTCCTTCACCACGCGCTCGGCCTCGGCGTCCACGGATACATCGCCCTGGACGAGCGCGCCCTGTGAGCCCGCGGCCTCCACGGCCATCTTCGTCTCCTCGGCGGCCGCGGTGTTGCCCTTGAAGTTGATCGCGATCTTCGCTCCGTCGGTCGCGAGGCGGATCGCCGTTGCCCGCCCGATGCCCCGACCCGCGCCCGTAACAAGCGCGGTCTTGCCATCCAGCCGGGCCATCAGACCTTCGTGAAGATCAAGGTGGCGTTGTGCCCGCCGAAGCCCATCGAGTTCGAGAGCGCCGTCTTGATCTCCTTGGGCCGCGCGGTGTTCGGGACGTAGTCCAGGTCGAGCGCGGGATCGGGCGTCGTGTAATTGATCGTCGGCGGGATGCAGCCGTCACGCAGCGCGAGCAGGCACGCGATCGCCTCGAGCGCGCCCGCGGCACCGAGCAGGTGCCCGGTCATCGACTTCGTCGACGACACGAGCAGCTTGTACGCGTGCGCGCCGAACACGCTCTTGATCGCCGCGGTCTCCTCACGGTCGTTCGGCTGGGTCGAGGTGCCGTGCGCGTTGATGTAGTCGACATCCGTGGGCTGCAGCTTCGCTCCAGCCAGCGCCATCTGCATCGAGCGCGCGTTGCCCTCGCCCTCCGGTGACGGCGAGGTGATGTGGTAGGCGTCGGCCGTCGCGCCGTAGCCCACGAGCTCGCCGTAGATGCGCGCCCCGCGCGCGAGGGCGTGCTCGCGCTCCTCCAGGATCACCGCCGCGCCGCCCTCGGACAGGGTGAAGCCATCCCGGTCCTTGTCGAACGGCCGCGACGCATGCTCGGGGTCGTCGTTCCGCCGCGACATCGCGTGCATCGTCGAGAACGCGCCGATCGCGAGCGGGAGCACCGCTGCCTCGGCCCCGCCGGCGACCATGATGTCGGCCTGGCCGCGATCGATGATCGCGGCGCACTCGCCGATGGCGTGGGCGCTCGACGCGCAGGCCGAGACGTGCGTCAGGTTGGGTCCCTTCAGGCCGAACTGCATCGAGACCTGCGCGGATCCGGCGTTCGCCATGAGCATCGGCACGAGGAACGGCGACAGCCGGCTCGGCCCGCGCTTCTCCATGAGCAACACCTGGTCGACCAGGGTCTCGAGCCCGCCGACGCCGGTCGCGATGGAGACGCCGACCCGCTCGGGCTCCGTCGCCACGTCGACCTTGCCGTCGGTCAGCGCCTGCGACGCGGCAGCGACCGCGAACTGCGCGAACCGGTCGGTCCGTCGCGCGTCCTTCCGGTCCATGTACTTGGTCGGATCGAAATCCTTCACCTCGCCGGCCATCTGCGATTCGTACGGGCTCGGGTCGAATCGGGTGATCCGCCCGATGCCACCGCGCCCGTGCATCATCGAGTCCCAGGTCGCATCGATCGTGTCCCCGATCGGCGTGACGGCGCCGATGCCGGTCACGACGATGCGCTTCATGACCCCACCCGGGCGCGAAGCGCGCGGATCGCCTCACTGATCGACGGCGGATCGGAGACGTTGATGAGCTTCACGTCGGCGATGCGCTTCACCAAGCCGTTCACCACCTGGCCGGCGCCGATCTCGACGAACGTGGAGGCGCCGCGCTCGGCCATGAAGCGGACCGAGCGGAGCCACTCGACGCGCTGCGAGAGGTGCCGAACGAGCGCGTCCGGAATTCGCGCGCCACTCTCGTGCGGCGCTCCGCTCGTGTTCGCGACGACCGGCACGACCGGCTCGCGGAATCTCATGGTCCGCATGAACGACGCGAGATCCCCGCCGATCGCGCCCATCGCCGGGAAATGGAACGGGCCGGAGATCCGCAGCGGCACGACCTTGCGCGCGCCGTTCTTCGTGAGCGCGGCGCTGACCTTCGCGACCGACTCGCTGTCGCCGGCGATCGTCACCTGAGAAGGACCGTTGTCGTTCGCGACCACCGCGCTTCCCTGCGGCACGGTGTCCGCGATCACCCGATCCACGTCCGCGGCGGACATGCCGATGACGGCCGCCATCGCGCCGTGCGCGCCCTTCGTCGCGGCGAGCCGGCCACGCTCCGTGACGAGGCGGAGGGCGTCGGGGAACGTGAGGACGCCTGCGGCGACGAGCGCGCTGAACTCGCCGAGCGAGTGTCCGGCTACGAACGCCGGCCGGATGTCGCCGGGGAGCCTGGCCACCCCGCGCGGCTCGCTGCCGTCGCTCAGCCTGCCGGGCGCGGACGCCGCATCCTCGGCGAGCGCCTCGAGCAGCGAGACGCTCGTGGTGAGGATCGCCGGTTGTGCGACCCGCGTGTCGTCGAGCCTCGACGCCGGCCCGCTGAAGCAGATCTCGCTCAGCTTGTAGCCGAGGATCCGGTCAGCCTCGTCGAACACCGCGCGCGCGCGGGCCGATGCTTCATACACCGCCCGGCCCATGCCGACCGACTGCGAGCCCTGCCCCGGGAAGACGAATGCGAGCGGCGATGCCATCCGCGCAAGGCTAGCAAAGTGCGCCCGCTGAAGCCTATTTCGCTACAGTTCTCCTGTAGCGAATAGCCGGGGCTATGACCAGCGCGAACGCGCCCGCCGGCGCGCGCGGACCCACGCGGCCATCGAGGCCGCGACCCTGCGCGAGGCCGCGAAGCGCGGCTACGCCGGCCTGCGCATGACCGAGATCGCCCGGCGCGCGCGGGTGTCGCCGCGGACCGTGTACCTCCATGCTCCGTCGAAGGAGCGTTTGGTGCGCGACACGCTGCGACGGCGCGCCGACACGATCATCCGGCGCGTCGAGAGGTGGCAGCCCCGGGGCGATGCCCCGGAGGGCATCCTGAACGAGCTCGTGGCCCTGCACGAACGCACCTATCGGACCGAGAGCGCGACGCTCGAGACCCTGACGAGCGGCGGCGTGCCCCGCGACGTCGCCGAGATCCTGCGCGAGCTGGACGACGTGCGCCTCGCGCTCATCACGCGGACGCTCGACGGGCTCGCTCGGCGGCGCGTGCTGCGCGTCCGCCCGTCCGAGGGCATCGCCCTCGCACACGCGTTGCTCGCGTATCCCACCTGGCGCACGGCGCTCACCGGACCGGCCGGCAGGCGAGCGCCGCGGTTCGTGGCCGCCGCGCTGCGTAGCTCGCTGCTGTCATGAGCGAGGCGGCGGAGGCCTGGCTGCGCGAGGTCCTTCGCGATCGGCGGATCGCGCTGACCGGGCCGATCGAGCTCGTCCACAGCCGGCCCTGGTCGACGGTCTTCCGCGTGCCCACGGGCGACTCCGCGCTGTTCCTCAAGGTCTGCGCCGCCACCCAGGTCCAGGAGCCACGGGTCATCGAGCTCGTGGCGCGAGAGTCGCCCGACCTCGTCCCGGGATTCGTCGCGCGGCACCCGAGCGAGCCGTGGGTGCTCCTGCGCGACGGCGGCCTTCGCCTCAGGCGCGCGGCGCCGGGCGTCGCGCAGCTCGCGGTGTGGCGCGCGCTGCTGCCTCGATATGCCGAGCTTCAGCGCTCGCTGCTCGGGCGCGAAGCAGAGCTGCTCGCGACCGGACTGACGGACCGCCGGCTCGATCGCATGCCGGGACTGCTCGATCGGGTCGTCGACGACGACCGCTGGGCACCGCCGGAGTCGCGCGCCCGCGTCCGCGCGCTCCTGCCGGCGATCGAGCGGCTCTGCGCCGAGCTCGCCGGCATCGGCATCGGCCCGTCGTTGGACCACGACGACCTCCACGACCACAACGTCCTCATCCACGACGGACGCCCGTCGATCATCGACTGGGGCGACGCCTCGCTCACCCACCCGTTCCTGACCCTCGCGGTGACCGAGCGCTTCTCCGCGCTGGCGGCCGGCGTCGCACCGGACGCGCCCGCGATCCGAGCGTTGCGCGAGGCATACCTCGAGCCGTGGGCGGGCCTCGCGCCGCATGACAGGCTTCGCCGCGGGGCCCAGATCGGCTCGGCACTCGGGGTCGTGACGGGCGGACTCACGTGGTACGAGGTCATCACGCGGCTCGACGGTGGCCACGCTGAGGAGCCTGCCGAGATGGCGGCGGCCCTCGGACGCATCGCGGAAGCGATCGGCGCGCTCTAGACCTTTTCGAGCTCCAGCTCGGTCGCGACGCCGTTCAGGTCGCCGACCCATTTGTGCCCGCGGCCGGCGAGCCCGGGTCCGAGCGACGTCGCGAGCGTCTCGCTGCCGACGAGGTCCTTGAACTGCTCGACGGTGGGCGCGATCGCGCCGGCGTAGCGGATGGCGATGCGGTCGGCGATCTCGAAGCCGGCTTCCTTGCGCAGGTCGTTCACGCGACGCACGAGCTCGCGGGCGAGGCCCTCGGCCTCCAGCTCGGGTGTGAGCGTGGTCTCGAGCGCGACCACTGCGCCGGCGTCCTTGCCGACGGTGTGTCCAGGGGTGCCTTCGTGCGACACGAGCACCTCGCTCGGTGTCAGCGTGAACCCTTCGACCTCGATGCCGCCGTCGACCGTCCGGTACCGGCCGGCCTGCAGGGCCGCGCGGACGCGCGGGAGATCCTTCCCGAGCTTCGGACCGAGGGTCTTGAGCTCCGGCTTCACGATCTCGCGCATCAGGCCCTCGGCCTGCTCGCGGACCTCGAACGCCTTCACGTTGAGCTCCTCGCAGATCATCGCCGCGAGCTCGGCTTCCCCATCGAGCGCGCCGTGATCGCGATCGCCCGCGTCGAAGACCGCGATGAGCCTGGTGAGCGGCGTGCGCGTCTTCACCCCTGCGGCCGACCGCGCGGCGCGCCCGAGGGCGACGACGCGCATGGCGGCGCGCATGCGCCGCTCGAGATCGTCGTCGATCCGACCGGCCTGCGGCTCTGGGTAGGTGGTGTGGTGGACCGACGCCTCGCTGCCGGCGCGTGTCGTCCGGACGAGGTTCTGGTACATCGACTCCGCGAGGAACGGCATCATCGGCGCGAACAGCCGCGCGAGCGTGGTCAAAGCCTCGTACAGCGTCTGGTACGCCGCGGCCGAATCGGCCGCGGACGCGGCCTGCCAGAAGCGGCGACGGTTGCGCCGAACGTACCAGGTGGAGAGGTCCTCCCAGAACGCCTCCATCTTCCACGCCGCGGTCGCGGAGTCGTACCGCTCGAGGGCCTCGCGGCAGTCGCGCACGAGCCGGTCGAGCGCCGAGAGAAGCCAGCGATCGATGAGCGGTCGCTTCGCGGCCGGCACCGCGGGCGAATCCGGATCGAACCCATCCAGGTTCGCGTAGGTCACGAAGAACGAATACGTGTTCCAGAGCGTCAGGAGCCGGCGCTTGATGTCGTCGGTCGGCGCCGCGCCCCAGTACACGTCCGCCTGCGGATCCTGGCGCGCGTACAGCCAGCGAATGACGTCGGCCCCGACCTCCTCGCAGGATTCCCCGAGGTCCAGCATGTTGGTCCCGGTCTTGTGGAATTCCTCGCCCGGTGCCGCGAGGACCTTCGCGTGCGAGCCGTTCGTCCGATACGGCGCCTTGCCGGTGAGCACCACGCTGAAGAACAACGCCGAGTAGAACCACAGCCGGACCTGCTCGACCATCTCGACCACGAAGTCAGCGGGGAACCACTGCTCCCAGTAGGCGCGGTCGTGCAGCCAGTCGAGCGTCGAGAACGGCACGACGCCGGCATCGAGCCAGCAGTCGCCGACCTCCTTCACCCGCTTGCTGGCGGCCTTGCAGGTCGGACAGCCGACGATGACCGCGTCGATCCACGGCCGGTGCAGATCGCGCAGCCCTTCGAGCCCGCCTAGCGCGCGCTCGCGCAGCTCCTCCTCACTGCCGAGCACGAAGAAGTGGCCGTTCGCGCAGGTGTAGAAGGGCAGCGGCAGGCCCCAGTAGCGCTTGCGCGAGATGTTCCAGTCGCCCATGTTCTCGAGCCAGTTCTGCATTCGCGCTCCGGCGGCCGGGGGGACCCAGGTCACCTCCTTCGCCGCGGCGATCAGCCGTGGACGCAGCTCGTCCATCGCGATGAACCACTCGTCGTCGACGCGAAAGACGATCTCCTCCTTACAGCGCCAGCACACCGGGTAACGATGGGTGTACGGCGCCGAGCGGAACAGGAACCCGCGTTTCCCGAGGTCGTCCGCGATCTCCTGCGCGACGTCGCGCGCCTCCTTACCCACGAGCCAGCCGTAGCCAGGCACGAAGTGCGCGCTGTCGTCGATCGGGACGAGCACCGGCAGCGACTCGGTCTTCGAGAGGGCGAAGTCCTCCGCCCCGCAGCCGGGCGCGATGTGAACGATCCCGGTGCCCTCCGCCTCGCTCACCTCGTCCCACCCGATGACCCGGTGGACCGCCTTCGCGGGCGCGGCGGCCGGGAGGTCGTCGAACGGCCCGCGGTAGCGCAGGCCGAGGAGCGCTTTCCCCTTCACCGTCTCCGCGACCGACGCCCCCGGCAGGGCGAGCGTCTCGAACACCTTCTTCCCGAGGATGAGCGTCTCGCCGTTCACCTTCGCGCGGACGTAGTCGAGCTCCGGGTGCACCGCGAGGGCGACGTTCGCCGGCAACGTCCACGGCGTCGTCGTCCAGACCAGGAAGAACTCGCCTGTCCGTCCGTCGATCGGCAGCTTCGCGTAGATCGAGGTGTG
>Ga0310811_10009276_pt1 | contig 12688 bp, 11 predicted proteins | sample YCmetagenome_FD_207642 | JGI IMG/M metagenome (GOLD analysis project Ga0310811, IMG submission 207642) | Soil microbial communities from experimental microcosm in Duke University, North Carolina, United States - YC | ecosystem: Engineered > Artificial ecosystem > Soil microcosm > Unclassified ... | reverse complement strand
CGCGATGCGCCGCCGTCTCACGGCGGCGCATCGCGGCGCGATACTCGCGCTTGCGGCGCTAAACGCGCGCCCCTACGCCGCTCGCCGCCGCTGCACGTCCTTGGCCAGCACGCGGTCGGCCACCGGCGTGAACGTCGATGCGGAAAGACCCTTCATATCGATAGCGTCGCTCATGAACATGTCGGCCGTGCCGACGCGTTTTTGCAGCTCCTTGAAGCTCCCCTTGAGATCGTCGGTCTCGAGTTCGTAGAGCGCCAGGTAACGATGCGTCGGCTTGCCGTCGGCGAACTGAGAGTCGGCGAGCTTGAAGCGTTGCGCGGCCACAAAGCCCGGTACATTAAGAACGTCCGGAATGTGGATTTTGTTGTACCACTCGTTGTACTCGGCTTCCTGGGCGGGTGTGGTCGGGTTGCTCAATACGACAAATGTGTACTTGGCCATCGGGTTGTCCTCCGTTTGGATGTTGCCGTGCTGCGCGTTTGGCGATTTCGATCGCCCTCGGGCTACCGTCGCAGGCCGATTCTAGGCCCGGCACTCGACGGCTGTCCAATGCTTCATCTCGGCGCCACAGTTAGATCAGACTGCTCCTTCTTCACGCAGTGCGGCTATCTCCTCCCAGGTGTATCCGAACTCGAGCAGCACTTCTTCAGTATGTTGTCCCCACTCGGGCGCCGGCGGCGATTGCGTTCGCACTTCGCCGTTGTAGCTAATCGGAGTTCCCGAGACCAGGACACGGCCGGCGGTCGGATGGTCGAGCTCCTGCAAATATCCATTGACGCGCGCCTGCTCGTTGTTGAGCAGCATCCGGTAGTCCGCGACTTCGGTGACCAGGATGTCGACGGCGGTTAACTCGTCGAGCCATTGCTTGGTGGTCCTTTTCGGGAAAATCGCGTCGAGCACTTCGATCATCTTCCAGCCGTGGAAGTTGCGGGTCGGATTGTCGAATTGCGGATCGTCCTTGAGTTGTTCGATGCCCATCACGCGGCAGAAATCCGGCCATCGCTTGTCATCGACACCCGCGATACAGAGCCATCCGTCGCTGGTTCGATACGCGCCCCAAACTCCATGCAGAAACTGATGGCCGCGGCCCGCGCGCAGCGTGTCCCGGCCGCTCATCGAGACGAAGTTCAGCTCGAACCCCTGCATCGCGATTAGCGTGCCGAAAATCGAGGCGTCGACCCGTTGGCCCTTGCCGGTCCGCTCGCGCGCGAACAACGCGCCGAGCACGCCCGCCGCCAGGCTGAGCGCTCCCGAATGATCGGCCACCGCGATTCCCGCCGCCAGTGGCGGATCCTCGGGCATCCCAGTCTTCGCCATCAGGCCGCTCGCCGCCTGCGCCAGCGTGTCGCGGCTCGGCCGTTTGACCCACGGCCCTTTCGGCCCCCATGAACTCGCCTGCGCATAGACGATTTTGGGATTGTCCTTGAGCAGGTCATCGAAGCCGAGTCCCAACCGGTCGAGCACGCCCGGCCGGTAGTTGGTGAGTAGCACGTCGCAGGATTTGGCCAGGCGATGGATGAGCGCGACGCCGCCCGGCTTCTTGAGGTCCAGCGTGATGCTGCGCTTACCGCGATTCATCGCGGTGAAGTAAAACGACACGTCCTGATTTTTGGCCTCGGGACCGCCGATCAGTCCGCAAGTCAGCCAGCGACTCAGATCGCCGGTCTCGCGGTTTTCGATCTTGATCACGCTGGCGCCCATGTCGGCTAGCACCAGTCCCGCGAACGGTCCCTGGATTTCCTGGCCGACCTCGATCACCTTGATGCCTTCAAGCGGCTTGCTCATTGCGTTGTCCACTCCCCATGTGGTTTTCGATGCGCTCCGAATATAGCGCGAATATCCCCTCCAGCGTGTGCGCAGCGTGTGCCGGTCGGCGGCTTGGTGATCCCGCCGCGCCACGGCTAAGCTGCGATGGCGATGGAGCCGAGCATCTACCAATACCCCGCAATCTTTCGCCGCGTGCACATGGAGAAGCCCGCCGAGATCGGCGCCGAGGTCGACTTCATGCGCAAGGTCTGGCGACGCCATCTCAAACGCCCGGTATGCCGCGTGCTCGACGTCGCCTGCGGTGACTCTCCGCATGGTCTCGCCCTGGCCCGCGCTGGAATCGCGGTCGTGGGTATCGATCGCTCGCCGACCATGATCGCGGCCGGCCGCAAAGCGGCGCGCGACGCGCCGATCCGCTTCTACCGCAGATCGATCGAGCGCTTTCGCATCCCGGAGCGTCCGTTCGACGCCGCCTTCTTCATGTCCGAGACTTTTCCCATCATGACCGACAACCGCGCGCTGCTTTCCCATCTGGCCTCGGTCGGCCGGCTGCTCGGACGCGGGGGACTTTACTGCGTCGATATCGATCGTCACGACGGCGTCGAAGTGGTAGCCGCGCGCAAGCTCTGGCGACGGCGCAAGGTCATCGCCGCCGGGACGCGGGTGGACGTTCGCGAGTACCATCGCCCGATCGCGTGGTCGTCGGGGATGCATTCGATTTACGAACTCGAGTGCACGATCCACTTTCCTTCCGGTCCCGTGGTCACGCGCGACGTCGTGCCGGTGCGGTACACGCTGCCGAGCCTGCTCGAGCTTGCCGCGCGGGCCTGTGGATATTTCACAATGGTTGCGTGTTACGCCGACCTTTCGTTCACCAAGCCGATCGAAAAATGCTACGGACGCTGGCTCGGCGTTCTGCGTCGCGTGTAGCTTCAGAAATCATCGGGCGAGGAAAGATCGGGATGGCGACGCGCGAGACCGAACGTACCCGCATGATCACCGCGGAGGAAGCCGCCGCGCAGCTCGGGGTCAAGCTCGGCACACTTTACGCCTACGTCAGCCGCGGATGGCTCCGCAGTTATCGCCGCCGTATCGGGCGCCAGGCGCTTTACCGCCGCGAGGATATCGACGCGTTGCGCGATCTCGCGACCGCCGAGGGTGGACGTCGCGGTCGCAGCCTGCCCGACGCGTCGTCGTGGGTGACTGTCGCCCAGCCGCCGTCGAGCGACGGCGCGGCCTATGGCGTGATCGTCGCCGAGTCGGCGGTCAGTTCGATCATCGAAGGGCGGCTCGCCTATCGCGGCTATCCAGTCGAGGAATTGATCGCGCGCGCCTCGTTCGAGGAAGTTTGCCTCCTGCTTTGGAATGGCGAGCGTCCGCAGCCCGGCGCGGTCGCGGCGTTGCGCCAGGTGATCGCGCGGACCGAAGCGCCGGAAAGAGTCGTCGCGGCGCTGCGCGCGGTGGGCGACGACGCTTCGCCGCTGCTCAGGCTGGAGGTCGCGATGCCGGCGCTCGCCTCGCTCGAGCGCCATCGCGGCTCCCATCCGACGGTCGAGCAGGGCACGCGAATTATGAGTGTGTTGCCGTTGGCACTCGCGCGCGGGCGGCCGGGCGGCGCCGCCGGCGCAGGCATGGCGCCGCGGCTTGCGAGCGTCGGTCTGCATGCGCCCGCCGCCCAGTGGGAGGTCGCCACGCTTGATCGCATCCTGGTCGCCTGCGCCGAGCACGAGCTTAACGCCTCGACCTTCGCGGCACGCGTGGTGGCTTCAACCGGCGCCGACCTCTACGCCTCGGTGCTGGCGGCGCTATGCTCGCTCTCGGGTCCCATCCATGGCGGCGCGTGCGATCGAATCGAACAGATGTTCGCGCAAATCGACGCGGGTACGCGGCTGGAGGAATGTCTCGCGGCGTTCAGCGTCAAGTGGCGGCTCCCGCCCGGCTTCGGTCATGCGATCTATCCGGCTGGCGATCCGCGCGCCGTGCTGCTTAAGAAAGAGGCCGCCGAGATTGCGCGCCATCGCGGCCGCCGCCTGTTCGAGACCGCGCTCCGCATCGAGGAAACCGTATGGCGGCGCGAACGGTTGCGTCCCAATCTGGATTTCTACCTGACCGTGTGCGCCCGGATGCTGGGATTTGCGCGCGGACTGCCGGCAGCGATTTTTGCGGTGGGCCGCGCCGCCGGATGGATCGCTCATAGCCTCGAGCAGTACGCCGACAATCGGCTCATCCGCCCGCGGATGCGTTACCGGGGCGTACCCATGCGTCATTGGACCTGACGGAACCGTAAAGGGCCGGCACGGACTTGAACCTGGAGTGCCTTTGACGGCGGCCGGTGCACGGTCGTATTACAATGACATCATAGAGGTGAGTTGATGAAAGCGATTGCCAAGACCCGGCCCGCGCCCGGCGCCGAACTTATCGAAACGCCTGTGCCCCGTCCGGGCGAAGGCGAACTGCTGGTCAAGGTCGCGGCCTGCGGCATCTGCGGCTCCGATCTTCATATCTATGAATGGGAACTCGGCGCCGAGCGCGCGGTGGGACGCTTGCCTGCGGTCCTGGGACATGAGCCGGCGGGCGAAGTGGTCGAGGTGGGCACGCGCGTCAGCGGCTTCAAGATCGGCGATCATGTCGCGCTCGATCCATTCGGCCAGTGCGGCCGGTGCGGCCCGTGCACCGCCGGACGCTTCAACTATTGCGACACGCCGACCCGGCTTAGCGGCGCGTTCGCCGAGTTCTGCATCGCGCCGGTGACCAATTCATGGCTGGTGCCGAAATCGATGGACATGGAGAGCGCGGCGATGCTCGAGCCGTTCGCCACCGGCGTGCATGCGGTGGAAATTTCCGGCCTGCACGCGGGCGACAGCGCGGTGGTCGAGGGGCCGGGGCCGATCGGACTGAGCGCGGCGCTTTCGGCGCGCGCGCTCGGCGTCACCTCGATCGTCGTCACCGGGCTCAAAGTCGACGCTGAGCGCCTGGAGTTGGCGCGCCGGATGGGCTTCAAGACGGTGTGCGCGAGCGATCGCGATTGGCTCGATCAGGTGCGCGCGCTGATGCCGCCGGGCGGCGCCGACGTGGTCTTCGACGCGTCGGGAGCGCTCGACTCGGCGCGCCATATCGTGCGCAAGGGTGGCGCGATGGTCGAACTTGGATGGCCGGCGCGCGACGTCGCCGGGACCGAACTGCGCTCGCTCTTCTTTCACGGCGTCAGCATCATCCCGTCGCGCGTGCGCACGCCCGAGACCTGGCGGCGCGCAATCGCGACCGTGGCGAGCGGCGCGGTCGATCTTAAACCGATGGTGACGCATCGCTATGATCTGGATCACGGATTGGAGGCGTTCGAACTGTTGAAGGCGCGCCAGGGTCTCAAGGCGCTGATTGTGCCGCAGGCTTGAGATCTCGCCCGAGTGGCTTTCGGAGCCGTCATGCGCGTGACTTAAAGTTACACTTGAGAATCGAGGTGAACCAGCGATGAAGGACGGATACAAGATTGTCGACGTCGACAGCCACATGATGGAGCCCGAGTGGCTGTGGGAGCGGCATATTGAGGATCGCTACAAGAGCGCCGCGCCGAAGATGGGAATCGCGCCCGCCTCGGGCCGACGCACTTTCCTGGTCGAGGGCGAACCGTTCACCCGCGAGAAGGGCAAGTACCCGATGGCGGCGCCGGCGTTTTTCAAAACCGTAGCCAAGGCGATGGAACGTTTCAGACGCGCGAGTTCCACCGGCTTCAGCCCTCAGAGCCGCCTGCAGGACATGGACGAGCAGGGTGTCGACGTGCAGATTCTCTATCCGACCTTCGCCGGCCAGATGCTCGGGCGCCGCTTCAACGACCCTGAACTCCTCGCCGCCTGTTGCCGCGCCTACAACAACTGGGCGCTTGAATACTGCTCGGCCAACACGCAGCGGTTGCATCCAGCGGCGATCCTGCCGATGCAAGACGTCGACAAGGCGGTTGCCGAGGCGAATCGCGCGGCCAAGCTGGGCGCCGTGAGTTTCTACGTGCGGCCCAACCCGGTCGACGGCTCTTCGATTTTCGACGACTACTACCTGCCACTGTGGGCCGAGGTCGAAAGACTGGGGCTGCCGATTTCGACCCACGATTCCGCGTCCTCATCGGTGCCCTCGTTCGGCGACCGGATGAACACCCACGTCAGCGGCCACATCCTGTCGCATCCTTTCGAGGCAATGGCGGCGATGACCGGGCTCATCTGGTACGGCGTGCTGGAGAAGCTGCCCAAGCTCAAGGTGGTCCATGTCGAAGCCGACGGCGGATGGGTACCGTACTGGCTGCAGCGGATGGAGCAGCACTGGAACTATGGCGGCAACGCCGAACACGAGTACCTGACCCGGCCGCCGACGGAGTACTTCAAGCGCAACTTCTGGGTTGCGTTTCGCGGCGACGAGCCGACGATGAAGGCGGCGGTGGAACTGGTCGGTGACGACAATTTTCTATGGGACACCGACTACCCGCATCCCGACGGGACTTTTCCGTGGGGAATCGACGCGATGATGCTCCAGCCGATCGAGCAGGCGAGCAGGCGCAAGATCCTGTGGGACAATGCGGTGCGCGCTTTCAATCTCAACTGACGCCCCCCACGAACTGACGGCCATGATGCCGAGCCGATGCCGAGCCGATCTGGCCCTGGGTATCTGACGAAGGATTCTTAATGGATTTCGAATACACGCCCGAGCAGGAGGCCTTCCGCAAGGAGGTCCGCGAGTGGCTGCACGCCAATCTGCCACGCGAACTATGCGTTGACGACGCGATGGACGAGCGGATCGCTTCGACCCGCGAAGTCTTCGAGAAGCGCCGCCTGTGGCAGGCCAAGGTTAACGCCGCGGGTTACGCCGGACTCGCATGGCCGAAGGAATATGGCGGACGCGCCGCGCCGTTGATGGAACAGATCATCTTCGACGAGGAATACTCGCGCGCCCGCGCGCCGGTGCTGCCGGGATATTCGGGTCTGCAATTGTTCGGGCCAACCTTGATGTACTGGGGTAGCGACGAACAGAAAAAACACTACATCCCACGCATCCTGAGCGCCGAGGACATCTGGTGCCAGGGCTACTCCGAGCCCGGCGCAGGCTCGGATCTCGCCGGACTGCAGACCCGGGCCGCCGACCACGGCGACTACTTCATCGTCAACGGCCAGAAGGTGTGGACCTCGGGCGCGCAGTACGCCGACCGCATCTTCATGCTGGTGCGCACCGATCCCGAAGCGCCCAAGCACAAGGGCATCAGCTACTTGCTGGTCGACATGAAAAGCCCCGGTATCGAGGTGCGGCCGCTGGTCCTGATGAACGGTCATCGCCACTTCAACGAGGTATTCTTCGACAACGTCCAGGTGCCAAAACAAAACCTCGTCGGGCCGCAGAATGAAGGATGGAAGGTCGCGATGACCACGCTCGGCTTCGAGCGCGGAATGGCCAGCGGCGGAGGACATTCCGCGCAGGTGCGCCGGCTCGCGGAACTGGCGCATGCGATCAAGATCGACGGCCGCCCGGCGTGGGAGCAGGGTTGGGTGCGCCAGCGCCTGGCCGAATTCATGATGGAATGCGAGGCGCTTAAGTACACCCGGATGCGCTCGCTCACGCGCCGGCTCAAGGGCTTGCAGCCGGGGCCTGAGGGTTCGGTATTGAAGCTCGCCGGCTCGGAACTGGGAGTCGCGATCGCGCGCTTCGCCAGCGAGCTTTTGGGCCAGCATGCCCTGCTAAGCGAGCCGATGGGCGACGTGCCGGACGCGCCGCGATGGCTCAACCGGGTGCTGAGTTCGCGCCAGTACACGATTGCGGGCGGGACCAGCGAGATTCAGCGCAACATCATCGGCGAGCGCCAGTTGGGGCTGCCCAAGGGCTAGAGGTTCGCGATGGTCAGAAGATTATCAGATAGTTAATTGACAAAGGGGATTACCATGGCAGATAAGACGCCTCCTATAACAACCACCGACGCCGGGATTCCGGCTGCGAGCGACGAACATTCACTCACTGCGGGCCCTAATGGTCCGATCCTGCTGCAGGACCATTACCTGATCCAGAAGATGGCGCAGTTTAATCGCGAGCGCGTCCCCGAACGCGTGGTGCACGCCAAGGGCGGAGGCGCCCATGGCTTTTTCGAAGTCACCGAGGACGTGACGCCCTGGTGCAAAGCCCATTTTCTGAGCAAGAAAGGGATGCGCACGCCGGTGCTGGCGCGGTTTTCCACCGTGGCGCAGGAAGCCGGATCATCCGATACCGTGCGAGATCCACGCGGCTTCGCGCTTAAGTTCTACACGCAGGAGGGCAACTACGATCTGGTCGGCAACAACACGCCGATTTTCTTCATCCGCGATCCGCAGAAATTCCAGGACTTTATCCATTCGCAAAAGCGCCGCGCCGATAATCATCTGCGCGACAATAATATGCAGTGGGATTTCTGGACCTTGTCACCCGAATCGGCGCACCAGGTCGCGTTCCTGATGACCGATCGGGGCATCCCGCGCACCTGGCGGCACATGAATGGCTATAGCAGCCACACCTTTCTGTGGGAGAACGCGGGCGGCGAGAAATTCTGGGTCAAATACCATTTCAAGACCGTGCAGGGCATCGAAAATTTCACTGACGCCGACGCCCAGGCAATGGCCTCCGAGGACAAGGACTATCATCTGCGCGATCTGTTTGACTCGATCGCCAGAGGCGACGCCCCGGAATGGCGGCTCGAGATGCAGATCATGCCCTTCAAGGATGCTGCCGACTATCGTTTCAATCCTTTCGACCTGACCAAGGTATGGCCGCACAAGGACTACAAACCGATTCCAATTGGCCGGATGGTGCTCGATCGCAATCCGGAAAATTATTTTGCTGAAATTGAACAAGCTTCATTCGAGCCTGCCAACATGGTCCGTGGAATCGGTCCGAGCCCCGACAAGATGCTCCTGGGGCGGCTGTTCAGTTATCCGGATACGCATCGCCATCGCATCGGGGCCAACTACCTGGAGCTACCGGTTAACCGGCCGCTCTCTCCGGTACATAGTTACAATCGGGACGGCGCGATGCGTCACCGCAATCCGCCCGATCCGGTTTACGCTCCCAACTCGTTCGGTGGACCCAAGGCGGACCCCTCCTACGAACTCCCGAACTGGCAGGTCGAGGCGGGCGAGATTGCGCGCACCGCGTACGTGAAACACGCCGAGGACGACGACTTCGGACAGCCCGGCACGCTCTATCGCGAGGTACTATCCGAGACTGACCGGGATCACCTGGTAACGAATATCGTCAATCACTTGAAGGGCGGGGCGAAACCCGACATGCAACAGCGCGCGGTCGAGTACTGGACCAAGGTCGATGCGAACCTGGGCGGGAGAGTTCGCGCCACGCTCGACGGCAATCGCGACGGACGTAAGGCCGATCGCGCAGCGGCTGAGGGCAACAATGTAACCCGGTGAAAGAAAACGGTGCAGCGGCTCCAGACTGCGGCGGCCTCTCTCCGTGGTGAGGTCGCCGCAAACTCCTAGCCGGCGAGCTTGCGGCGCAGGACCTCGTTGACGACCTTGGGATTTCCCTTACCGCCCATCGCCTTCATTACCGCGCCGACGAAAAATCCGTACAGCTTGTCGCGTCCAGCGCGGTACTCGGCGAGCTTGGCGCTTTCCGCCGCCAACACTTTATCGCAAGCCTCGGCGATCGCGGCTTCGTCGGAAACCTGAGCGTACTCTTTGATTTTGTTTTCGGCCTCCTGCAGCGAAATTTGAGGCCCGTGAAAAATTTCCTTGACCGTAGCCGCGCTTATTAGACGTTGAATGTTAGCCGAAAGAATCAGCCCCGAGACCGATACGGAGATCGAACTCAAGGGCTGCGCAGTTTCATTCGACTTTCGGACCATCTCTGTCACTACAAAGTCGGCAGCTTTTTTAGCAAGTATTTTTATGTCTTCGCCGGGATTTCTCTTCGTTAAGTCCGCCAAAAGCTCTTCAAACTTCTCCGTGCGATCTTGCTCTTGCGTCAGGACGCCGACCACATAGGCAGTCAAACCGAAATCGCGCACGTATCGGGCGCGGCGCTCGGCTGGCATCTCGGGCATCGTGGTCCGGATGCTCTCGACCAGGTCGGACGGCACAATCAGCGGCGGCAGGTCGGGTTCCGGAAAATAGCGATAGTCATTGGCGAACTCCTTGGAGCGCATCGGGCGGGTCACTTCGCGCTCCGGGTCCCACAGATGGGTTTCCTGCGCGATCCGCCGCCCGGCGCTGATTTCTTCGATCTGCCGATTGACCTCGTAGGCAATCGCTTTCTCGACGAATCGGAACGAGTTGAGATTCTTGATCTCGGTCCTTGCGCCCAGCTCTGTGGCGCCGCGCGCACGCACCGACACGTTAACGTCGCATCGCAGGCTCCCTTCTTCCATCTTGCCGTCAGAGGCGCCCGCGGCGACAAGTATTCCGCGCAACTGGCGCAGATAGTCAACCGCCTCTTCGGCCGAGCGGATATCGGGCTCGCTGACGATCTCCATCAGCGGCACGCCAGAGCGGTTAAAGTCCACCAGGCTCGCGCTTTCGGCATGTATATTCTTGCCGGCATCCTCTTCGAGATGGATTCTTACGAGCCTGATCCGCTTGGGCTCGCCGTTCGCACGCGGAGGAAGTTCGATATAGCCGCCGCTGCATAGCGGCTGATCGTACTGGCTAATCTGGTAGCCTTTGGGCAGGTCGGGGTAGAAATAGCTTTTGCGCGCGAACACCGAGTGCGGTTCGATCTTGCAATGTGCGGCAAGTCCCGTCCGAATAGCCAGTTCAAGCACGTGGCGATTCAGCACCGGCAGCACTCCGGGCATCGCCATGCATACGGGGCAGACGTTATGATTTGGCGGCGCGCCGAAGTCCGTCGTGCATCCGCAGAAGAGCTTGGAGCGCGTCAGCATGTGGGCATGGACTTCGAGCCCGATTACCATCTCGTAGGCGTCGTTATTCATCGCTTTGACTGATCCGTTGGCGTGGGTTTCTAGAGCTGCGGCGCCGTCTGCATAAAGCCGCCCGCGCGCTCCCATGCGTCGCCTGCGCGCAGGATCGCTTCCTCGCCGAAGGGCGGCCCGATCAGTTGCAGTCCGATCGGCATCCGCGACGCGTCGGCGCCGCATGGAACCGACATCCCGGGCAGCCCGGCGAGGTTAACCGAGATGGTGAAAATGTCGGACAGATACATCTTGAGCGGGTCGTCGGTTTTTTCGCCGAGCCGAAAGGCGGTGGTAGGCGCGACCGGCGCCGCGATAAGGTCGCAGCTCTGAAAGGCGCGCTCGAAATCGCGCCGGATAAGCGTGCGCACCTTTTGTCCCTTCAGGTAGTAAGCGTCGTAATAGCCGGCCGAGAGCGCGAACGTGCCGAGCATGATGCGCCGTTTGACCTCAGCGCCGAAGCCCTGGGCGCGAGTGCGATTATACAGTTCGATATTATTGTCGGCGGCGGCGCGCATTCCATAGCGCACCCCGTCGTAGCGTGCCAGGTTCGCGCTCGCCTCGGCGGTCGCGATCAGATAGTAAGCGGCGACCGCGTAGCCGGTGTGGGGGAGCGAAATTTCGACCGTCCGCGCGCCCATCGCCTGCAGCTGTTTTAACGAACGGCGCACCGCGGCTTCGACCGCCGCGTCCATCCCTTCGACGAAGTATTCCCGCGGCACCCCGATCCGCATCCCGCGCACCTCGCCCGTCAGTGCCCGTTCGTAGTCGGGTACCGGCCGCGCCGAACAGGTCGAATCGCGCGGGTCGGCGCCGGCGACAACGCGCAGCACTGCCGCGGCGTCGCGCACGGAGCGCGCGAACGGCCCGACCTGGTCGAGCGAGGAAGCGTAGGCGATCACGCCGTAGCGGCTCACGCGGCTATAGGTTGGCTTGATTCCGACCACGCCGCAAAACGATGCCGGCAGGCGAATCGATCCGCCGGTGTCGGTGCCGAGCGCGGCCAGACACTCGTCGGCCGCGACCGCCGCCGCCGATCCGCCCGAGGAGCCGCCGGCGACGCGTTCGAGGTCATGCGGATTGCGCGTCGGGCCGAAGGCCGAGTTTTCGGTCGACGAGCCCATCGCGAATTCGTCGAGGTTGGCCTTGCCGACGAAGACCGCGCCCGCGGCGCGTAGTCTTTCGACCGCGGTGGCGTCGAACGGCGGAGTGAAGTCGCCGAGAATTTTCGAGGCGCAGGTCGTGCGCACGCCGCGCGTACAGTAGATGTCCTTGATGCCGAGTGGGATGCCGCAAAGGTCGGGCGCGTCGCCCCGGGCGAGGCGGCGGTCGGCGTCCTCGGCCTGCGCCATCGCCTCGCTAGCGGAAACCGTGATGAACGCGTTGACGCGCGGCTCGACCGCGGCGATTCGATCAAGGCACGCACGGGTCAGCTCGCGCGCGCTGATTTCGCGCCGCCGCAGACGCTCGCGCGCTTCGGTGATGGTCAGGCGGTTGAGTTCGGAGGCCATGTTATCCGCGGACGTCACTCGATGATTTTCGGCACTTTGAAGAAAAAGCCCTCGCGCGCCGGAGCATTGGCCAGCATCGCCTCGGCGGCCGCGGGATTGGTGACCGCGTCCTCGCGCATCGGCGTGCCCGCTTCGCCGACCTGGGCCGTTGGCTCGACCGCCTCGGTGTCGAGTTCGTTAAGCTTGTCGACATAGCCCAGCATTTCGCTCATCTCGACCTGGAGGCGCTGCTCCTCGGCCGGCGCAAGCTCAAGCCGCGCGAGCCGCGCGACGTGGCGGACCTGCTCCAGACTGATCTTTTCCTGTGCCATCGCGGATAATCCTAACATCCGTTGTTCGCCAAGTCAGGTTGTTGGCGGCAAGCGGCTTGCCAGCACGCATCGAGACCCCTAACTTTGTTGAGCAGTGAAGCTCGCCGGCCGCCTTGGCGCCTGGATGGATCGGCTCTCGAATCTGCGTGATTTCGGGTGGCGCTCCTTTGCCGGCC
>Ga0310811_10009275_pt1 | contig 12690 bp, 12 predicted proteins | sample YCmetagenome_FD_207642 | JGI IMG/M metagenome (GOLD analysis project Ga0310811, IMG submission 207642) | Soil microbial communities from experimental microcosm in Duke University, North Carolina, United States - YC | ecosystem: Engineered > Artificial ecosystem > Soil microcosm > Unclassified ... | reverse complement strand
GAGTAGCGGACTGATCGAACATGCTGCGCTTTGAATACATGCCGAGCGATTTTCACCGCGTCTTCCTGTTCCTCGGGGAGGGACCGGATCTCGCAGCGCTGGCAAAGCTGCTCCGGCGCTTCGCCGAAGAGCCGCAAACCTTTGCGGTCGCCGAGCGCATTCCCGGCGCCACCTCGCGCAACGAGCTGGTGCTGACGCCGGCCGAGGACGATGAATTCGGCATGCGCGATCTCGGCGGGCGTTTTGCCTGGAAGCTGACGGATTGGCAGGCCGCGCGCATCGCCGAGCGCATCGAGCTGTTGACACCGAAGGACAACAAGTCCGGCTCGGAAATCCTGGAGATCGGCAGCGAGGGCGAAATCCCCGTAAAAGTCTCGCGCGGCGAGTTCACCGACGATTTCCTGATCTCCAGACGATAATGCGAAGTGCCGGCATGAGTGCGGAGCCAAAGCCAAAAGTCCTGATCGCCGGCGCGGGCATCGCAGGTCTCGTCGCCGGCTTGTCACTGTTGCAGCGGGGCATCGAGGTCGAGATTTTCGAGCAGGCGAGCGAGCTCCGCGAGCTCGGTGCCGGCGTGCAGCTAAGCGCCAACGGCACGCGCGTTCTGATCGCGCTCGGCCTCGAAAAGGAGATGCTCGGTATCGCCAGCGAGCCCTCGGGCAAGCAGATCAGGCTGTTCTCGACGGGGCGAACCTGGAAGCTGTTCGATCTCGGCGTCTCCTCGCGCGCGATCTATGGCGCGCCCTACTGGATGGTCCATCGCGGCGATTTCCACCGCGTACTGGTCGACGCCTTCAACGCACGCGCGCCGGGTAAGCTGCACCTGGATCGTCGCTGCGTCGGCTTCGAAGAGGAGGGCGGCCGCATTTCGCTGAAGCTCGCGAATGGCGAGCGCGTATCCGGCGATGTCGTCGTCGGCGCCGACGGCGTACACTCCGAAATCCGCCGGCAGATCGGCGGTGATGCAAAGCCCTTCTTCGCCGGCGTTGCCGCCTGGCGTGGCCTCGTGCCGATGGAGCGCCTGCCTGCCGCTATGCGGCGCGATGTCGGCACCAACTGGGTCGGTCCCGGCGGCCATGTCATCACCTATCCGGTCCGCCGCGGCGAGCTCCTCAACTTCGTTGGCATCTTCGAGGGCGAGAACTGGCCGGTGGAGTCCTGGACCGAACGCGGCACGCGCGAAGCGTGCAGCGGCTCCTTTGCCGGATGGAACGAGGAAATCCACGCCATCATCCAAAACCTCGACGTGCCCTATAAATGGGCCTTGCTCGGCCGCGAGCCGCTGGATCGGTTCGTCGTGGGTCGCGCCTGCGTGATCGGCGATGCCGCCCACCCGACGCTGCCGTTCCTGGCGCAGGGCGCCAACATGGCGATCGAGGACGGCATGGTGCTGGCGCGCTGCCTCCAGCAATTCGCGCCGGAAGAGGCGCTGCGGCGCTATCAAGAGGCAAGACTCGCGCGTACCAATTCCATCGTCGTCAAATCGGCGGAGAACGCCAGGCGCTTCCATAATCCCGCGCTCGCCCACGCCGAAGGCGCCGACGCCTATGTCTCGCGCGAATGGCAGCCCGATCGCGTCCGCGAGCGCTATGACTGGCTGTTCAATTACGACGCGACCAAAACGCCGGTCTGACGACCGACCTATTCGCTCTTCAGCCTGGCTTCGCGCTTCACGCGTCTTTCGCGCCGGCGCCCTTGGTGCGCAAAGTCCCGACGATGCGCTTGCGATCAAGCAGGAGATCGAGCGCGTTGCCGATACCGACCACAAACACGCTGGCGCTCAACATCGCCTCGACGGCGCAACCTTCGCCGACATCGACCGCAATCGCGAGGCCCCCGGCATCCCTGACTGCGGCGAGCCACAGCCGGTCGTTCCGTCCGTTTCCGAATACGGCAATGGATTTCGGGTCGATGCCAGGTCTCCTGCCAAGTCTCGTCAGATAGTCACGCTTGTACACATCATGGTCGTCGGACGTGATCTTGTCGTGCAGCGTGACCGGCAGGCCCTCCAATTGCTTCGACGCCGTTTTGCGTGTGTCCGACGTAACGACATGAATATCGACGAGCTCTGCGAGCTGAAGCAGGCGCTCCTTCACTCCGTCGATGAGTTCACCCTCGCAGGACAGCGTTCCCGTGTAGTCACTGCAGATCGCCTGGATGTGCAAATAACCGAAGCCCGGAATGTCGATCCTGATGCCGCTTTTCATGGAGCTGTGCCTGGGTTGCTATCGCTCCTCGCAACGACGGCGACTGCCGCGTTACACCTCTGCCTGTAACCACTCCGCGGCGCCGCGCCACAACGTGTCGCGGTGGTCGGGACGGAAGAAACCGAAATGACCGATTTTGGCCACACCGACATCGGCGGGCGCCACCGTGATGATCTCGGATGTTGCCGACGAATAGCCCTTGCAGAGCAATTCGATCGCAGGTCGCGTCGCCCAGGGATCGTCGGAGAGATGCAGCGCGCGCAGCGCGCCCTTGTAGTTCGCGAAATTGGAGAGGCCAGTAAGCGAATTGTCGTCAAACAGATAGCGCGGGCTGTTGATCCATTTTACCCATTGCAGGAAGGCGCCCTTCGGCAGGTCTTCGCCGATGCCGGCCCAGCCCGGCGCGTAGCCCAGCACCCTCGTGAGCGGCGTGCCGAACAGATTGAGCAAGGCAAAAACCCGGTAGCGCTCGGGCGAGGTCATCAGCTTCCAATAGCCGGCTTGGGCTGCGACCAGAAGCGCGCGTGAAACCTCAGTGTTGTTGGGCAGCAGGCCGAGCACCTGGCCGCCGAAGGAATGGCCGACGTAGCCGAGCGGCATGTTGTGGTAGCGCTCGCGCATCCAGGTCACGGCCGCGGCGATGTCGAGCATGGCCCAGTCCGCCATATCAGCCTTGAAGCCGGCCAGCGACTTCGGCCGGTTGTAGCCCTCGGCGGCCCATGGCCGGGAACCGCCGATGCCGCGGTAGTCGTAGGTGAGGACGGCACAGCCGCAATGGGCGAGGTAGCCGGCAAAGCCGCGATAGATCTTGCGCGGGGTGGCGGTCCCCGAACTGATCAACACCGCATGGCGCTTGGCTCCGCGGGGCAAGAACAGTGTCGCGGCCAGCGAATAGCCGTCCACGGCCGGTATCGTGATGTCATCAGCAAAAACGTCGTCCAGCGCAGCGTCCATCACAGCGCTTCCCCCAACTCGTACCTGCTTTACCACGTCTTCCTGTTTCACATTAACAAAGGCGAATTTGACTTTCGCTGCAAGGGCTTGTGTTACAAAGGAAAATGCAGGTAGCCCTTGCGGAACGGCCTGTGTATAACGCAGCCCTTCACGTCACCTCGATAAGTAGCGGTTTTTGCTCAGGAGTTAATGCCATGTCCGAGCGCTGGAGCCCCGATAGCTGGCGCGCCAAGACGGTGCTGCAGGTGCCCGACTATCCCGACGCCAAGGCGTTGGCCGATGTCGAGGCGCAGCTTGCCACGTTTCCGCCGCTGGTGTTCGCCGGTGAAGCCCGGAACCTGAAAAGGGCACTCGGTCGCGTCGCCGCCGGCGAAGCCTTCCTGTTGCAGGGGGGCGATTGCGCCGAGAGCTTTGCCGAGCATGGCGCCAACAATATCCGCGACTTTTTCCGCGTGCTGCTGCAGATGGCGGTTGTGCTGACCTATGCCGGCGCGCTGCCGGTGGTGAAGGTCGGCCGTATCGCCGGCCAGTTCGCCAAGCCGCGCTCCTCGCCGACCGAGAAGCAGAACGGCGTCGAGCTGCCGAGCTATCGCGGCGACATCGTCAACGACATCGCCTTCACCAGGGAGGCGCGCGTTCCCGATCCGCAGCGCCAGCTGATGGCCTACCGGCAGTCGGCGGCGACGCTGAACCTGCTCCGCGCGTTCGCGATCGGCGGTTTCGCCAATCTCGGCAGCGTGCATCAGTGGATGCTCGGTTTCCTCAAGGATTCGCCGCAGTCCCGCCGCTACAAGGAGCTGGCGGACCGCATCTCGGACGCGCTGAACTTCATGCGCGCCTGCGGCCTCGACCTGGAAAGCCATCCCGAGCTGCGCGCGACCGATTTCTACACCAGCCATGAGGCGCTGCTGCTCGGCTACGAGCAGGCCATGACGCGGGTCGATTCCACGACCGGCGACTGGTACGCGACCTCCGGCCACATGATCTGGATCGGCGACCGCACCCGGCAGCTCGAGAACGGCCATGTCGAATATTTCCGCGGCATCAAGAACCCGATCGGCCTGAAATGCGGTCCGTCGCTCAAGACGGACGAGCTCTTGAAGCTGATCGACGTGCTCAATCCTGATAACGAGCCGGGCCGGCTGACGCTGATCAACCGTTTCGGCGCCGACAAGGTCGCCGACCATCTGCCCGCGTTGATCCGCGCGGTGAAGCGCGAGGGCCGCATCGTCGTCTGGTCATGCGATCCCATGCACGGCAACACCATCACCTCGACATCAGGCTACAAGACGCGCCCCTTCGACCGCGTCCTGTCGGAGGTGAAGAGCTTCTTCTCCATCCATGCGGCGGAAGGCACGCATCCCGGCGGCGTCCATCTGGAAATGACCGGCCAGGACGTCACCGAATGCATCGGCGGCGCGCGCGCCATCACGGATGAGGATCTCAACGACCGCTATCATACGGTCTGCGATCCGCGCCTGAATGCCGAGCAGTCGATCGACATGGCGTTCCTGGTCGCGGAGCTCCTGAAGCAGGAGCGGGGCGGCAAGGTGAAGCCGGTGCCGGCAGCAGCGGGATTTTAGAACTTGCTGCGACTCTGGCGGGCCACGCTCAACTCTCGCAACGGCATGATCTTCGCCGCCCGCTCCGAGCAGGCGATCCGCGAGGAGCTGGTGGCGCTGGCACTTTCCGTGCCCGCGGCATGGCTGGTCGGCGCCACCGTGATGCGCCGGGTCGAGCTGGTCTGCGCCGTGGCGCTGATCCTGGTGGTCGAGCTGCTCAATACCGCGATCGAGAAGCTCGCCGACCGCCTGACGCTCGATCGCGATCCCCAGATCGGCCGGGTCAAGGACATGGGGTCCGCTGCGGTCGGGGTGGCGCTGTTGATGGGGGGTGCCTTCTGGCTGTTCGCCCTCGTCGAGCGCATGGGCGTGATCTGAAGCTGGCGGATTGAAGTTGCGACGCCGCGGTGCAACATTAACGTCATGACCGAACGCGCCACCGAATTCCTTATCACGCTCGCCCAGCTCAATCCGACCGTGGGCGATGTCGAAGGCAATGCCGCCAAAGCCCGCGCCGCGCGCGAGCGCGCCAAGGCCGATGGCGCCGATCTGGTGGTGCTGTCCGAGCTGTTTCTGGCGGGCTATCCACCGGAGGACCTGGTGCTGAAACCGGCATTCCAGTCGGCCTGCCGCACCGCGACCGAAGCCCTGGCGCGCGAAACCGCCGATGGCGGGCCAGCGGTGCTGATCGGCACACCCTGGGTCGATGACGGCAACCTCTATAACGCTTGCGCGCTGCTCGAAGGCGGGCGGATCGTCGCGATCCGCTACAAGGCCAATTTGCCGAATTACGGCGTGTTCGACGAGAAGCGGCTGTTCGCCCGTGGACCCGCTGCGGGCCCGATGACGGTGAAGGGCGTGCGGGTCGGCGTGCCCATTTGCGAGGACATCTGGCTGGAAGAGTCAGCCGAATACGAGAACGTCGTCGAATGTCTCGCCGAGACCGGCGCCGAGATCATCATCGTGCCGAACGGCTCGCCTTACGCGCGTGACAAGAGCGACTTGCGGCTGTCGATCGCAGTCGCCCGCGTCACCGAAAGCGGCCTGCCGCTGGTCTATCTGAACCAGGTCGGCGGCCAGGACGAGCTGGTGTTCGATGGCGCGTCCTTTGCGCTCAATGCTGACCTCTCGGTCGCGGCACAATTGCCGGCATTTTCGGAAAGCATCACCACGCTGCGCTGGAAAAAGGGCGATGACGGTGCCTGGCGCTGCTCCGGGCCGATTGCGCCCGAGCTCGACGCCGACAAGGCCGACTATGCGGCCTGCGTGCTGGGCCTGCGCGACTATGTCCGCAAGACCGGCTTTCCCGGCGTGCTGCTCGGCATTTCCGGCGGCATCGATTCCGCGCTATGTGCGGCGATCGCGGTCGATGCGCTCGGCAAGGAGCAGGTGCGCGGCGTCATGCTGCCGTTCCGCTATACCGCGCAGGTCTCGCTCGACGATGCGGCCAAGCTCGCGAAGAATCTCGACATCCGCTACGAGGTGCTGCCGATCGCCGATGCCGTGAACGGGTTTGAGAAGATTCTCTCCGTTCCGTTCGCGGGGTTGGAGCGCGACATTACCGAGGAAAATTTGCAGGCGCGCGCCCGCGGCACGCTGCTCATGGCGATCTCCAACAAGACCGGCGCGATGGTGGTGACCACCGGCAACAAGTCGGAAATGTCGGTCGGCTATGCCACGCTCTACGGCGACATGAACGGTGGCTTCAACCCGATCAAGGACATCTACAAGACAGAGGTGTTCCGTCTTTCGAGCCTGCGCAATATTTGGAAGCCGGACGGCGCGCTGGGGCCCCCGGGCGAGGTGATCCCGCCCAATATCATCACGCGCCCGCCGACGGCGGAGTTGCGCGAGAACCAGACCGACCAGGACTCGCTGCCGCCTTACGACATCCTCGACGCGATCCTGGAACGCCTGGTCGAGCAAGAGGAGCCGCTCGCTTCCATCGTCGCCGCCGGTTTTGATCGCGACGTGGTCGCCCGCGTCGATCGTCTACTCAACATCGCCGAATACAAGCGCAGGCAGGCAGCACCGGGCGTGAAGGTCACGAGCCGCAATTTCGGCCGCGACCGCCGCTATCCCATCACCAACCGCTTCCGCGACTCGGGCAAACCATTGCCCCATCCGGACAAGACGCTGTTCTCGCGCGCAGGCCGCGCTTCTGCGGAGGCGTTCGACGGCTAGCCCGACTGTGTCGTTACTCCCTCATGGTGAGGAGCGCCGGAAGGCGCGTCTCCGGACGATGCTTCGCATCGCCGGGAGAACCATGAGGCCCCGTCTCGGGCCGCATCCTTCGAGACGCTTGCTGCGCAAGCTCCTCAGGATGAGGAGATGGAGCAGCTTGTGACGCAGTAGCGCGACTTTGCCCGACGATATCAGTGCGGGATCGACGGCTTGGAGTTGTCTTGCAGGAATTTCGGTCCGACGGAGCGGATCGGCTTGTTGGCCGAGGACGCGCTGCTCGTAGCATCGGATGCTTGCGCGTCGGAGGCAGCAGGGGTGCCGGCCGGCGCCGCCGGCGCCGCGCCCTTCTTGCCCGACTTCGCCGCCTGCTTTTGCGCGCGCTCCTGCATCTTCTTCGCAGTTTCCTCGGTGACGATGATGTCACCCTGCTGCGCGGCTTCGGCCTTGTCGTCGACCGATTTCAGCGCATCCGCCCAGGTTTGGCCCGGCGCCTTGCAGGCGCAGGTCGGATTGAACTCGGTGCGGAATTTGAACGCGTTCGGCAGCGCCGTGTAGGGCGCGCCATTGATCGAGACCGCCTGGTTGATGTCCTCGCCGGGGTTTCGATAGGCGTAAAGCTCGGCCTCGGTTGCCGGACACTGTGCCTTGCACTGCCTCTCGTCGTCGGCGAAGCGCGCCGGCGAAGTCGAGAACTCAATCGGGAAATAGCCGCCGTCGCAGGTTCGCACGCAAACGGTGCGATAGGTCCCGGACATCGTGTTGGGGTCCACGCCCGCGCCGGGCGGTAGGCCGGGATTATTATTGTTGTTGCCGCCGCCGAACAGGTTGTTCAGGAAGCCGCCCGGTCCGGACGCCGCCGCGGCGTTCGCATATTGCGGGCCGCAATTGTTCTGTGCAAGCGCAAGCAGCACCGAGCGGCGCTGGTTGTCGTGGTCCGGCCCGCCGAAGCCACCGCCGCGCAGCCGTTCGAGATTGTTGGTGATCTGATCGAGATTGGCGCGCATCTGCTGGATGCGGGTGTTGACCGGTCCGCATTGCGCCGATTGTCCGGTGAACAGCGAGAGGAAACCCGAACTCTCGCAGCCCATGCGCTTGGCCTGCATGGTGACGCGGTCGAGCTCGGCTTGCTGCTGGGTCTGGGCGTCCTGGTAGCGGCGGATCTGGTCGTCTCGCTGGGGATCGCCACTGCCGCCGCGATCAATCGTCGCAAGCTGGCCTTCGAGCCGCGGGCAGATCGGATTGACCGCCGGCGGCGCGCCGGCCTGCGGGCCGGGAGGCGGTGGAGGCTGCACACCCGGCTGCATCTGCGCGAAAGCGCTCGAAGTTGCGAGCAATCCACCGAGTAGCGCGGCGCACGCCAGCATTTTTCTGGAAGGAAAAGCGTTCAGCAGTTCAGGCATGTATCCGGCCAACAGGGGGAATCCGCGCGGCTCTAAACGCCGGGGCCCGCCCTATAGCCGCTTCCGACGGCAGCGTCACGTCGTTTCCGCGGCACCCGTGTGGCGGGAACCTTAAACCTTAGCGTTGGCAGGTAATTGCAACGTACTCGTCGCAGCCGCCATGCGCGCAGTTGGCGCCGTGTTTCGGCACCGAGCCGGTAATCTCATCGGGGTCGACGCGACGATAGTTGGAGGCCTGGGCAAAATCCCGTGATCGGCAATAGGAGAGGGCGGCGTGCGCGCCGCATTTGTCGCCCTTGGCCAGACACTGGTCGATGCCATAGCCATCAGCGTGGTTGGCGACGATGAACACGCGGGTCTCTGCGGAGGCGGCGCTCGCGGAAATGAGCAATGCGGCGGCCAAGAATACTGGAACGAGTCGCATAAATCACCAGGGAATGAGAGGGGTGCTCCCGTCAGATAAACCCAAATAATTAATGATTAGGCATCGAAGAGCCGCATCTCGCCGCCGAAAATGGCTTTTTCGTGGGCCTTCGATCTTGACGCGGAGGGCGTGCTTGCCGCATGGTGCGCCGCATGAACGGTTTCCTCGCCATTTGCATCATTTGCGAGATTACGAGCTAGCGAATAGCTGGCTGAGGCCGTCTTTTCTCAAACATTGAGAGCACCAGACGCCCGGCTGGCAAGCCACGGGTGGTCCATGGAATTGCGCCTTTACGACACGCTGACGCGAGAGAAGCGGCCCTTCAAGCCGCTCGATACGGGCAACGTGCGCATGTATGTGTGCGGGCCGACGGTCTACGACTTCGCCCATATCGGCAACGCGCGCCCGGTCATCGTGTTCGACGTGCTGTTCCGGCTGCTGCGTCACCTCTACGGCGAGAAGCACGTCACCTATGTTCGCAACATCACCGATGTCGACGACAAGATCAACGCGCGCGCGGCGCGGGATTTTCCCGGCCTGCCGCTGAACGAGGCGATCCGCAAGGTCACGGAAAAGACCGCAAACCAATTCCATGCCGATGTCGCGGCCTTGGGCTGCCTGCAGCCGACTTACGAGCCGCGCGCGACCGAATTCGTGCTGCCGCGCGCCGACGGCAAGGCCGACATGGAGACGCTGATCAAGGAGCTGATCGCGCGCGGCCACGCCTATGAGGCCGGCGGCGAAGTCCTGTTCGATACCCAGTCGATGCCGGATTACGGCGCGCTGTCGGGCCGCAAGCTCGACGAGCAATTGGCCGGCGCGCGCATCGCCGTCGATGCCCACAAGAAAAATCCCGCCGATTTCGTACTGTGGAAGCAATCTTCCGCAGGAGAGCCCGGCTGGGAAAGTCCGTGGGGCAGGGGCCGCCCCGGCTGGCACATCGAATGCTCCTCCATGAGCGCCGCCTATCTCGGCGATGTCTTCGACATCCACGGCGGCGGCCTCGACCTGATCTTTCCGCACCATGAAAACGAGATCGCGCAGTCGCGTTGCGCCCATGGCACCGCGGCGATGGCCAATTACTGGCTGCACAACGAGTTCGTGCATGTCGAAGGCGCCAAGATGTCGAAGTCGCTCGGCAACTTCGTCACCATCAATGAGCTTCTTGCGGACTGGCCGGGCGAGGTGCTGCGTCTCAACATGCTCAAGACGCATTATCGTTCGCCGATCGACTGGACGCTGAAGAGCGTCGAGGAGAGCGCGCGCACGCTCGACGACTGGTACAAGGCCGCCGCCGACGTGCAGGGAGGGAAGCTCTCGGACCGGATTCTCGAAGCGCTGTCCGACGACCTCAATACGCCCCAGATGATCGCGACGCTTCACGGTTTGCGCAGCAGCGACCTCGGCGCTTTCGCGGCTTCGCTTCGTTTTCTCGGATTTTTCGCCGAAAGCGCCGCGCAATGGGAAAGCCGCAAGCGCAAGGCCAGCGGTGTCGATGCGGAGCGCGTCAACAGCCTGATTGCCGACCGCACCGCGGCGCGGGCACGAAAGGACTTCAAGGAGTCCGATCGCATTCGCGATGAGCTGGCCGCGATGGGGATTGCGATCAAGGATTCCAAGGAAGGTACCACCTGGGAGGTCGCGCGATGAGCACTGCTGCCACTCCCGCGCTGCGGCCGTTCCTGCCGGCGGATACGCCGGTACTCGCGGCGATCTTTGCCGCAGCGGTCCAGGAATTGACCGGCGACGATTACGACGAAACCCAGCAGGAGGCCTGGGCCTCTGTCGCCGACGACGAGGCAGAGTTCGGCAAGAAGCTCGCCGGCGAACTGACGCTGATCGCGACCTTGAAGAATGCGCCGGTGGGGTTCGCTTCGCTCAAGGGCAAGGACCATATCGACATGCTCTATGTGCATCCGGCGGCGGCCGGGCAGGGCGTGGCGTCGGCACTGTTGGACGCGCTGGAAAAGCTCGCCGGCGCGCGGGGCGCCAAAAGCCTCACGGTCGACGCCAGCGACAACGCCCAGGAATTCTTCAAAAAGCGCGGCTATGTCGCACAGCAGCGCAACAGCGTCACCATCAACGGCGAGTGGCTCGCCAACACCACGATGCAGAAGACTTTTCGCGGAGGTGAGAAATGAGCCGCGAACGCCTCTATCTCTTCGACACCACGTTGCGCGACGGGGCGCAGACCAACGGCGTCGACTTCACGCTCGCCGACAAGCAGGTGATCGCGGGCATGCTCGACGATCTCGGCATCGACTATGTCGAGGGCGGCTATCCCGGCGCCAATCCGACCGATACCGAGTTCTTCTCGGCAAAACCCAAATTCGATCATGCGCGCTTCACCGCCTTCGGCATGACGCGGCGGGCCGGGCGCTCTGTCTCCAACGATCCCGGCGTGGCTGCGCTGCTGGAGGCGAAGGCGGATGCGATCTGCTTTGTCGCAAAGTCTTCCGCCTATCAGGTGCGGGTCGCGCTCGAGACCACCAATGAGGAAAACCTCGCCTCGATCCGCGACAGCGTTTCTGCCGCGAAGAAGGCCGGCCGCGAGGTGATGCTCGACTGCGAGCATTTCTTCGATGGCTACAAGGAGAATGCCGACTTCGCGCTGGCCTGTGCCAAGGCGGCCTACGAGTCCGGCGCGCGCTGGGTGGTGCTGTGCGACACCAATGGCGGTACCATGCCGCATGAGGTGGAGAGCATCGTCACGGAGGTGACCAGGCATATCCCCGGCGATCACGTCGGCATTCACGCCCATAACGACACCGAGCAGGCGGTCGCCAATTCACTCGCCGCCGTGCGTGCGGGCGCGCGGCAGATCCAGGGCACGCTGAACGGTCTCGGCGAGCGCTGCGGCAACGCCAATCTCTGCTCGCTGATCCCGACGCTCAAGCTCAAGCGCGAATTTGCCGATGCCTTCGAGATCGGCGTTTCCGAGGCTAAGCTCGCCAATTTGATGAAGGTGTCGCGCACGCTCGACGACATGCTCAACCGCGCGCCGAACCGCCATGCGCCCTATGTCGGCGAAAGCGCCTTCGTCACCAAGACCGGCATTCATGCCTCCGCAGTGCTGAAGGACCCGCAGACCTACGAGCATGTCTCGCCTGAGACCGTCGGCAATCACCGCAAGGTGCTGGTGTCGGACCAGGCCGGCCGCTCCAACGTGATCGCCGAGCTCGACCGCGCCGGCATTCCCTATGACAAGAGCGATCCGAAGCTTGCGCGGCTGGTCGAGGAATTGAAGGAGCGTGAGGCCGCGGGTTTCGCCTATGAGTCGGCCAACGCCTCGTTCGACCTGTTGGCACGCCGCACCCTCGGCAAGGTGCCGGAATATTTCCGGGTCGAGCAGTTCGACGTCAATGTCGAGCAGCGCTACAACGCCAACGGCCAGCGCGTCACGGTGGCCCTTGCGGTGGTGAAGGTCGATGTCGCCGGCGATCGGCTGATCTCGGCCGCCGAGGGTAATGGTCCGGTGAACGCGCTCGACGTGGCGCTTCGGAAAGATCTCGGCAAGTATCAGAAATATATCGAGGGCCTGAAGCTGATCGATTATCGCGTGCGTATCCTCAATGGCGGCACGGAAGCGGTGACGCGGGTGCTGATCGAGAGCGAGGATGAGGCGGGCGAGCACTGGACCACGGTCGGCGTCTCGCCGAATATCATCGACGCCTCGTTCCAGGCGCTGATGGATTCGGTATTCTACAAGCTGGTGAAATCCGGCGCGCCGGCGTAGGGGCCACGAACGTCGTCATTGCGAGCGAAGCGACGTGTCCGCCGTAGCTCGAAGAGCGAAGGCGGAAGCAATCCAGACTATCTCCGCGTCAGCCAGTCTGGATTGCTTCGTCGCTTCGCTCCTCGCAATGACGGAGGAGGGAGCGAACCATGATCGACCACGTCTCCGTCGGTGTCGCCGATCTCGAACGCGCCGTACGCTTCTACGAGGCGGTGCTGGCCGC
>Ga0310811_10009274_pt1 | contig 12692 bp, 10 predicted proteins | sample YCmetagenome_FD_207642 | JGI IMG/M metagenome (GOLD analysis project Ga0310811, IMG submission 207642) | Soil microbial communities from experimental microcosm in Duke University, North Carolina, United States - YC | ecosystem: Engineered > Artificial ecosystem > Soil microcosm > Unclassified ... | reverse complement strand
CCGCGGTACGCGCGGGACGCCCGGACGGCGCCTCGGAGTGGGTGCGGCTCATCGAGGAGTGGGCGGAGCGGAGCGGCGCCGCCTGGGCGAGGGGCGCGGCCTTCCGCTGCCGGGCGTTGACGGCCGGACGCGCGGAGGCGGAGGCTCTTTACCCGCTGGCGCTGGCCGGATACGCCGAGGCCGGCCGGCCGTTCGACCACGCCAGGACCGAGCTTCTCTACGGCGAGTGGTTGCGCAGAGCCCGCCGCAGGGCTCAGGCCAGAGGACATCTGCGTGCTGCCAGAGAGACCTTCGCCCGGCTGGGGGCGCGTGACTGGCTGGCCCGGGCGACGACGGAGCTCGAACTGGCCGGCGAGGCGGGCATTCAGGCGGAGCAGGCCTCCGGTCCCGCCCCCTTGACGCCGCAGGAGACACGGATCGCCAGGCTCACCGCGCAGGGGCTGACCAACAGGGAGATCGCCGCCTCCCTGTTCATCAGCCCCCGGACGGTCGGCCATCATCTGTCCAGCGTCTTCCTCAAGCTGGGCATCACCTCGCGCGCCGAACTCAGGGAACTCGCCGCCACGCTGAGTGAATGACGGCCCGCCTGCCGTACGCACTCGGCGGCAATCGGTGGCGCTAGGTGGCGCTTGGCGGCGCTTGGCGGCGCTCGGTGGCGCTTGGCGGCGCTCGGTGGGGTTCGGCGGCGCTCGGCGGCCGAGAGCCGACGCCATGACCGATGCGATGACCGATGCGATGACCGATGTGCGCTCCGACGGTCCGGCCTACGTTCTCATTTTGGTTTGGACCGAAATGAGAGAGAGATCAGCCATGTCCTTGAATGAGGCCGTCCGAGTAGCCGTCATCTACTACTCGTCGACGGGAACGGTCTTCGAGCTCGCGAAGGCCGCCGCCACGGCCGCGGAGAAGGCGGGCGCCGAGGTGCGGCTGCGCAAGGTGCGCGAGCTGGCACCCGCCGAGGCCATCGCCTCAAACCAGGGATGGAGCGACCACGCGGCCGCCACGCAGCACATCGTGGAGGCGTCCCTGGACGACCTGGTGTGGGCCGATGCGATCATGTTCGGCACGCCCACCCGCTACGGACTGCCGGCGGCGCAGCTCAAGCAGTTCATCGACACCGCGGGCAGCCTGTGGGCGCAGGGCAAGCTGATTGACAAGATCGGCTCATCGTTCACCTCCAGCGGCACCCGGCACGGTGGGCAGGAGACGACGATCGTCGCGCTGAACAACACCTTCTACCACTGGGGATCGATCATCGTCCCGCCCGGTTACGCCGACCCGATCCAGTTCCAGATGGGCAACCCCTACGGCACCAGCCACACGTCCAACAACGCCGAGGTTCCGCCCGGCGAAATCGAGCTGGCCGCGATGGAGTTCCAGACTCGCCGTGTCGTCGAGACCACGGCCACGTTCAAGCGTGGACGCGAGGCCCGGTTCGTGTGATGTGAGGCCCCGGTTCGGCGCCCAGGCGCCTGCGCAGCAGGGCGAGAGGGAGACGGTCCAGATCAGGCATTGACGGCGACCGTTCCTTCATCGAAGCGGAGGCGGACGGCAGGCCCTGTTCATCAGGGCGGTGACATCACGTTCGCGACGACGGTACGAAAGCCCGCCATGACCTCGCAGGCGAAGGCAGTACGGGAAACTCCGACCCCGCGCAGGGCGTGACCGTGGTCGAGCACGACCACGGTCATCACGCCGGCCAGCAACAACCACCACAGGAGGGAGGCGGCCGCCCGCGACGGACGGGAGAACCCCTGGAAGGACCGCCGCAGCCGGTCGCAGTGAAACGGCACATGGCGAAGCTCGTCCGCGAGGATCCGGCCCGCCACCTCCGTGGCGAGGGGGTCGCGGACGCCGTCGTGCACAGCCCGGTAGTAGCCGAGAGCGACCACCTCGGCGAGCATCAGAACCATCAACTCCGTGCGCAGGCCGAGGAGCCGCCGCAGCCGGACGAAGACGGTGTCGGTCCAGTGGCCCGCGATCGTCGCCGCGCCCGCCGCCACGAGCAGGCGGCTCAGCAGGCGGGCGTGCTCACGCTCCTCCGCCACGAACAGGCGGACCGCGTCCGCGTACACGGGGTCGGCCGCCAGGTCGGCCTTTCCCATGAGAGCGCCGCCGTCGCCATCCTCTCCCACCTGGAACCGCTGAAGGCTTCGCACCAGGGCAGGCGCCAACTGCGCGCCCTGGCCCCAGTCGGGGTCGCCCCACGTCTGCCGGAGAAGCGCCGCGCCCTCGAAGTCGCGCAGCCAGGCAGTGAACTCGCCGGTTTCGACCGTCATGGCCCCCGAACCTACGAAACCGATGTGCAGATTCCTGGGGTGGGTTTGTAGAGGTTCGGCGTCCATGCGGCGCGTGGCGCATCGACACGAGGCTGCATGCGCGAGAACAGATTCCAGGGCTCGGGGGAGGGGCCGTTGGCGATGTGCTCGTTCGGCAGCAACTTCAAGGAGACGGAGCGTCGTTGAACGGGGCGCCAACCAGGCCGTTCGCGCTCGTCGTCCCTGGTGCTTCTTAGGCCAGGTCTCCACGGTATGAGGGGAGAGCCATAAGGGCCTGGTGCGGCCTGCCTTTGCACATCGGAGCCGGTTGCTCGCGGGCACACTCGGTCGATAGGCCCAGCAGGGCGTGGCAGCGGCTGACGCCGCTACTGATCCTGCGTCGCCAGGAGCGTCACGATCTCGTCGATCGCCGCCACATCGTCTGCATCCAGGCTCCACGATCAGCTAGCAGGACGACTGAACGGCAAGGTATCTGAAGCTGTTGCTGCTGCGATTCTATTGAAGTCTTCCCAGCTAAGACTTCGAGGAAAGTAACTGAAGGACTTGAGGTCAAAATAATCACGGCTGGACATGAACATTCGAGAGAGCTCAAGTGAGGCTTCGACCGCATCATCGTGAGTCATTTCCTTACTCAAATGCATCAGACCGTACCCCTCTCGACGTAGGCTGCCTTCTTCCACGGGTCGTGCGCCTAACGACAGGAGTTCGTGCAGATATTGATCCGGGTCGGCGTCCGATCGATACATAATAAGAGGGCTTACCGACAACCCCTTTATGCATTGACGATAATGGTCCAACCACAGAGTTGTTTCCTCGATGCTGCTGCGCGTCTCTCCCGCGTAGAGCAGGATGTTCACCTTTGCCCAAACGCCGGCGTCGTGGCAGGCTTCTAGAAGCTCCCCCGCCTTCTTCAGATATCGTCCCGGATTCCGAGTCTTACCCATGGCCATGAGTTGTGTTGGGCTACCGGATTCGAGGCCGAGATCAATCACTCGGAGACCTGCGGCGGCCAGCTTGGTTATATCAGATGGGGGCCATGTGTCGACTCTCGTCTCGCAGCGCCATTGGATGTCGAGACCACTCGAGCAATATACATCTCTAAAGGCCTCTATCCAGGGCCGTGTTGGCCTGAAGTACGATGCCTCAAAGTACGGATGGATAGAAGCCGACCCATACAGATTTGCGTAACGGCTCAACTCGGCTGCCGTCGATTCTGGATCACGCATCGCTTCAAGTTTTACGTCGCGTTCGACACAAAAGGAACAGCTGAAACCGCACCCTCTGGACATCTCTAGACTCGGATGGTATTCCTTGAAGTCTTTCATCAGCAGGTAATTAAGTTTTGGAAGATTCTGAAGTGGTGGCTCCGGCGTGCGATCGCGGGAGCCGCTGCTGGACGGCATCCCATGCCATGAAGATTGCCCCTGAAGTAACTGTAGGATGCGCCCTTCGGCTGTGCCATAGACAAAAAGGTCTACAGCAGGTAATCGAGCTTCCGCCCAAGACGCGTGTGGGCCGAGCACCCATCGCCCTCCGGCAACGATTGCAGACTTCGGAAACCGTTGCTTTATGCCGCGGGAAAAAAGGTCCGCCCACTCCAGGCAAAAGCTGCTCGGCAATGACAGCATTATCGGCTGAGTGGTTCGTAATAGACCGGACGTCTCTAGATCATCAATTAGGTCCTCAGGGTGAGTGAAGCGTCCATGTACAACCTGAGCTGAATAGCCGGCTTCGTCTATTATTGATGCGAGACCCAGCAACCCGTAGTTCAGGTAGAGATTGAGGCGGTGGATGTCGTTATCCGCCTTCTTGGGCTTAAGCATTCCCGCTGACACGAGAAGGACCTCATTGTGATGCACTGATTCTCCTCAGGTGTCGGAGTACAGTCTCAATTCGTTCGGTATGACTTGGAGTCGACAAGGTCACATAATTTATCTTCCAAGCCTCCAGTAGAGAATGTATCCGTCGATCCACCCGTCTATGAAAATCCAAATCTTCAGATCGCCAGCCGTCCGACTGGAACGGGACGACATCAAATGGCAGATAGAAGTGGATCTCGTAAGACTTCGCCTCCATCTCGCAGGGATCCATGAGAATTCTTTGCTCGAATTGAGAACACCCCAATGTGTCACGCTCCATCCAATATGCGGCGATGTCCACGAATGATCTTTCGGTTACGAAGCTACTTCTGCCTCGCTCGCCGTATAGTTTGCGTATGAAATACGTGAGTTGAAAATACCGAGTCTCTTCCGGCGTCATCGGATCCATGGAATGAAATCCTAAATTTTGCAGAATATGCCTAGCATCCACGGTGTGATGGACCGAGACATATTCACTGAACGTAGGATCTTGAAGTAACGCTTCAACGAGGGTGGTTTTCCCGGTGGACGTAGACCCTGTAAAGGCGATCCTCATTTGACGCCACCCGCTTCCCAATAGACGGTACTGTGCTCCTTGCTACCCAATAGATGCGAGAGGTGGTGCAGTATGGCTTCTCCTATGCGTCCATCGGTGGCACATCGGATCGTGGGGTTGTTCGTACTGTCGGGCCCAGCGAGGAAGGGAAAGAAGAACACTTGATCATCCACTACCAGGCAAGTGAAGTTCGCTACATGCGCTATTTCAAATATGCGTATATGTCCGATAAGGGGAGTGAGCGGTTCGATCGCACTCCGGATCTGATCCTGTCTCCTGCGCACTGTTTGCGTTAGATCGTCATCCTGAATGTGCTTCCCCTCAAGGTGGCTCTGCAATGAAAGCAGACTGATCGGGGCGGTTGACCCTTCATATGATTGAGGCCTCAAAATTGAAGCCTCTGGGTCCCAAAAAGCAACGATCACGTCGAGCGGGCGCTTCACCATGCGCTCACAAATGGCAGGCAAGTGTTGGACCACGAAATGCCCATTCGTCATTCCGATTGCCCAGATTCGAGTTTCTGCATTAGATATTAGTTTACGATATAGCTCGGTTACGCGATCATCTCCTCTTTGGTTATGGACATCCAAGATCCCCTGCTCGTGGACGAGTCGTCGGTAGAGCTCTTGCTCTACATTCTTTTCGGTAACATTTATGGCGCGCACGGTAGACTCAATGAACAGGAATAGCGCGGCGGCGAATATGGAGCCCACGACACTTAGCCACGTTGCTTTGCTTAAGCCGAACAGATCGTTGCGATCGGATAGCTCGACGAGCAGCAAAAGCAAGAACGAAATAAAAGAGGTGAGAGCTATTGCAGTGACGCGAACGTGCCGTATTAGGCCTCTGAGACTTAACCAATAAGAATCGAGGAAAAATCTGGCAACTTTAGATCGAGGAACTGGCACCACGGCCTCACCTTCTAGTTGTGGCCTGCAGGTCGAATTGAGTCTAGGCCCGGAAGCCAAGGCTGTACAGGCGCATACGCTTGGAAATCTGTCATAATCGATCTCACTCGAGGGCGGCGTCATCAAGAGAAGTCTTCATGCCTCTTAGCGCCCTAGAGCATCGCCTGGTAGTCGATGCCCGCCTACTTGCACCGGCATGGGGTTAGGCGCCGCATAACGTAAGTAGCGTGGGACTGCAAGTTCATGAAGCGATTTCAACAAGGCTGTCTGAGGCATTAAGCCGCTTCTCGTCCTCCTCGCGGACTTGGAGAACGTGATGGTTTGGGCGATCTGAGGACAGCAGGAGTTCGGGCAGGTGAAGGTTGGCGGCATGCTGAGCCTCTCCTGAGGACCAAGGGCATGCCAGTCGACCAAAGCGACTCCACGAAAACCGGAAACATCAGATCCTCCATAGCCCGTATGTCCGGTGTCCCCCATGATCTACCGATGAAACGGCCAACTGTCCTGTAAGTCGCATATAGAAGGGCCCAGGAGCAGTTGCTCGGGGCCTTTCGGTAGTGCTGCGGGTGGATCAAGCGATCATGGACAGGGGCGATTTGTCCACGGATGGGTCGCGGAAGAGTCCTCGGGACGGCGTGGACGCACCTCCGAGGCCAGTTTGGACCCCGGTAACCTCCGGTCCCGCTAATCCGCTGCTCCCCACGCGGGTTGCGCGCGACTGGTCGTCACCCGAGGCGCCCGCAGCCCAGTGGAGATCCGCCCTGGCGCACCCCGCCCCAGAAACCCATAAGGGCTACCGGCATCCGTTGTCGACTTTCATCCTGGAAGCAGTTCTCAGCGGCACTTTTGCCGTCGTCGGCACTCTTTTGGGCTCGCTTGTCACGTACATCTTCCAGTGGCGTAGCGCCGAACGAGCCCGGCAGATAGCTCGAGGAGAGCAACTTCGCCAAGAACGTCTGGCGGCATACAGTGATTTGGCGGGTGCTGTGATGGATCTTCGCCGTGCGGCCATCGACAGATGGCATCGCGAGCAGGAAGACCGGACCGAAAGGGCATACCTTGCCGCCCAAGATGAGTACTTCCACCTCTATGCGGTGGCGAGAAACGTCCACATTCGTTTGCGCCTGTTAAGCGACGACATGGAACTCATCGACCATGGACACCGAGCCGTGAAGATCGCGAGCGATATTCACCATGCCAAGAGCGAGGAAAACCACCGGGAAGTGATCGATCGTGCACAGGAGGCTCTGGATATGTTCGTCACGATTGCCGCATCCCGGCTCCGCTGAACCTGAAGAGACAGTCGAGTTAATGGCCGGCGCTGCGGACTCGCTGTAGGAGAGCGGTCGCTGATCTCTTTCCTCACACCTTCTAGCGCAAACACCATGAGCGGCACATGCCGATGGCAAGATCAACTGATCAGCCCCAGCGCTTGGCGTGCAGCCGCAGGAAGTCGTCAAGGCTGGTCTGGCAGAAGACGTAGTCGCTGTCCAGCCGTTCCCGGGTGAAGCGTTCTGGTGACTCGCGGCGCGCGCTCATCCCCATCGTCGTCCAGAACGCCGAGTCCGGCATCTCATCGTCATCATCGAGGAATTTGGCGGCCTCGGACGTAGTGTCGCGCGCGAGCTTCCAGCCCGACACGATGCCCTGATACTTTTCGCCGTCGGTGGGATCCATGGCGAAGAACAGGCCCTCCCGCAGAGCGCGGCGCGCGTACACCGCGCTGATCTGCAGCCACTGGCCCGCGTCGATGACCTCGGATACTCCCCAGCCGAATGTCAGCGCGTCGCGTCTCGCCTCGGCCTCGGTCTCGTACCGTACGCAGATCTCGATTGGCGGAGCCCCGCCACCCGGCTCTTCGAAGCGGAGCGTCCAGGCGTTGGGTCCTTCAATCAGTGCCGTCAGTGCCTGGTGGTTGAGCGCCGCGTCCTTGCGGCTCCCGTCCGCGGAAAGAGTGAGGCTGATGTAGAGATGCGCCTCGACGAGCGTCCTCGCGTACCGCATCTTCTTCCGCCCTTTCGCAAGTCGGCCCGCGGGGACTGATCGCTCCCGCATGAGCCGGCGGATCTTCGCTCCGATCACGCTACCGGGCGGACGGCGACACCGCGCGGCGAGTTTTACCCCCGGCGATGTAGGAGTGCGCGGGCAGTACAGCCAGCAGATCGGCCGCGATTCCTGTCGCCAGGCGGCGTTTCAGAGCATCCATACGTAGCGGGAGGTGGTGGTGAAGTGCTCCCGGGCGCGGAAGCGTTGACCGTGGGTGGCTTCGTCCCCGGCGCGGTCGACCAGGGAGACCATCCGGCGGACCACGCTCTGGAACGCCTCGTCGCCGTAGATGCGATCCGCAGTGAACCTGGTCACCACGATGATCAAACCGCTGGCGCCCATCTTCAGGATTAGGGGATAGATCTGGTCAATGAGTGTCTGTTTTGCCGGGTATGTGCATATATGTCTGCTATCACAGGAGGATGCTCAAGATTCTTGGCAGACCCTTCTTCTGTTTGCGGACCCATGGGTGCATACTCTCCTGAAATAGAGCAGATCTATCGATCCGAGGAGTGGCCCGATGGCGGCAGGTATGGAGAGACTCGGCGACGGCGAACATGCCGGCGGCTCCGACCGCTACCGTCCCGGCTATGAGCTGGTCGCGGAGCAGTTGCTGGCCTACATAGCCGAGCACCACCTGCGGCCCGGCGACCGGCTCCCCACGGAGAAGGGGCTCGCCGAGATCCTCGGCGCCACCCGCAACGTGACAAGAGAAGCGGTCAAGGTGCTCGCCGCGATCGGCAGGCTCAGTGTCCGCAAGGGCGCCGGCATCTTCGTCGCCTCCTCAGATGCGCCCGCCAGCCCCGCCGACGAGGAACTGGCGCACTTCCAGCCCACCGACCTGCAGCACGTGGTGATGCTTCTGGACTACCGCCGGTTGATAGAGGGGGAGACGGCCGCGCGTGCGGCGACCCTGGCCACACCGATCCAGGTGCGTTCGCTCCGGGAGCATGCCGAGCAGTCCATGTCGGCCGCTAACCAGGCCGACGCCAAGGGTTTCGCCGATGCCGACGAGCTCTTCCACAACGCGGTCAGCACCGCGGCGCAGAACGTGTTCCTCCAAGCCGCCGTCGCGAACATTCGCAAGTTCGCGCTGCAGTCTGACGTGCTCCTGTTCCACGGCGACGTGCCTGGATCGCTCGAAGTGGCCGGCGCGCAGCACGTCCGCATCGCCGAGGCAATCGCGGCCGGCGACCCCGAGACCGCCGCGAAGCTGATGATCGAGCACGTCGAAACCACACGTGACCAGTTCGAACGCCGGATCCGCGACCGGCTGGTCACCCGCACATAACCCGGTCACCCGGGTTCCGTTCCAGCCGATCCGTTCGGCTCACTTCAGTCCTCGGCCGGAGGACTGCCGCGTGATCACCCCTCCAGTTCCCGCACGCGTTGATTGGGATTCAATGTCGGCATTATCTGTGTCATTTCGTGCTGCCCGTAGAGCGTTCACTGCGGCGGCCGGGCTCGCCCTCGCCGTCACCGCACTGGTGCCCGCCGGCTCCGCCTGGGCCGCGGACGCGCATTCAGCGGACGTCAGCGTCTATGTCTCGCCGGTGACCGGCCGGGACAGCAACTCCGGGACCAAGGCCTCTCCGTTCAAAACGCTCGACCGTGCCAGAGACTACGTCCGGGGCATCTCCAAGCGGGCAAAAGGTGACATCGATGTCGTGCTGGCCGACGGCGATTATCCGATCACGGATACCTTCACGCTGACCAGCGCCGACTCGGGCAAGAACGGACACCGGGTTACCTACCGGGCCGCGCCCGGGGCCCACCCGGTGCTGGATGGCGGCAGCCAGGTGAGCGGATGGGTGTTGTCGGATCCATCCCGCAACATCTACAAGGCCCACGTCGGCGGCATCGACACGCGCCAGCTGTACGTCGACGGAGAGCTCGAGACACGCGCCCGTACCGGCGACAACCCGCCCGGCTTCTCCAAGACCTCGACCGGTTACGCGATCACCGACCAGAGCCTGCAGCATTTGAAGAACCAGTCGGCGATCGAGGTGGACAGCCGCTGGGGCTGGATGCAGTACCGGTGCCCGGTGCAGAGCATCACCGCGACCGCGATGACGATGCAACAGCAGTGCTGGCACAACGCGAACCTGCACCAGGGGCAGGAGATCCAGACGCCGAGCTGGCTGGAGAACGCCTACGAGTTCCTGGACACCCCCGGTGAGTGGTACCTGGACAAGACCACAGGCGACCTCTACTACATGCCCAAGTCCGGGCAGGACCTGTCCACCGCGAGGGTGACCGTGCCGCGGGTGCAGGACTTGGTCGACCTGAACGGCGACATCGATCATCCGGTGACCAATGTCGGCTTCGAGGGGATCACCTTCTCCTACGCCACCTGGCTGGCGCCCAGCTCGGCGGACGGCATGGTGGAGGGGCAGGCGGGTTTCCGGATCGTCGGCACGGACAACCCCGACTTCGACTCCACGCGGCTCAAGTGGGTCAAGACGCCGGGAGCGGTGAACGTCACCTACGGTCATGGCATCTCCTTCGCCGGTAACACCTTCACCCACCTCGGCGCGGTCGGGCTGAACCTCAACACCGGTTCCCAGGGCACGGTGATCAACGGCAACGTGTTCAAGGAGATCGCCGGCACCGGCGTGCAGGTCGGCGGGACCGACGTGATCGACGCGCACCCGGACGACGCGCGGTCGATCACCAAGAACAACAGGGTCACCAACAACGTGGTGACGAACGTGGCCGACCAGTACGGCGGTTCTCTGGGCATCTTCGCCGGTTACACCGATCACACCGTGATCAGCCACAACAAGGTCTACAACCTGCCCTACAGCGGGATCTCGGTCGGCTGGGGCTGGGGCCTGACCGACAAGGGCGGCGACACCAACTACCCGGGCAACTCCGGCGTGCCGGTCTGGGACACCCCCACCACGGCGAAGAACAACATCATCACCGACAACCGGGTCTTCGACATCATGAAGCACCAGGCCGACGGCGGGGCGATCTACACGCTGAGCTCCAACCCGGGCAGCGTGATCTCGGGCAACTACATCTCCGACATCCCCACCCCCGCCTACGGTGCGATCTACCACGACGAGGGCAGCCAGTACTTCCACACGACACAGAACGCGTTCTGCAACGTGGCCTACCAGTGGCTGCTGATGAACCACGGGCTGAACATCGACGCGGAGTACAACTACACCACGCAGCCGCAGTACTCGACCCAGGCCAACACGTTGAACTCCACGGTCGCCGACAACACGACGGTCGACGGCTGCCAGCAGTTGCCGGCGTCGATCGTGGACAACGCGGGTCTGCAACCGGAATACCGTCACCTCGACCCGGAACAGCCGTCCACCGACCACTCCGCGCCGTCGGTTCCCGGCACCCCCTCCGCGGTGACGGCGTTCCCGACCGTCGCCCAGCTGAGCTGGCCCGCCTCGCAGGACAACGTCGGCGTCACCGGCTACTCCGTCTACCGCGACGGCGAGCTGGTCAGCGCCTCCAAGGGCCCGCAGGCACGCGTCACCGGCCTGACCGCAGGACGGAAGTACACCTTCACCGTGACCGCGCGGGATGCGGCGGGCAACCAGTCACGCACGAGCAAGAAGCTCACCGTGACGATGCCCGCCGGTACCGACCTGGCGCTGAACAAGCCGGTGACCGTGTCCTCGTATTCGGAGCCGAACATCCCGTCGCTGGCCGTCGACGGTGATCTGTCGACCCGGTGGGCGCAGGGGCTCGGCCTTCCCGACCCGTCGTGGATCCAGGTCGACCTCGGTGCGCAGTACAACGTCAGCGGCGTCATCACCACCTTCGAGAAGTCGAGTGGGTACAAGTATCGGCTGGAGGTCTCGACCGACCAGAGCCACTGGGTGACCTTCGACGACCACACCGCCACGAGCACGAACACCTCGGCGAACTACTCCTCACTTGCCCAGCCGATCGCCGGCCGCTATGTGCGGCTGACCGTCACCGGGTCCAACTTCAGCGGCGGCAGCATCTACGAACTGCAGGTCTACGGCGCTCCACTCGCTACGGGAACCGACACGCAGGCCCCCGTCCTGTCCGGAAAGCCGTCGGCGAACGTGCTGCTGCCCAGCACCCTGGACCTGAGCTGGCCCGCCGCGACGGACGACACGGGGATCGCGGGCTACACGGTCACCCAGGACGGTAAGCAGATCGCGCTGACCGGGCAGACGACACTGCGCGTGTCCGGGCTGACCCCCGCGACCGCGTACACGTTCTCGGTCACCGCACAGGACGCGGCCGGCAACACCTCCACGCCGAGTCAGCTGACGCTGACCACCCCGGCGGACAACGATCTCGCGCTGAAGAAGCCGGTGACCGTTTCCTCGTATTCGGAGCCGAACATCCCGTCGCTGGCCGTCGACGGTGATCTGTCGACCCGGTGGGCCCAGGGCCTCGGCCTTCCCGACCCGTCATGGATCCAGGTCGACCTCGGTCAGGTCACCTCCGTGAAGAGCATCGTGACGACGTTCGAGCTGACCAACGGCTACAAGTACCGGCTCGAGTACTCACAGGACGGAACGGCGTGGTCGACGTTCGACGACCACACCGCCACGGCCACCACGGACCGGACCAATCCCTCCTTCGCCCCGGCGCCGGTACAGGCGCGGTATGTCCGGCTGACCGTCACCGGGTCGAACTGGAACGGCGGCAGCATCTACGAACTGCAGGTCTACGGCGGTTTCTGAAGCAGGCCCGGGGCGAACGGCGCCCCCTGAACAGAAAGTCAGTATGAAGATCACGCATGTTGAGGTCCACCGGATCCACGTCCCGGCGGCCGACCCTCCGTTCCAGTGGCGGCACGGACTGGGCGGCAGCGCCCCCGCGGGCGAGGGCGCGGTCCTGCGCATCGGCACCGACGAGGGCGCGGAGGGAGTCGCGCTGTTCGCCCGCCCGGGTGCGGCGGTCATGCTCGACGACCTGGTGGGCCGCGTGTTCCGGGAGGAGCTGCTCGGGCAGGACCCGTTCCAGCGCGAGTGGCTGTGGCACCGGGTGTGGGAACTGGACCGGATCCAGGAGCTCCCGCTGCCCACCCTCGGCC
>Ga0310811_10009273_pt1 | contig 12693 bp, 10 predicted proteins | sample YCmetagenome_FD_207642 | JGI IMG/M metagenome (GOLD analysis project Ga0310811, IMG submission 207642) | Soil microbial communities from experimental microcosm in Duke University, North Carolina, United States - YC | ecosystem: Engineered > Artificial ecosystem > Soil microcosm > Unclassified ... | reverse complement strand
GTCCCGAGGCACTCAACGCGCTGTCGACCGAACTGATCGGTGCGCTGGTCGATGCGATACGGGCCTGCGACGCCGATGACGGCATCGGCGCGATCGTGCTGACCGGAAAGGGCGACCGCGCGTTCACCGCGGGCATGGACCTGAAGGAGGCTGCGCAGAGCCTGCCGGCGAGGAGCCCCGGGGACGACCCCGGCACCGTCATCGCCCAGTGCCGCAAGCCCATCATCGTCGCCGTGAACGGCCTGTGCATCACTGGCGGGATGGAGATCATGCTGACGTGCGACATCGTCATCGCCGCGAGCACCGCGCGTTTCGCCGACACCCACGTGCGCGTCGGGTTGCTGCCCGGATGGGGCATCTCCCAGCGGCTGGCCCGGCAGATCGGGCCGCAGCGAGCCAAGGAGATATCCCTGTCGGGCAACTTCGTGGACGCTCAGCGCGCCTTCGACATCGGCCTGGTCAACCGCGTTGTGGAGCCCGACGAGCTGATGCCCCACGCGCTGAAGCTGGCACACGACATCGCCGACGGCAACAGCGAGGTCGTGCAGGCATACAAGCGGCTGATCGATGAGGGCTATGCGATGACGCTGGCGGACGCGCTGCCGATGGAGCGGGACCGCGGCCACGCCCATGCCACCTCGTTGCGGCCGGGTGACCTGGATGCGGGACGCCAGGCGGCGAGTGCGCGCAACCGGACGCAACTGAGCTGAGCATCCGGCACCACCAACTCCTGGCTAGCGGTGCCTCATTCGGGCGAAAAGCGACAAAACGTCACTGTGACAGTCAGGGAACCGCGACTGGCCGCAGTAGTAGTTCCGGGCAGCGGAAACCGCCTTTCTGCGCCTGGCAGGGTCCGCCAGGGTGATGGGCATGGCAAGCATCGAGTTCGAGCGTCATGGTGACGCCGGCGTTCTAACGCTGAACCAGCCACGGGTGCTTAATGCGGTTGACTCCGCAATGGCCCGGGCGCTCAACAAAGACGGGTCACCGTCCGGCCGCGGCTTTCCGCATCGTCACCTGGCTGACGCCGCAGACCATGCTGCGAAGTCGGCTGGCCTTTTAGGGATGTAGTCATACTGCTCGAGTGCGCCCTGCAGCACCAGCACATCGGTCAGATCGCAAATCTGGTCGATGTGGCGGGCTACGTCCTCGGCCGTCAGGGTGTCAGAGCCCCATCCGCGCGTCACGAACGTGCCAGCGAGCGCCACACGGCCACCCGCCGCATGGAGTACTTGCCCGTTCAGGCGGCATGACTCGTGCGCGAGGTACACGAGCGCGGGCAGCACCCGAGTCACGGACATGCGGTCCGCGTCTAGCTCTGGATGAATCGTCTGGAATTCCCCTGACATCGGTGTCACCGCGATCGGGGTGATCGCGTTGATGCGGATGCCGTCGACGTCGGCGTTATCCAGTGCCGCGCACCGATTCAACGCCTGCACGGCACCTTTCGCCGCGGCATACGCGAATGTTCCCGCGCGCCCGAATAGGCCCACGCCCGAAACCGTGTTGACGATACGCCCCATCCCGCGCTGTCGCATGTGCGCCAGCGCGGGCAACATTGTCCAGAACGTTCCCATCAGATGCACGTCAAGCATCGCCCGCAGCTGCTCGGTGGAGCCCTCCTGGATCGGCGCCACCCATGCGGCGCCGGCGTTGTTGACAAGGATGTCGACCCGCCCGTACCCGCTGATCGTGTCGAGCACCAAGGCGGTCGCCTCGGCCTCGACCGTCATGTCCGCGGGCACGATGTGCAGGTCCAGTCCCTCGGCCGACGCCTGCGCGGTGAGCACCGCCACTTCGTCCGGTACGGCGGCGTTCCGCCGGTGAGACGTGCCGACCACCGTCGCACCCCGCCGCGCGAGCTCAAGGGCGTAGCCCCGGCCCAGACCTGAGGTGGCACCGGTTATGACCGCGATCTGTCCATCGAAGCGAAGTCCTGTGGCCGGTCTGCTGGTTATCGTCATGACCGATACACTCGCCTCGGTGTCGCGGCCGGGCAATGGGACGTTCCGCGCCCCGGAACGAGATCACGGCCAAGGGCCTTCTGCGCTCACGGTCACTCGGGCAAGGCGTCCACGACGAGGCCCGGGGTCGTCAGGAGCGGGCCAGCGCGTCGCCGGGCAAGGGATGCCCTTCATACGCCCGATCCTGTAGGCGCCGCATGCCGTTCAACCACCGGTCGATATCGGTGGCCTTGCGCAGGGCCTGCTTGGCCACGATCGGCTGCGGAAAGATCAGGAACCGCTCCTCGGCCATGGCCTCGAAGCACAAACGGGCCACTTCGGATGGTTCCATCCAGTCGGTGGCGTCGGCGGCCCGTGCCGCCAGCTCGGCATCGAGTTCGATGCCGCTGTTGGCCACGATGTTCGTCCGCACGGCTTGCGGGCACAGCAGCGAAACCCGGATGCCCTGGTGATGGTGGGTGATCGCCAGCCACTCGGCCATGGAGTTGGCGGCCGCCTTGGTAATCGTGTAACCCAGGGAGCCGAGTTGAGCGAGCATGCCGGCGGCCGAGCCGGTCTGCAGCAGGTACCCGCCGCCGTTGCGGATCATGGACGGCAGGACCGCGCGCGCCGCGTACACGTGCGCCATGACGTGGGTTTCCCAGAGTTGCTGGATCCGCTCGGTCGGCTCCTCCACGCCGCCGTCGCCCAGCACGCCCGCGTTCGAGCAGAACAGCGCGAGCGGCCCGTGCGCCGCCTCGGTCTGCTCGACCACCCGGCGCAACGCGGCCTCGTCGCGGACGTCGACGCCGAATGCGGTGCCGCCTATGGCCGCGGCGACCCGCTCGGCCTCCGGCGCAACGCGGTCAACGACGGCCACATGCCTCGCGCCCTCCTCGACGGCGCGGAAGGCCAGCGCCTCACCGATTCCTGAGCCAGCGCCGGTGACAACGACCACTTGATCCCGGAAGCGCATCACAGCCCCTCTCGCACGGGACCTCGTGTCCCGACGAGCCATGCTAAGCAGTCGCGGCCCACAGCGCGGAGCACCGTTCCGGGCTCCGGAACCCGCCACCCCCGGTCACGAGGGATGAGCTCTCGAGCTCCTCGTACGCCCCGCGAGAGCCGCACCGGTCAGCCAGTGGTAGCGCCCGAGGGGGCGAAGCGGGCGCGGAGCAGGTGCTTCTGCACCTTCCCGGCGGGAGTCGTAGGGAACTCGTCGACGACCATGATGTGTTCCGGATGCTTGTTGCGGGCGAGGCCCCGGCCGGTGAGGTACGCGTCGAGCTCCTCGACGCTGGGGACCTGGTCGGCGCCGGCGGCGGGGATAACGATCGCGCCGACGCGCTCGCCGAGCCGCGGATCCGGAATTCCGATGATCGCGACGTCCGCTATCTGCGGGTGGCTGCGCACCTCGTCCTCAACCTCCCCGGCGGAGATGTTCACCCCGCCCCGGATGATCAGGTCCTTGATCCTGCCCTGGCAGCGCAGGAACCCGTCCTCGTCGAGATAACCGAGGTCGCCGGTGCGCATCCAGCCGTCGGGGACGGTGGCGGCGGTGAGATCGGGACGCTGGTAGTAACCATGGAAGAGGGCGGCGCCGCGGACTTGAATCTCGCCGACTTCGTTCGTCGCGGCGTCCCGCCCGTCGACGGTGCGAATGCGCAACTGCCATCCGGGAACGACCCGCCCATCCGAGCTGACAATCTTCTCTGCTGGATCGCCCGGTCGCACGACGGTGACCATGCCGGTCTCGCTCATGCCCCATACCGGGCAGATCGCGACGTTCGGCAGCGCCTCGCGTGCGGCGCGCGCGATGCTCGGCGGGATCGGCGCCCCACCACAGGCGAATACCCGTAGCGACTCTAGGCGCCGCCGGTCGTGGCCGGGCAGCCTGCTGAGGTCGTAGAGGAATGGGGTGGCGCCGAGGGTCCAAGTCGCTCGATAGCGCTCGATGAGGTCGGCCGCCTTCTCCGGATCCCACCGGTCGAGCAGCAGGAGGGTCGTGCCCAGCGCCACGGCGAGCCGGACCCCGTACTGCAATCCAGAGGCGTGCGCGAGGGGCGACGGCGCGAATAGCACGTCGGAGGAGTCGATACCCATCTCGCCGGCGATGGCCTGCAAGGTTCCGCCCACGGTGCCGCGGTGCGTGTGCAGCACCAGCTTCGGCGTCCCGGTCGTGCCTGAGGTCGACATGATGATCGTGACCTCGTCCGGCTCGGGCGGCGGCGGAAGCGTCGCCCGTGGCTGACGACCGGCGGCGGCCCGCAGCGCGCCGCCCTCGGTCACCCACAGGTGCGTCACGGACGGGACGCTCTCCCGCAGGTGTTCGTAGACCTCCGCGTCCGGGCAGGCGCGGTGGCTCGGGCAGCACACCACCCCGCGGGCGTGGCTTCCCGAGGCGATCACCGCGAGCTCCGTGCCGCGATAGTTCGTGGGCACCGCCAACGTAATCGCCCCGAGCCTGGTCAGCGCCAGATGAGCCAGGACGAACTCGTAGCAGTTCGGCAACTGCACAATCACGACGTCGCCGGGGCGCATGCCCTCGTCTTGCCACTGCGCAGCCAGGGCAACGGCTTCCTCGATCAGGGTACGGTAGTCGATCTCGCCGTTCGCCGGACACACGACGGCGGTGCGTTCCGCCGGCGCGGCGATCGCAAGATCCCACAGCGTCTGGGGCTCGTACAGGCCGCTTGCGGCCAGCTCGGCCAGAAATTGCTCATCGACGATCGCCTCAGCGCGCATGGCTTTCTCCTCCGGTTTAATGGCCGCGCGGGAACCCCTCACCGGATCGTGCAGCCCGCGTCTACGGTGAACTCCAGGCCGGTCACGTACCGGGCCTCGTCGGAGGCGAGGAACAGCACCGCGTTGCTGACGTCGCGCGGCTCGATGGCGCCGACGGCCAGCGCGTTGAAGAAGACCGGGCGGAGGTTCGGGTTCTGGTCCAGCAGCGGCTCCAGCGCAGTGAGGCTGGCGGACAGCGGGGTTTTCACGCCCGTCGGGTGGACGGTGTTGACCCTGATGTTGTGCCCGGCGAGCTCATTGGCCATCGCCTTGGCCAGGCCGACGACACCGTGCTTGGCCGCCACGTACGGCGCGAAGAACGGCGTGCCCTTGATCCCCGCACTGGAGCTGATGCAGATGATCGATCCGCCGCCGTTGCCGATCAGGTGCGGGGCGGCGGCGGTGATCGTGTGCCAGACGCCGGTCAGGTTGGTGTCGATCGTGTCCTGCCACAGGGCCGGGGTCACCTCATCCCAGGCCTGCGCCGTGCAGATGCCCGCGTTCGCGACCGCGATGTCCAGCTTGCCGAACTCCGCGACGCCCTCGTCCACGACCTTCCGGATGGCGGCGGCGTCCCGGACGTCGCCCGTCCGGGCGATGATCTTCCGGCCGAGCGCCGTCACGGCGGCGACCGTCTCTTTGAGATCCTGCTCGGTGCCCATGCCGTAGCTGAGCGTCTCGTAGTCCTGGAGGATGTCGACGGCGATGATGTCCGCGCCCTCTTCGGCCAGCCGGATCGCGTGACTGCGGCCCTGGCCGCGGGCGGCGCCGGTCACGAAGGCAACCTTGCCTGCTACTCGTCCTGCCATGCTGGTCGCTGTCCTTTCCTAGGGAAATACGCCGGCCGCGCCGGCTGGAGGCCCCCGTTCAGAAGCAGGTGCTGATGGCCTCAGCTGACTGCCTGAGCCGGGTAAGGACAGCCAGGGGGACAACCTCCGTGGTCGCGAAGCTGACCGACACCGCCGCGACAGCCACCCCGGCCTCCTCCCCGAAGACCGGCGCAGCGAAGCAGCGGATCCCCAGAGAAGCACCCTCGCGATCCTCGGCGATCCCTGAGCACCGAAAACGCTCGAGAGCCTCACGGAGCAGAATCGGATTCACGACCGTGTGGGAGGTTAGCCGCGGCACCGGTGCCGAGAGCACCGGTTCCACGACGGCAGGCTCGGAGAAGGCGAGGATAGCCTTGCCGAGCGCGGTGCACAGGGCCGGAACCCGGCCCCCGACCCGGCTAGGCACGCTGACGCTGTTAGGACCGTGCACCTTTTGCAGGTACAGCACATCGTTTCCGTCTAGGACGGCCAGGTGAACGGTCGCGTGGGTGTACTCCCACAGCTCTGTCAGGAACGGCATGGCCGGGATTCTCTTGCGCGGCCTGCAGCTCGGTACGAGGTGGCCGAGTTCGAAAATCGCGCGACCCAGCTGGTAGCCGGCGCCGCTCCGCTCGACGTAGCCGTTCTCCACAAGCACGGCCAGGATGCGGTGAGCGGTGCTCTTGCTGAGGTTCGCCCGCTCAGCGACCTGCGACACCCCCAGCATGGCGCCCCCGGTGCACTGGAACGCACCGAGGACGGCCACGGCCTTCCCGACACTGGTGCGCAGCTTTGACATCTCGGCGGCATACGCCTCCGACGCTTCTCTTTCACGAACGGGGATCGCCGCGACTTCTTCAGAGAGCACTGTCATATTCCACCCGCCTCCTCGCATGGTGTAACAGGACTTGGGCCAGTATCAGCGCGCCGGGCTAGGTGAGCCTCGCGTTGTTCCGTTAGATGGAACCAGGATGGGCATCCCGGCACGCGGAACACCCGCTTGTCCCGCCGTGGCCTCGATGCGAACGTGTCCGGCATGAGGGTAACCAGCAGGTCGGCCGGAGGACTTCGCTTCGAGGGACAGGTCGCGGTCATAACGCAGTGCCGTTGGCGCTACTACGGTTGGCGCGGGACATCCGCGACACCCGCAATGGGCCTGTGACCTCGTCGGGACGGCTGACACTGGCCGTCATGCCCGCGGTGGCGCTGGCCGGCATGACCCCGGCACTGGTCTTCCCCGTCCTCGGGCGCATCGCCGCCCAGCAGCACGTCGGCACCGCGGCTGTGACCTGGGTGCTGACGTCCGCATTTCTCGCGTCGGCGGTGTCGACGCCAATCGTCGGCCGCTTCGCCGACCTCTTCGGGCGCCAGCGATTGCTACTGGTCACGGTAACCCTAGTCCTGGCGGGATCAGTTATCGCGGCGACAACCCTGAGCTTTCCGGTGCTGATCGCCGGGCGGGTCCTGCAGGGATCGGCGTCGGCCCTCTATCCGCTGGTGGCCAGTATCCTCCAGGGCAAACTCGCCGGACGTCAGATGACCAGGGCGATCGCGGCGGTTTCCGGGACTATGGGCGTCGGCGGCGGAGTCGGGCTCGCGGCCGGAGGACTCCTGGGCAATGGCTCTGACTACCGAACGATCTTCTGGTTCCCGGTTGCCATCAGCGTGGTCGCGCTCGTAGCGGGGCGCGCTGGTGTTCCGGCCGACCGGATGAAGCTGCACGGCAGCGTCGACCTGCTTGGTTGCGGGTTGCTGTCCGCAGGGCTGGTCCTAGTGCTGGTATGGCTGTCTCAGGGCGTCCGGTGGGGGTTTGCGTCGCCCCTGTCGCTCGGCTGCATCGGGGTCGGCTCGGCTGTGCTGATCGCGTTCTACCTGGTGGAAAAACGTGCGAGCCATCCCATGGTCCCGTTGCGGCTTTTGCACCACCGCCCCGTCCTGGTCACGAACGTCATTTCCATACTGATCGGGGGCGTGAGTTTCGTCCCGCTGGTGGTCCTACCCATCCTCGTCCAGGCTCAGCCGTCCATCGTGGGTGACGGTTCTCCCGCTTCGCCGCTGGTAACTGCGCTCGTCTACCTATTGCCGGCTAATACGCTCGGCATTGTCGGCACGCCGATCGGCAGCCACGCGATTCGCCGCTGGGGCCCCCGGGTCGCCGTGACGGTGGTCGGCGTGATCGCGCTGGCCGGCTCCACCGCATTCGTCGTCGCACCGACGATGCCGGCGATCTTGATGGTTGGGATGCTTTTCGCCTCGGCGGCAACGTTCGCGAACTACGGAACCTTGCCACTGTTGATCGTCCCCCAGGTCGGCCGAGCCGACCTGGGAGTCGCGAACGGGATGAACTCGCTCGGACGCTGGATCGGATCCGCCCTCGTGACCGTGCTGTCGTCGGTGCTCCTGCAAGCCGGCCCGGCCGGCCAGCCGCTCAGTCAGGCGGACTTCCGCCGCGCCTTTCTCATCGGCGTCGTCGCGAGCGTGTGCGTCATCCTTGTGGCGCAGTTCGGCCTGCCCTCAACCTGGCGGTCCGACTCGTCAGACATGGCGGACTCGCTCGCCGGCGCGCCAAGCGCGCCGATTCCGGGCGCTGAGCCGCTCGTGATTCCGACTGAAAATCCTGGCCGGGGAGGATGACCGGGCGCCCCATTCCACCGGCTGGAACGAGTTCTGGCACCTGGTAGTCGAATCATGGACGCTGAGCATGTCCAGCGCTGGCTAAAGAGCGGACTTGCCCAGCTTAGGAGCTATTATGTTCGACATCTCGCTGTCTGAAGAGCACCTCTCAGTAGCGGAAATGTGCCGGAGTATCGCTACGGATGTCCTGTATCCGGCAGCGCGCCAGGCTGAAGCCGACGGATCGGTGCCGTCGTCGGTGTGGAAGGTCCTGCTGGAGACTGGACTGACCCAGCCGGTGGCAGAGGAACTGGGTGGCGCCGGCGTCCCTGACGCGGTGACCCAGATGATCGCGGCCGAGAACCTGGCCTACGGTGACCCAGGTATCGCGCTGGCCGCTTTGTGGAACGGCGCGGTCGCGTACGTGCTCGGTCAGCACGGCGAGGCCACGCACCGGCAGCAGGTCTCCGACTTGCTGTCCCGCGCGGACCTGCGCGCGGGGCTGGCGTTCTACGAGGGCTTCGGCCGTGAACTCGCCGAGTTCACCACCTCGGTCACGCTCTCCGGCGACGAGGTCCGCGTGCAAGGGCGCAAGGTAGGCGTGCCGTTTGCTGGCACTGCTGAGTTCTACCTGGTAGTCGGCGCCGACCCGGAAACCGGTGACGTCCGGCTGGTGACGGTGCCGGCTGCCGCCGCGGGGGTGACCGCGGCCCGCGGGTCGGGCTGGCTGGCGCTGGACGCCGCGGGCCTCGGCACGGTCGAGTTCGATGTCACCGTGCCAGCCGCGAACCTGGTCGGCGGCCAGGAGGCGGGCTCGGCCGCGCTGGCGGCTACCCTGCAGCGGCTGCGCTTGCTGACCGCCGCGGTCCAGCTGGGCGCGGCGCAGCGGGCGGTTGACTACGCCTCGAAGTACGCGACCGAGCGGGTCGCGTTCGGCCAGCCGATCGCGGCGTTCCAGGGCATCTCGTTTCCGCTGGCCGAAGCGCAGATGCGGCTGGAGCAGCTGCGGCTGGAGATCGCCGAGGCCGCGTCCCGGCTCGACGGCGAGGCGTTCGAAGACCACTCGCCGACGGTAGCGGCGGTTGTGAGCTACGCGGCGGACGTGGCCCCGGAGGCCAGCCGGACCGCCGTCCAGACGCTGGGCGGGCACGGGTTCATCAAGGATCACCCGGTCGAGATCTGGTACCGGTCGTGCGCGGCGCTGAGCACGCTCGACTTCGACCCGGCGACCACCGTTTTCTCCGTGGCTCTGTGAAGGGAAGCACCATGTCTCTGTCCTTCGACGTAAGCAAGCCGCTAGCCGACTACGGCCACGTGCTGCGGGACTGGTCCGTCAGCCAGCTGCGGCCCCTCGCCCGTCAGGCGGACACCGACCACGTGCTGCCAGACAACTGGCGCGACGTCATGGCGACCTGCCCGGTCGGGGTCGGCAGCCCGAACATCCGCAACAATGAGCCGCCGCCCGCCTTCGACGAGGGATATTGGCTCACCCACCTGGTGATCCACGAGAACGTGTCCTACGGTGACCTGTGGGTCATCCCCAAGATGGGCAACGGGATCGGTCACCTGGTCGTGGAGGCGATGGGCACCCCTGAGCAAGTGGAGAAGTGGTATAAGCCGATCGCCGAGTCGGGGAACGTGACCGCCTTCGCGCTGACGGAGCCTGGGTTCGGCTCGGACACGTCGAAGGTGCAGACCACCGCCACCCGCGACGGCGACAACTGGGTGATCAACGGGAACAAGATCTACTGCACGCAGGGCTCCGAGTGCGAGTACGTGGTCGTGTTCGCGACCATCGACAAGTCACTGGGCGGGAAGGGCATCAACGCCTTCGTCGTCCCGGCCGGCACGCCCGGCTTCGTGGTGGTGAAGCCGAACGAGGACAAGCTCGGCATCACCAGCTGGTCCACGAGCGAGCTGCTGTTCGACAACTGCGTGATCCCGGCCGAGAACCGGCTCGGGTACGACGCCGCGGGCAGCAAGGTCAGCGTCAAGGGCGGCCAGGCCGCCGCGCTGACCGCGTTGTCGGTCAACCGCCCGAACATGTCGATGATGGCGATCGGCGTGGCTGAGGCATCGGTCGACATCGCCGAGGAGCGCCTGCGGGCCGACCGGGCCGGCTTCTCAGCCCAGCGCTGGTCGGTGATCGAGACCGACCTGTACCGCATGCGCCTCGCCCTGGACCGCGGCCGCCGGGTCGTCTTCAACGCCATGGCCAAGGTCGATGGTGGGGAGATGGACCGGACCTGGGCCGCGATCGGCAAGGGGTTCCCGCCGCAGACCTGTGAACGCGTCGTCCGCCGGTGCATGCTGCTTCTCGGGCCGGACGGCATGAGCAAGGACCTGCTGCTCGAAAAGTGGTACCGCGACCTGAAGATCATGGACATCTTCGAAGGCTCCGGTCAGGTCCAGCGCATCATCGTCGGCCGCTCGCTCATGGGCCGAATCGCGGGCTAGGCATCCAGGAGCAGCCCGTCAGGCCAGCCGCCACGCCTACCGGACGTCGGCGGCTGGCCTGACGGGGCGTAGCTGGGCTGATAACTGTCTGGGCTGATGACTGTGCAGTATGTCTTCACCTATTTCCAGGCCGTACCCCGGCCGGCGAGCCGGGCACCGGGCCTGCGCGAGTTGCGGACGTGAACGCGGACCGCCGCAGCTCAGACGTCGCCGATGACGCCGGGCGCGGGAGCTTCCTTGGCGATGTCAGTCAAGTGTGCGTCGTGACCACCGACTTCATGAAGACCGTGCAGAGCTTCGTGCAGATGGGTATCTCACCGTGGCGCTTGATGCGCCTCGGGCCGCACAACATGACCGATCAGGTGTACCGAGGCCAGCCGGCTGAGTACCAGATGCGCGTCGGCCTGGCCAAATGCGGCCGGACCGAATGGGAGGTGATCGAGCCCATTTCCGGGCCAAGCATTCACCAGGACTGGTTGGCGACCCACGGCGATGGCGTTCATCACGTGCTCATGAGGTCGCGAGACGTGAATTTCGACGATCGCCTGCGACTCGCTGAGGACCGCGGGCTGAGGTGCGTTCAGTCTGGCAACTGGTGCGGAATCAGGTTCGCCTACCTCGACACGAATGACATGATTGGTGCCTTTATCGAGCTCGTCGACATTCCCGCCGGCCTCAGCCTGCCAGAGCCGGATGAGTGGTATCCGTACAAGCCGGCGTGATGGCAGTGCGTGCGGCCCGGGATGGTGCCGGCACCGCCGAACCGTGGTTGTTCTAGTCAGCGGACCGGTGGGTTCCGCCTGGTCGGTACCGGGGCTAGCGTCGCTCCCGTGGCGACAACCGCACCGCAGATGAGGGCAGTCCGGCTCGACCTCACCACCGGCCTTTACGGGGTGACCGACGTGCGCCGTCCGCGCCCGGCGGCTAACGAGGTGCTTGTCCGTGTCGTCACGGCGTCCATCGGCCGGCTCGACCGCGACCTGCTTGACGGGCCGGTCGGCGCCGGGTATCCGGGTGCCACCGCGCTGACCCCAGGCCACGAGTTCGCCGGCCGGGTGTCGGCGCCGGGTGCCGGCGTCAACGGCTGGCCCCTTGGCCGCCGGGTCGTCGTCCATCCGGCGGCCACCGGCAGCCGTGGCGCTGACATCTGGCTCGGCCTGCACCGCGACGGCGGCTGGGCCGAGTATGCCGTCGTCCCGGTGTCCGCCCTCCTCCAGCTGCCCGACAGCGTGCCGTTTGAACAGGCGGCGCTGCTGCCAAGCTCGGTGGCTACGCCGTTCAGCGCGCTGATCGCAACGGCCGGGCTGCGCCCGGGAGAGGCGGTAGGGATCTGGGGGGTCGGCGGGCTCGGCACGCACGCCGTTCAGCTGGCCCGGCTGCTCGGCGCCGCGCCGGTCATCGCCATCGACCCCGTCCCCGCCGCCCGGGAACGTGCCGTCCGGCTCGGCGCCGACATAGCGCTCGACCCTGCGAGCGAGAACCTGGGCCGGGAGCTAGGCGCGGCCACCCGCGGCGCGCTCCTCGACGTGGCTATTGACCTGTCGGGAGCACCCGACGCGGCAGCCCAGGTCATCGCGGCGCTCGGCGCTGCGGGGCGCGCGGTCCTCGTCGGGCCGACGGCGGCGATGCCAGACCCGGGCAAGGGGCCGCTTGCTCTCGGGAGGCGCCGTGTCCTGGGCCACCTGGGGTCCACCGCCACGGACCTCGCCCGGGTGCTGCGGCTCGTCGAATTCGGCCGCCTGGATCTCGCGGCGTCGGTAACGGGCGTGCGGCCGCTGGAAGATGCGGTCGCTGCCGTCGCCGAGGCCGCGCGCACACCGGGCGAGTCAGTCCGGCTGGTGCTGCGGGTCAGCCCGTCGGCCGGCGACCTGGACTCGCCGGTGCGGCCGTCTTGACGCGCTTGTCGTCCAGTTCGGGCACGTCCTCTCGGTCATCGTCGGCACAGCAGCCTCCCGTCGACTGCGGGATGCCGGGGTTTCCAGCGGGTGAAACTGAGCATTGCCATCGGTTTGGCGGCCGTCACAGACTCACCGGTAGCAAAGTGCGGCGCGGCGGCCCGCAGATGACGAGGGCCCAGGCGGCCCGTG
>Ga0310811_10009272_pt1 | contig 12697 bp, 8 predicted proteins | sample YCmetagenome_FD_207642 | JGI IMG/M metagenome (GOLD analysis project Ga0310811, IMG submission 207642) | Soil microbial communities from experimental microcosm in Duke University, North Carolina, United States - YC | ecosystem: Engineered > Artificial ecosystem > Soil microcosm > Unclassified ... | reverse complement strand
CCAGGATGGTCTGCGACAGCTGATCACCGCACATGGTCTGCTTAACGAAGGTGAGGAGGAGGATATCGACCCGGGTAATATTGGTTTCTGGCTGCAGACTCCCCCGATGCTGTATAAGCACATCGGGCGGCTTGTCGGCATCTATGGGCTCATCGCCTTCAATTGCTTCGCCATTGGCTATTTCTTCGCCAGCAACAACTATACCCTCGCGCTGGCCGGCGCTTTCGTTTCGCGGGTGATCCTGGCTGCTGCCGGTAAATATGTCGCCCGGCAACACCAGCAGATCGATCATAAAAAAGCGCTGCTGGATCAGTATGCGGGCATCCTGGCCGCATTCGAGACCATCGATCCACAGGATTCGATGCTGCTTGGTGAGCTTCGCGACCAGACAGCCGATGCCAGGGTCGCTTTCCGCCGGCTGGCAGGCATCTCCAACTTTTTCGACTACCGCACCAATGGCCTGGTGAACCTCTGGCTGAATACCTTCTTCCTGTTCGACCTGCACGCCGCCTTGCGGCTCGAACGCTGGAAAGCCGCCTCTCACGCCGCCTTCCCCGCCTGGCTGGAAGGCATCGCCACGATCGAACGGCTCAACTCGCTGGCCACTTTCGCCTATAATAATCCGGGTTACACCTACCCATCACCAGTAGCCGCTGGTGCCGGTCCAGCCGTTGACGGAGAGCCATCCCCCACCCCATTCATCGAAGCGACCCGGATGGCCCACCCCCTCATCCCCGCCGAACGGCGCGTTGCCAACGACATCACCATCGGCCACGATGAAAAGCTGATCCTTATCACGGGTTCCAACATGTCGGGCAAGACCACTTTTCTCCGCACCCTGGGGGTCAATCTCCTCATGGCCCAATGCGGTCTCCCCGTCTGCGCCGCGAGCTTCACCTTCACGCCGCTGGAGATCCTCACCTCCCTGCGCATCGACGACTCCCTGCTCGACCAGACCTCCTATTTCATGGCCGAGCTGAAGAAGCTCCAGCGCATCATCCATCGCCTTCAAACCGGCGCATCCGCCCTCGTGCTCATCGACGAGATCCTCCGCGGCACCAACTCCGAGGACAAGACCTTCGGCTCCGAACATTTCATCCGCCGACTGCTGCAATACCATTGCCTCGCGCTCTTCGCCACCCATGACCTTACCCTCGGCACGCTCGAGCAACCCGGCAGCATCAGCAACTATTGCTTCGAAAGCATTATCGAGAACGACGAGCTGCTCTTCAACTACCAGCTGCAACGCGGCATCGCGCGCAACCGGAATGCCAGCTTCCTGATGAAGAAGATGGATATCATATAATAAAAAATGGCCCCGCTCGCGCGAGGCCATTTGCTACATAACCATATCCTTTAGTAACCGAGTCCGGTGATGATGCCGGGCTTTCTGCGACCACTAGACGCGTATTGCGCCTTTCTCCGCATAGCCCAGAGGTTTAACGATAGAGAGCTTTTGCGCTCTTCGCGTACTGCGACATCGGTCGCCACGGTTTCTTTTACTTCGGTCATCCAATTTTTAAGGATAGCAGGTTCCATTTGCACAATAGAGTGCATCACATTGCTGTTCATAAACGTTCTGTTTTAAATGTTTAAATCAGAACAACCACGGGGACAAAAAACACTTGAGAATCGTTGAAAGAAGTGTCGGTCGACAAAGTACTTTTGTGAAGCTGGCAAACTTGCTAGACGCGCGTTTGGTTGTTCAATTGCGATGCAAAGGTACTAATTATAAATGAAAAAACCACGCCCAGGCGTGGCTTTTTCATTATAGCTTGAATATCACTTACTTCACTTCTTCAAATTCGGCGTCGGTCACATTCTCGCCGCCGGTATTCGCCCCATGCTGGCCACCGTCTGCGGCGCCTGCGCCTGCACCGGGCTGGCCACCACCTGGCTGCGTACCCTTGTACATCTCTTCCGAGGCGGCCGTCCAGGCATTGTTCATCTCGGTGACAGCGGCATCGATGGCGGCAATATCCTGTGACTTGTGTGCTTCCTTCAGCTTGTTCAGCGCGGATTCGATCGGCGCCTTTTTGTCGGCAGGCAGCTTCTCGCCAAATTCCTTCAGCTGCTTTTCCGTCTGGAAGATCAGGCTGTCGGCCTGGTTGACCTTGTCGACCTTCTCGCGGGCTGCCTTGTCGGTAGCCTCGTTGGCCTTGGCCTCGGCCTTCATCCTTTCGACCTCATCCTTGTTCAGACCGCTACCGGCTTCGATCCGGATCTTCTGCTCCTTACCCGTCCCCTTATCCTTGGCCGTTACATGCAGGATGCCGTTGGCATCGATGTCGAAGATGACTTCGATCTGCGGAACGCCGCGTGGGGCCGGCGGGATACCGTCGAGGTTGAAGGTACCCAGGCTCTTGTTCTGCGAAGCCATGGGACGTTCGCCCTGCAGCACATGGATCTGAACGCCGGGCTGGTTATCGCTCGCCGTAGAGAACGTTTCCGACTTCTTCGTCGGGATCGTTGTATTGCTGTCGATCAACCGTGTCATGACACCGCCCATGGTCTCGATACCGAGGGACAGCGGGGTCACATCCAGCAGCAGCACGTCCTTCACCTCACCGGTGAGAACGGCCCCCTGGATCGCGGCGCCGATCGCAACAACCTCATCGGGGTTGACGCCCTTGTTCGGCTTCTTTCCAAAGAACTTCTCGACGATCTCCTGTACCTTGGGGATACGGGTGGAACCACCCACCAGGATCACCTCATCGATCTGCGAAGCAGATACACCGGCATCCTTCAGCGCCTGCTCACAGGGCTTCAGACATCTTTCGAACAACGTATCCGCCAGCTGCTCGAACTTTGCACGGGTCAGCTTCTTCACGAGGTGCTTGGGGACGCCGTCCACGGCCGTGATATAGGGCAGGTTTATTTCCGTTTCGCTGGACGAGGAAAGCTCGATTTTCGCTTTCTCAGCGGCTTCTTTAAGACGTTGGAGTGCCATCGGGTCCTTGCGGAGATCGACATTCTCTTCCTTCTTGAATTCGTCGGCCAGCCAGTCCATGATGATCTTATCGAAATCGTCACCACCGAGGTGGGTGTCGCCATTCGTCGACTTTACCTCGAATACGCCATCACCCAGCTCGAGGATGGAGATATCGAAGGTACCGCCGCCAAGGTCGAACACGGCGATCTTCTCGTCCTTACCCTGCTTGTCCAGGCCATAGGCCAGGGCGGCAGCGGTAGGCTCGTTCACGATCCGGCGAACGTTCAGCCCGGCGATCTCCCCGGCTTCTTTCGTTGCCTGGCGCTGGGCATCGTTGAAGTAGGCGGGCACCGTAATGACGGCTTCCGTTACTTCCTGGCCAAGATAATCCTCGGCCGTCTTCTTCATCTTTTGCAGGATCATCGCCGAGATCTCCTGCGGCGTATACAGCCGGCCGTCGATATCGATCCTGACGGTATTGTTGTCACCCTTGACCACTTTATAGCTCCAATGGGTGATCTCGTTGGTCACTTCATCATAACGCCGGCCCATGAAGCGCTTCACCGACATGATGGTGTTTATCGGGTTGGTAATAGCCTGACGCTTCGCCGGATCCCCGACCTTCCGTTCCCCGTTCTTCAGAAAACCAACGATCGACGGGGTCGTGCGACGTCCTTCATCGTTGGCGATCACTACGGGCTCATTCCCCTCCATAACGGCCACGCAACTATTCGTGGTCCCGAGGTCGATTCCTATGATTTTTCCCATATAATGTATTTGATTTTAAAGGTTTTAAGAATAATCCTCAGAGTATTGTCAATCATTATGCCACGGCAACCGATGCTGCCACAGTGACAGGCAAAAAGACAGCTGTTATCTAACTACTTCTAATACAGGCTTGAGGGAATCCCCACGAAATACGTAGTCGGCCACCGAATCCAGGGCTGGAGTGGTTGAATTGAAGGAAATGCCGGTCCCCGCCATTTTGACCATGCAGATGTCGCTTTCGCCGTCACCGACTGCCACAGAATCAGCTACACTGATCCCGAACCGGTGGAGGATATATTGGAACATATTGGCCTTGCAATGGTCGTGCTCGCAGATGCTGAACCGGTCCTTCAACAGCTGTGACGGGATCTTCACCTCCCCCGTGGCCACGCTCTTCTGGAACTCCAGCTCGTTGCCCAGGGTAAAGTCAAGTCCCAGCAGGTTCTTGATATGGTTGGCGATGGCGTGATAGCTGTCGCTGATGATCCCGCAGACATAGCCCCGCACCTGCAGCTCGCGGACGACCTGTACGGCGTCGCCGATAAGCGGGATCGACTCGACGACATGGATCAGCTCGGCAAAGGTCCTGCCTTCCAGCAGCCTGGCTATCTTCTGCGTTTTTATATAATTGCTCTTTGGCTGGGCGAGGATATCGTTCAGCTCCCGGGTAAAGCCGAACCGCTCGGCCGCCGCCCGGATAAAGCTCCCCTGCAGCAGGGTATAGTCCATATCGAAAACGATCATCTTCTTTGGGTGGCGCGCCATCTCCTTCAGCGCGAACTCCACCTGTTCGCGCATCAGGTGCGGGGTCTGCTCCTCCTCCTGTCTCCCGCCGTCGAAGATGTTCACCCGTTTGAAGATGGCGCCCGCGATCTGTTTGGCCATCCGGCCGAGCATATGCAGGGGCTGGTGATCATTCTCCACCTCGCCGATACAAACTTCGGCGATCCGTGCCCGAACCTGGTGCAGATCGATCAGTAACCCGATATCCACGCCGTAATCATTATCGAACTCGACCTTCTGGAAGACGGACTTCCGGCCGGCGATCATGCCGCTCAGCGGCTGGCGATATTTTAATAAGTGGGGAAAGAACGTCTCCAGCAGGGGCTTGCCCAGGATCTCGGCGATGCGTCCGCTCTGTCGTTCAAAATAAGACTTGACGAAATCCGCCTGGTCGGCGATCAGGGGGGCCGTCAGCATGCCGACGACATCCTCGTCGAAGGGCGGGATATCCGCTTCCAAAAAGACAAGGATCTCGTTTTTGGCCATCAGCATTCCCTCCCGCATCGAATCCCCCTTGCCGACATGGGTGCTGGTGATCACCCTGGCACCCTCCTTCCGGGCCTCGGCGATGGTATTGTCCGAGGACATGTCATCCACGACTATGATCTCATTCACCAGCTCGTTCCGCCTGGCCTGCCGAATCACCTGGCCGATCGTTTTCTCTTCGTTCAGAGCGGGAATGATGACTGTTACCATAGGCGTGTTATTGTTTTAGCGGCCCTTTCGGTCCTTTGTAGGAGCAAGGGGCAAAATTACTAAATTTGTACCGGGTCAGCGCGAAAAGCGTGCCATTAAAATTCGGTGAATGCCAATCGCTCCCGACGTATATAAAAAGATCGTTACGGCCAAGCTCTATATCGATGGGCATTTCACCACACCCATCGATCTGGATCGTCTTTCCCGGGAGGCCTGTCTCTCGCGGTATCATTTCCACCGGCTGTTTACCCGGATCTACCGGCTCACCCCTCACCAGTATCTTACCCGCAAACGGATCGAACAGGCCCGGAAATCCCTGGCCGGAAACGAGCTTACCATAACCGAGATCTGCAACGAAGTTGGCTTTGAAAGCATCGGCTCCTTCAGCACGCTCTTCAAAAAAGAGATCGGCCACGCTCCCACCCACTATCGCATCCGGGCCCACGAACGCCATCAGCAGACCCTTGAGCAACCCCGGTCCTTCATTCCCCATTGCTTTATAGAGAACTGCACAAAAAGCAATAATCAAGAAGCGTCCCCGTCTACAAGTCCGTAGCTTTCCATAAATAACAATTTATGATCACTAAAGTTTCCCACGTCACCTTTTTCGTGCTCGACCAGGACAAGGCGGTTGATTTCTACGTCAACAAGTTGGGGTTTAAAGTCAACACCGATGCAAAAATGGAGAATGGTTTCCGTTGGCTGACCATCACCCCTCCCGACCAGCCCGGCCTCGAGATCGCCCTGCTCAACCCGCTTTCCGGGATGATGAAGTATGATGAAGCAACCACCAATGCCTTCCGGGTACTGCTCGAAAAAGGTGCGCTCGGTGCAGGCGTACTGCATACTCCCGACTGCCGCGCCACCTATGAGGAGCTAAAGGGAAAAGGCGTCGACTTCAAAGGCGAACCAAGGGAACAATTCTACGGCACGGAGGTTATTCTCAACGACGGTCTGGGGAATTGGTTTAGCATGACCCAGCCGAAATAACTACTGTTTCGGCTGATCGATCTTAAAGGTAAAATTCTTCTGTGTCACATAACTGAAGCAAACAACGATGATGGTCGTCAGGATCTTGGCGATGGTGGGATAGATATGGAACTGCTCGACGAAGAGCTTGATGAAGACGATATTCAGCGCGATACAGATGATCACCAGCACAAAGTACCGGAACAGCTGGATGCGTCCGTGAAGGGTGCTACCGGGAAATGCGATATACCGGTTGAGAATAAACCCGGTCGGAAAACTCACGCAAAAAGCAAGAAAGATGGAGGCCACGTGGGGCGAGATCGTCCAGACTCCCAAATGCACATTTGCCTTTTGAAGGATATAATTGAAGCTGAACCAGTACGCCACGATGTCCAGCATCGTGCTGGTCCCGCCGCAGGCCGCATAACGAAAAGTTTGCAGCGGCATCAGCCGGCTGAACGGAGGATAAAAGAAATCGATAAGTGCAACGATGCGATTTTTTACAAGCCGTAACATCAGGATGCCCAAAGATAGTTACAAAACGCTAAAAACGGGCAACATGTCTTACTTTTGCAGCCAATTAACGGGAAAATGGAACTTATCAGCCAGATCAGGACGGCCGCCAGCGAAGCACTGCAAAAGGAGTATCAATTTGCGTTACCCGCAGCGGATATCCTTGTCAATGAGACCAAACCGGAGTTTGAGGGCGACTATACGGTGGTGTTGTTCTCCTTTGTCAAACAATTGAAAAAAAAACCCGAAGAGCTGGGCGATCAGTTGGGTAAGGCCCTATTGAGCGCTAATCCCGGCCTCTTTTCCGGCTACAACGTCATCAAAGGGTTCCTCAACCTGACCATTGCCGACGGCTACTGGCTGGACTTCCTAAAAGCCTCCTATGACAATCCCGATTACGGCCGCAAACCCCGCCGGGGCCAAACCGTCATGGTGGAGTATTCCTCCCCCAATACCAACAAGCCCCTGCATCTCGGCCATCTCCGCAACAACTTCCTCGGCTGGAGCATTGCCGAGATCTATAAGGCCAACGGCTATGACATTGTAAAGACCTGTATCGCTAATGATCGCGGCATCCATATTTGTAAAAGCATGCTTGCCTGGCAGCTCTTTGCGGGTGGCGCCACGCCCGAGAGCACGGGCATCAAGGGTGACCATCTTGTTGGCGATTATTATGTTCTCTTTGGCCACGAACACAAGAAACAGATGGCCGGGCTGATCGCCGCCGGTCTGGATGAGAAGACGGCCGAACGGGAAGCCCCGATCATGAAGGCGGCGCAGCAAATGCTTGTTGACTGGGAAGCGGGAAAACCCGAAGTGATCGAACTCTGGAAGAAAATGAACAGCTGGGTGTATGCCGGTTTTGACGAGACCTATCGCCGTATCGGCAGCGATTTCGATAAGATCTATTACGAAAGCAATACCTATCTTCTTGGCAAAGAGCTCGTCGAGGAGGGCCTGCAAAAAGGCGTGTTCCTGAAACAGGACGACGGCAGCGTGATCATCGATCTGACCGCCGATGGCCTCGACCAGAAGATCGTCCAGCGCCGCGACGGCACGGCGGTATACATGACGCAGGACATCGGCCTGGCCGTAAAAAAATACGCGGAGTTTCACCCCGATGAGAGCATCTATGTGGTCGGTGACGAACAGAACTATCATTTCAAGGTGCTGAAGCTGATCTGCCAGAAGCTGAGCATCCCGGCCGCCGACGGTATCTTTCATCTCAGCTATGGAATGGTCGAACTGCCTACCGGCCGGATGAAGACCCGTGAAGGCACCGTCGTCGACGCCGACGATATCCTCGACGAGATGATAAGGGAGGCGGAGAGAAAGACAAAGGAGCTGGGGAAGACGGATGACTTTTCGCTTGATGAATTGGAAGACCTGTACGATGTCATCGGGATCGGCGGTCTGAAATTTTTCCTGCTGCGGGTCGACCCGAAAAAAAGGATGCTCTTCAATCCCGAGGAATCCATCGACCTCCATGGCTATACCGCCACTTTTATTCAGTATGCCTATGCACGGATCAAGAGTATCCTGCGTAAGGAGCCACTGAGCGGTCAGCCGGGCGACGCGCCGTTATTGCCATTGGAAAAAACATTGACCATCACCCTGGAGAAATTTCCCGCAGTCCTGGAGCAGGCCTGTTCGGAGATGAGCCCTTCGGTGATCGCGGGCTATGCCTACCAGCTTGCGCAAACCTTCAATTCTTTCTATGCGGAACACAGCATCGCCAACGCGGAAACGCCGGAGAAAAAAGCCCTGCGCCTGCAGCTCTGCCAGCTAACGGCCAACACCCTCCGCAATGCGATGAACGTCCTGGGCATCCGCGTTCCGGAGAGGATGTAGCCGCCCGGCCCCAGGGACCCGGTTTGCCTTCTATTTCAAAACGATCGCGCCGAGCGGGGGCAAATGCACCGTCAATTCGTAGATATTGTCCGTCTCGTCCACCAGTCGAACGGGGATCATCGGATTGTTCGTATCCCCCGTCCCCCAGTATTTCAGGTCGTCGCTGTTGAAGATCTCCTTCCACACGTCCTTCCCACGGGTATAAACCTTCCAGTCGCGCCGGACCACGGGGGTCATATTCAGGATGACCAGCAGATCGGCGGCCGCATCCTTGCCCTTGCGGCGATAGACGATCACGCTCTCGTCCCGATGCCGGAGATCTACCCATTCGAACCCGTACATATTGAACTGGTTCTCGTACATCGCCGGCTCGCTGCGCAGAAGCAAATTGAGGTCCCGTACGCAGTCCTTCAGTAATCGGTGGGAATCGAATTGCAGCAGGTACCAGGGCAGCTCGGTCTTATAGTTCCATTCCGTCGTCGCTCCGAACTCATCGCCCATGAACAGCAGCTTTCCTCCCGGATGCGTGAGCATATAGGTATATAAAAGCCGCAGATTGGCAAACTTCTGCCAATCGTCCCCCGGCATCTTGTAGATCATCGGCGACTTGCCGTGCACCACCTCATCATGGCTAAGCGGAAGCACGAAGTTTTCGTCATAGTAATACATCATGCTAAAGCTGAACTTGTCCTGGTGATGCCGCCGGTGCACGGGGTCGAGCTTGAAATAGTCCAGCGTGTCGTGCATCCAGCCCATCATCCATTTCATGCCAAAACCAAGCCCGCCCGCATAGGTCGGCCGGCTCACCCCGGGCCAGTCCGTCGCCTCCTCGGCAATGGTCTGCACATCGGGAAAATCCCGGTATACGGTGGCGTTGAGATCTTTGATAAAGGCGATCGCCTCGAGATTGCCGTCGCCCCCGTACTCGTTGGGCTCCCAACCCCCCTGCTGCCGCGAATAGTTCAGCTTTAGCATCGAGCTCACCGCATCGACCCGGATGCCGTCGACATGAAATTTATCCAGCCAGAAGCGCGCATTGCTGATCAGGAACGATTTCACCTCACCCCGGCTATAGTTAAAGATATAGCTGTTCCAGTCCGGGTGAAAACCCTTACGCATGTCCGCGTATTCGTAGGTGTTCGCCCCGTCGAAGAGATAAAGCCCATGGTAGTCGTAAGGGAAATGCGAGGGTACCCAATCGAGGATGACCCCGATGCCTTCCCGGTGAAAAGCATCTACCAGCGCCATAAAGCCCTGTGGATCGCCGAACCGGGAGGTCGGCGCGTAGTACCCGGTACCCTGGTATCCCCAGCTGCCGTCAAAGGGATGCTCCATCACCGGCATCAGCTCCACGTGTGTAAAGCCCATCTGCCTGACATAGGGCACGAGCAGCTCGCGGATCTGGTCATAGGTGTTATACCGTTCCTCATCAAAGGGGTCGGGTCGCATCCAGCTGGCGAGATGCACCTCGTAGACGCTCCAGGGAGCATCCAGCGAGTTGTGTTTTTTACGGGTTTGCATCCATTCCGCATCTTTCCAGGGAAAATCCAGCTCCCAGGTTATGGAAGCGGTCTTGGGTCGCATCTCCCAGAAATGACAATAAGGGTCGCCCTTGTCCAGCGTCACCCCATTAAAACCTTTAATATGATATTTGTAGGATTCGCCCGTGGGGATATCCGGAATGAACCCTTCCCAGATGCCCGATCGCTCCAGCCGGACAAAGAGCGGATGCCCCTCCGGTGTCCAGTCATTGAAGTTGCCGATCACCGACACGGCTGTTGCATTGGGCGCCCAGACGGCAAAGTAATAGCCCGTCCTGCCCAGCACCGTAACCCGATGGCTGCCGAACAATTCATAAACCCGGTAGTGCGTGCCCTGCTGGAAATTGCGAATATCCTCATCCGAAAAAAGGGAGTAGTTCCAGACCGGTAAGGTCGAGTCTACGAAATGCACTTCTTCATATCTCATCTTGGTGTCTTTAACGTAAATTTAAGGCTTCGCTGTTGCATATCCCTCATTTTGAATTTAATTTCAGCCGGCCTAACCTAACAGCATCCTATGCCGCGACTAACTGTTCTTTTTCTGTCGATCTTTTTGTCCTCCTCGGCCGTCATGGCTCAATCCTCCCGCATCACCGGCGCCATCGCCGATACCATCGAAAAAAAGGCGCTTGTCAATGGTTCCGTTCTCCTGCTCCGGCCCAGCGACAGCATCCTCATCCGCCATACCCGTACCACCGCCGGCGGCAAGTTCCGGATGAACGCAGTACCCGGCCACTATATCATCCTCGTTACGTATCCCTCCTATGCCGACTATGTCGACACCCTCTTTATAAAAGACTCCGGCGACATCACCCTTCCCACCATTGGCATGACCCTGAAAAGCAAATTGCTGGAAACGGTCGTCGTCAGCGGAAATAAGGGCGCCGTGCGAATAAAAGGCGACACGACCGAATTCAACGCCGACAGCTTCAAAACCCAGGCGGGCGCCTCCGTGGAAGATCTATTGAAGAAGCTCCCCGGTATCCAGGTCGACAAGAACGGCAAGATCACCGCCCAGGGGGAAGCGGTCAAGAAGGTCCTCGTCGACGGCGAGGAGTTCTTTGGCGATGACCCGACGCTGGTCACGCAGAACCTGCACGCGGACATGGTCGACAAGGTACAGGTCTATGATAAGAAAAGCGACCAGGCCAGCTTTACGGGTATCGATGACGGACAACGGGAAAAGACGATCAACCTGAAATTGAAGAACGATAAGAAACTGGGCTATTTCGGCCGGCTCACCGGCGGCGCCGGCACGGACGGCTATTATGACGAACAGCTGATGGCCAACTATTTCAAGAAAAAGAAAAAGGTCTCCGCCTATGGCATCATCTCCAACACCGGCAAGACCGGGCTCAATTGGGGTGAGCGGGACAGCTATGGACAAAGCTTCGCAGACAACATCGACGTCGATCAGAATACCGGTTCGTTCAACTTTACGTCGACCTCCAATTTCGACGAGCTGGACAGCTGGTCGGGTCAATACGAAGGTCAGGGCAAACCCAGCGTAAAGACCGGCGGGCTCCACTTCAATGACAAATGGTCCGATGACAACATCTCCTTTAACGGCAACTACAAGTATTTGCAGCTGAACGTGGCAGGCAACAGCGTCACCAACAGCGAGAACATCCTTCCGGGCTCGGTCCTTTTCAACAACTCGACGCAGAATTTCAGGAACGAGATCACCCGCCATACCGCGGACGGCAACTACGAAGTGAAATTCGATTCTACTTCATCCCTGAAGATCCAGGCCACGGGCGGCACCGACCACAAGACCACGTTCAGCCAGTACCACGCCGATTATCTCGGCAGCGACAGCAGCTACATCAATCAGAACGACCGGACGACGTCCACTTCCGGCGACAAGAGCATACTTAACAGCTACCTGCTATGGCGCAAGAAGCTGGCAAAAGGCCGCACCGTTTCCGTGGCCGTCCGCGAGAACTACACCGATGATAAATCCGCCGGCTTGCTCTATTCCAATACGCAGTTTTATACCAACGGGTCCCCCTCTTACGATTCGCTTGTCGACCAGCAAAAGGACTTCCATACGGTCACGACCCTTATCGATTCCCGGGCGACCTTTACACAACCCCTCTCTAAGACCTCCTTCCTGGTGGGCAATTATGGGGTGGTGATCAATAACAGCCATTCGAACCGTGATTCCTATAACAAGGGGTTCGGCGGCAAGTACATCGTTCTCGATTCCCTCTTCAGCAACGATTATAAATACAATGTGTTTACGCACAGGGGCGGCCTCGGCTATACGATGATCAAAAAGAAGTTCCGTTTCGCCCTGGGTTCCGATGTCGGGTTCACCCAGTTCGACCAGCGTGACCTGGTAGCGGATACCAGCGGTCACCGGCATTTTGTCAACTGGTATCCAAACGCCAACTTCACCTGGAGCTTCACGAATATGCGCCGGCTGGGCTTCAATTACAACGGCAGAACCGATCAGCCGCAGGTAACCCAGATCCAGCCGATCTACTCCAATGAAGACCCGCTGAATATCACCATCGGCAACCCTTCCCTCAAACCCAAATTTACCAATCAGTTCCGGCTGTTCTTCAATGATTACAAGGTCCTGACCGATCGCGGCATCTGGCTGGGGGTGAACTATTCCTTTACGGAGAACGATATCGCC
>Ga0310811_10009271_pt1 | contig 12697 bp, 10 predicted proteins | sample YCmetagenome_FD_207642 | JGI IMG/M metagenome (GOLD analysis project Ga0310811, IMG submission 207642) | Soil microbial communities from experimental microcosm in Duke University, North Carolina, United States - YC | ecosystem: Engineered > Artificial ecosystem > Soil microcosm > Unclassified ... | reverse complement strand
TCGAGCCGTCCACCATCGGCGACACCGAGCTGCAACCAGGCGACCGGGTATGCGTGGCCCTGGCCTCGGGCAACCGTGATGACGCCGAGTTCGAGAACGCCGACGAGATCCGCTTCGACCGCAAGCCGCGCCGTCACCTGATCTTCGGTGCCGGCAGTCACCGCTGCCTGGGCTCCAGCCTGGCCACCCTGGAACTCACCATCGCGTTCGAGGAGATCCTGCGCCGGATACCGCGCTTCTCCGTACCGGCCGATGCGCCGCTCGCCGCCTTCGGTGGGCAGACCCGCAGCCTGGCCACCTTGCCCTTCCGGACCTGGCGAGAGGACTGACCATGACCGACACGACCCGACCGCCGGTGTTCGACGTCGACCAGCACTACTACGAGCCGGTCGATGCCTTTACCCGGTACTGCCCCAAGGGCTGGGCCGAACGCACCGTGCAGACCGCCGTGATCGGCAACCGGACCCGCCAGATCGTCGGCGGCAAGATCGACCAGACCGTCACCAACCCGACGTTCGACCCGATCGTCAAGGCCGGCGCCATGATGGAGTACTTCCGGGGCAACCCCGAAGGCAAGCAGCTGATGGAGATCCTTTCCGCGCGCGAACCGCTCCCGGACTACTACCGCGACCGCGACGCCCGGCTGGCCAAAATGGACGAACAGGGCATCGACGTGGCCTGGATGCTCCCGACCATCGCCATGGGCTACGAGGAGCACCTCCAGCACGACCCCCAAGCCGCGGGCGTCGCGTTCAAGGCGTTCAACAGGTGGCTACTCGAGGACTGGCGGTTCAACCACGCCGACCGCATCTTCTCCTCGCCCTACCTGGCCTTCGGCGACATCGACGCCTGCGTCGAGGAGGTCGAGTTCGGCCTGGCCAACGACGCCCGACTGTTCGTGGTGCGCGCCCAGGCGGTGTACACCGACGGCGCCTGGCGCAGTCCCGGAGACCCGATCTTCGACCCGATCTGGGCCCGGATCGAGGAGGCCGGCGCGGTGCTGGTGGTGCACGTCGGCGAGGTCGGCGGCTCGGGCATCGACAAGTACGTGGCGCACCGGGTGAACATCATCGGAGAGTTCGCCTCCCCGATGCAGATCGCCGTCGGCCACGAGCGGGCCATCGCGAACTACCTGGCGGCGTTGACCTGCGACCGGCTCTTCGAGCGCTTCCCCAGGCTCAAGGTCGCGTCGGTGGAGAACGGCGCGGAGTTCCTCCCGCTGTCGCTGCGCGGTCTCAACCGGGCGGGGTTCCAGCGGCCCGGGTACTTCGCCTCCGACCCGGTGGAGCAGTTCAAGACCCACGTCTGGGTGTCGCCGTTCTGGGAGGACGACGTGGTCGAGGTCGTCGGCCACCTCGGCGCCGACCAGGTGATCTTCGGGTCCGACTACCCGCACCCGGAAGGGCTGGCCGAGCCCCGGCAGTACGAGAAGATCGTCGCCGAGCTGGGCGACCCGGTGGCCGAGCGCAAGATCATGTGGGGGAACGCCGCCCGACTGACCGGCCTGGCCTGACCGGTGGAACTCGTCGAGGACCATCCCGCCCCGAGCGTCCCCCTGCGCGACCGGATCTATGTGAACGGCCGCTGGCAACCCTCGGCCGGCACGGAGGGCATCGAGGTCCACGGCGCCGCGACCGGGCGGGTGATCGGCCGGATTCCCCGCGGCACCGCCGCCGATGTCGACGTGGCGGTGGCGAGCGCATCCGAAGCGTTCAGCGCCTGGTCCGCGTTGGAGCTGGACGACAGGCTGGGTCTGCTCGCTGAGCTCGCCGCCGCGCTACACCGGCGCGCTCCTGAACTCGCCCGGCTCATCACCACCGAGGTCGGCACGCCGATCAAGATCTCCGAGATGCTCCAGGTCGAGCCTCCGATCCGGAACTTGGCCGGGCTTCCAACGCTCTTCGAGTCGCTACCGCTGTCGGAGCGGGTCGGGGAGTCGTTGGTGCTGCGCGAGCCGATCGGTGTGGTGGCAGCCATCACCGCCTGGAACTACCCGTTGCAGCAGTTGCTGGGCAAGGTCGGGGCCGCGCTGGCCACGGGTTGCACGGTGGTGGTCAAACCATCGGAGGTCGCGCCCCTGAGTGCCTTCGTGGTCGCGGACCTGGTCGATGAGGTCGGCTTCCCGGCCGGCGTCTTCAACCTGCTGTCCGGAACAGGCACGGAGGTCGGCGAGCGGCTGGCGGCCCACGCGGGCGTGGACATGGTCACCTTCACCGGCTCGACCGCCACCGGCCGCCGGATCGGGGAGGTGGCCGCTCGCACGGTCAAGAGGACCGCGCTGGAGCTCGGCGGCAAATCAGCGTGCGTGATCCTCGACGACGCCGACCTCGAGCAGGCCGTCAAGGTGGGGATCGCCAACTGCTTCACCAACTCCGGCCAGACCTGCACCGCGTTGACTCGGATGCTGGTCCCGATCGGCCTGCTGGCCGAGGTCGAGGACCTCGTCCGCGCGCGATTGGAGCGCTACCGGGTCGGTGACCCGATGGATCGGACGACGACCCTGGGGCCACTGGCGTCCGCGTCCCAACGCGAGCGGGTGCGGGACCACATCCGGCGCGGAATCGCCGAGGGCGCCACAGTGGTGTCCGGCGGCGCGGAACCGCCTGATGGGCTGCCCGATGAGTGCTCCGGGGGGTACTTCGTGTGCCCCACCGCATTCTCCCGGGTCCGAGCCGACGCCACCATCGCCACCGAGGAGATCTTCGGACCGGTGCTCTCGATCATCCCTTACCGCGACGAGAACGAAGCCGTCGAGATCGCGAACTCCACCATCTACGGCCTGGCCGGCGCGGTCTGGTCGCAGGATCCGGGCCGAGCGAATCGGGTGGCTCGCCGCATGCGAACCGGGGCGGTCGACATCAACGGCTCGTTCTTCAACCCGATGGCTCCGTTCGGCGGATACCGGCAATCCGGTATCGGTCGGGAGATGGGCACGTACGGCCTCCACGAGTTCCTCGAGCTGAAAGCGGTACAGGGTCATGCCAGCTGATCAGGCCGGGTACAAGGTCCTCGGCGACTGGCTGCGGGAGGAGGCCGCCCTCGACCCGCACCGCCCTTTCGTGCAGTGCGCGAGCGACTGGGTGAGCCTCGAAGAGCTCGATCGACGCTCGGACCGCGTCGCCGCCGCGCTGCAGGGCCTCGGAGTGTGCAAAGGCGACCGGGTGGCGGTGAACCTCCCGAACCGCATGGAGTTCATCGTCCTCATCTACGCCATCGCCAAGACCGGCGCGATCCAGGTACCGCTCAACACCTACCTGCGCGGCGAGTTCTTGCGCCACCAGCTCGCACAGACCGAACCCTCGCTCTACATCACCGACGACGCCGGCCTGAAGATGCTGGAGCCCGTCCTCCCACAGGTACCGGTCGCCCCGACGGTGATCCTTGTCGGAGACTCCAACGAATCCACCACGTCCTACGCCGAGCTGGAGAACTCCACCGCAGAGCTTCTGGGCGTCACGCTCCGGCCCTCCGACGTCTGCGCGATCATCTACACGTCCGGCACCACCGGACCCTCGAAGGGCTGCACGATCACCCACGGGTACTACTGCAACCTGATCAACATCTTCATCGACCTGGGCTGGTACGAGCACGGTGACGTGATCTTCGGTGCCAACCCGCTGTTCCACTTCAGCGGCCAGACCTGGCTGGTGGCCGCCGCGCTCGCCGTGCGCGGGTCGGCCGTCGTCGAGCCGTCCTTCAGCGCCTCCGGGTATATGGCGCGCATCCGCGAGACCGGCGCCACCGCCGCGCTCGGCATGGGCGCAATGGGGATGGCCGTGCTGGCCCAACCGGTCGCCGAGGGCGAACGCGAACACAAACTGCGGCACATCACCTTCATGCCGTCCTCGGCAGACCTGATCACCCGGTTCGAGGAACGGTTCGGCGTCGCACCGTTCGCCGAGGTCTTCGGCCAGTCCGAATGCTGGCCGGCCCTTCTCGGCGACCCGCGCGGGCCACGCCGTCCGGGCAGCATGGGCAAGGTGACCCCCGGCCTGGAGGTCAGGCTCGTCGACGACGACGACATCGAAGTGCCGCTCGGGGAACCGGGCGAGATCGTGGTGCGACCCACCGAGCCCTACCGCTTGTTCTCCGACTACTGGAACGACCCGAGGGCAACCATGTCGGTGTTCCGGAACCTGTGGCACCACACCGGAGACATGGGCCGCCAGGACGAGGACGGCTACTTCTGGTTCGTCGACCGCAAGAAGGACTCCATCCGCCGGCGCGGCGAGAACGTCTCGTCCATCGAGCTGGAGCAGGCGATCCTGCGCCACGACGCGGTCGCGAACGTAGCGGTCCACGCGGTGCCGTCGGAGCTGGGCGAGGACGACATCAAGGTGTGCATCGTGCCCGCGCGCGGGTCAGCCCCCAGCCCTGAGGACCTGTTCGACTTCTTCAGGCGATGCCTGCCCTACTACGCCATCCCACGCTACGTGGAGCTCGTGGACGAACTGCCCGCGAACGTCAACGGCCGCGTGCAGAAGTTCGTCCTCCGCGAGCGCCCTATCACTCCAAACACCCTGGACTTCCAGGAGCTGAACCTGGTCGTGGCGCGGTCGGAACGACGCGCAACCTGATCGTCCGAGTCGATGGGAGACATGAGATGAACGCTCGTACCCAGCGCCTGTGTACGTGGTCAGGGCCGCTCTTCGCGTTGCTGTTCTTCGTCGGCTTCGGCCTCATCGCCCGCTACATTCCGCCGCCCGATCCGCTGGACCCGGCCTCAGAGGTCGCGCAGCGATACCGGGAGCACGCGAACGCCATCCGAACCGGCATGGTGGTGAGCCTCTACGCACTCGTGTTCTACGTGCCGTGGAGTGCGGCCATCTCGGTGCAGCTCAAGCGCATCGAGGGCCGGCACAGCCCGCTGAGCTACGCCCAGCTGGCGATCGGGGCGACACTGCCACCCTCGTTCATCCCGACCCTGTACTACTTCCAGAACGCCGCCTACCGACCGGGACGCACACCCGAGGCGGTGCAGCAGCTCAACGACATGGGCTGGCTGCCCTTCACCGGGATCATCTACGGCATCCTCGTGCAGAACCTGGTCATCGGTATCGCGGTGCTGTCGGACAAGAGCGCGAACCCGGTCTACCCTCGCTGGTTCGGCTACTTCAGCCTGTGGTTCGCGCTGCTGTACTGCCCCGCGAGCCTGGACGTGTTCTTCCAGGACGGGCCGCTCGCCTGGAACGGGATCTTCTCCTGGTGGCTCTCACTGGTGTCCTTCTTTATCTGGGTGGTCGTCACCACCGTGATGACCTTCCGCGCCATCCGGGAGCAGGAGCGCAGCGAGGACACACCGAGACCTGCAACTGTGAGCTCCCTTGGCGGGTCTAGTTGATCTTTGGCGTGGGGCCATTCGTGGGGTGAACTGTGGGTCACCAGGGAAGTTTCCGGGCACTACAGTCCACTCTGCTGAAGCCATAGCACCTGGTAGAAGCCCTAGTGCACGATGTCGGCTCGCTTTACACCCGAGCGGTCGTAGGTTCGATCCCTACCGCGCCCACCTAGTTTGGCCAGGTCAGGGGCTTGCTCGATCGCACCGAGCCGTTTGTGGCTACAATATGGTTAGTAGATGTGACCACGGAGGTGTGAGGTGGAGATCGGGGTGCGCGAGCTGCGCGACAGGTTGAGCCGGCACCTGGCCGAGGTCCAGCAGGGCCGGACATTGACGATCACCGACCATGGTCGGCCGATCGCTCGGATCGTGCCCGTGCAGCGGCCGACGCGGCTGGAGGTGTTGCGGGATGAGGGGCGCATCCGGCCGGGCCGCCAGCGCAAACAAGCCGCGCCTGATCCCGTGCTCGCGGCCGGAACCGTCACCGATCTGATAGGCGACCAGCGTCGGTGATTGGCTACGCGGACACTTCCGCGGTAGTGCCGTTGCTGGTCAGCGAGCCGAGCAGCGGGCTGTGTCGGCGTTTCTGGGACGATGCGGAGGTCATCGTCGCGAGCAGGCTTCTCTACGTCGAGGCTGCGGCGGCGTTGGCGCAGGCGCGACGGATGGGGCGGCTGACTGCGGGGCAGCACAGTGCGGCCGGCACCATTCTCGAGGCACTGTGGGCGCAGATCGACGTGGTTGAGATCGACGAGCCACTCGTGCAGCGGGCGGCAATGCTCGCTGACGACATCGGCCTGCGGGGCTACGACGCGGTTCACTGCGCAGCGGCTGAACAGCTGAACGACGACAACGTCGTTGCGGCCTCCGGTGACCGTCAACTGCTCGATGCCTGGTCTGCATTAGGTGTGGATACCTTCGACACCAACCAACCTCGGCGTTGATGGAGATCAACCGGCGGGTGCGAACACCTCGGCGTTCCTGATCTTCGTCATGGCGCCGTTCGTGGCGCCAACTGTGGGTCACAAGGGAAGTTTCCGGCACCTGTAGGCCACTCTGCTGAGGTCGTAGTACCTGGTAAAAGCCTCAGGGCACGAGTACGGCTCGGTTTACACCCGAGCGGTCGTAGGTTCGATCCCTACCCCGCCCACCAGGTCAGAAGCTTGATCGACGATCTTGATAGGTCGTCGGAGAAGCTCGCGGGCCGTCAGGTGGCGCTGGGTGGCCGGCAATCCGATCACTCAGCGCGGAGCCGGCACCGACGAGGCGGCCGACCACGCACCCTCAGCGGAAGAGGCGGCACGGAGTACGGCTCGACCGCGCCGCTCGCCGGTGATCTATCTGGTCAGATCGATGCATGGATGGCCCGATCGGCAACGGAGTCGCGAAGTTGGCCTTGCCGCCCGGCGTTGGTCGGCGCAGCGGGACGGGATCGCCGAAGCCATCGATGACTCAGGTTTCGACCGCCGCCTTCGCCTGGCAGCCGGCGAGCACGAACTCGACGACCTGGTCGATGTAGGTGTCGTCGACACCCTCGCGGGTGATGACCAGGCGGAAATAGACTGGGCCGGCGGCTTGTTCGATGATGAACTTCTCCGGCCAGGTCGCCTCGGCGAGTTCTCCCCGGGCGACGGCGCGCCGCACGATCGATCCGACCGCGGTGAATCTTTCGGTCCAGTACTCCTGCGTGGCGAGCGCGATCTCGGCCGATGTGTGCTGGATGAACAACGCCTGCATGATTCCGCCTCCGACGTTGGAGGTGACGAAAGTGGCGACGTCGGTCAGCAGGGCTTTCAGGTCTCCGCGCAGCGTGCCGGTGTCGATCCCACGCGAGGCCCGGGGTGCGAGCTCTTGCCATAACGCCTCGAGTAGGAGCGCCTCCGGTGCCTTCCATCGTCGGTAGATCGTCGTGCGGGCGACCCCGGAGCGGGACGCGACCGCGTCGATCGTCACTCCGGGGGCTCCGGACTCGGCCAGGATCGCCACCGTCGCGGCGACTACATCCTTACGGATGCGTTCGGTGCGCCCGCCGGGGCGCTGCATGGTCCTGGGGCGGAGATCGTCCGCGTCCACGGCCTCGGCACCTGTCACGGCTGTAAACGCTATCAACCGTTGCACCAGTGCAGTGAACGTGAGTATAAACGCTACTATGTGTTGCATTAGAAGGTTAGGTATGAGTAGCTTGACGCTGAGAGCTTCAAGCCTCCCGAGTCCTGGGGCGCTACCCACCGCAGAGGAGGCGTCGATGGGCTTCACCGAGCACCGAGACATCACGCTTGGCGCCAGCGAGGTCGGGTGATGTCGGCGTCCGCCGTCCGCGTCGTGTCCGGCAATGTTCCGACGACACGCCTGCGCAGCGCGCTGGACACCCGATCGGCGAAATATCAGGAGAACCGCGCCGCGATGGCCGACCTGTGGGCCGGCGTCGAGCAGGCCCTACGGGCGGTACCGAGCGTGGGCGGCGAACGCTCCGTCGCCCGGCACCGCGCCCGGGGGAAGATGCTGGTGCGCGAACGCATCGAGCACCTGATAGATCCCCGGTCGCCGTTCCTGGAGCTATCCCCGCTCGCCGGCTGGGGCACGGACGACCCGGTCGGCGCCGGTGTAGTCGTCGGCCTGGGTGTGGTGGCCGGCGTCGAGGTCCTGGTCAACGGCTGGGACATGACCAGCAAAGGCGCCTCGATCAGCGAGTCCACGGTGCGCAAGGTGTTGCGCATGTACGAGATCGCCGAGCGCAACCGGCTCCCGCTGGTCACCCTCAACGAGTCGGCCGGTGCCGACCTCGCCCATCAGGCCGACATCTTCGTGCCGGGCGGAGCCCAGTTCAAACAGCTCGCGCACCTGTCCCGGCTCGGGATACCTACCGTGAACATCGGCTTCGGGCCGGCCACCGCTGGCGGCGCCTACCTGCCGGGGATGAGCGACTACGTGGTCATGGTCCGCAAGCAGGCGACCACGTACCTGGGCGGCCCGCCCCTGGTCAAGATGGCGATCGACGAGACGGCGGACGAGGAGACTCTGGGCGGGTCGGAGATGCACGCCCGGACCAGCGGCCTGGCCGACTACCTGGCCGAGGACGAGCGCGACGCGATCCGGATCGGCCGCGACATCATCCGGCACCTGCACTGGAGCCGAGGCGGTCGAGCGCCGGACCCCACCCCGGAACCTCCGCGCTACGACCCGGACGAGCTGCTCGGTTGCGCGTCGGCCGATGTCCGGGTGCCCTTCGACGTCCGGGAGATACTGGCCCGCACCCTGGACGGCAGTGGGTTCGAGGAGTTCAAGCGGCTCTACGGGCGCCAACTCGTCTGCGGCTGGGGTGCCATCTGCGGCTTCCCGGTCGGCGTCATCGCCAACAACGGCATCCTGTTCTCCGAGGAGGCGGGCAAGGGTGCCCAGTTCATCCAGCTCTGCAACCGGTCGGGAACGCCCCTGATCTTCATGCAGAACATCACCGGCTTCATGGTCGGCACCAAGGCTGAGCAGGGCGGGATCATCCGAAACGGCGCGAAGCTGATCAACGCCGTGTCCAACTCCACCGTCCCGCACATCACCCTGATGGTCGGAGCCAGCTACGGCGCCGGGAACTACGGGATGTCCGGGCGGGCCTACGACCCGCGGTTCGTGTTCAGCTGGCCCAACCACCGGATCGCCGTCATGGGCCCGCGCCAGCTCGCCGGCGTGATGGAGATCGTCGCCCGCAACTCGGCCGCCGGGCGGGGCGAGGACGTGGACGAGGAAGCGCTGACCGCCCGCAGCGCCGCGTTCGAGCGCCAGGTGGAGTCCGAGTCGACCGCGCTCTACGCCACCGGCCGGGTGTGGGACGACGGGATCATCGATCCCCGCGACACCCGCACGGTGCTGGGGATCGCGCTGTCGGTGTCCCAGTCCGCGCCCACCACCGGCGCCACCGAGTACGGAGTGTGGCGGCACTGATGATCAGCAGACTGATGATCGCCAACCGCGGTGAGATCGCCGCACGGGTGGCCAGGACCGCGCACGCGATGGGCATCGACACCGTCGGGGTCTACTCCGAGCCGGACCGCACCGGCGTGCACGTGGACGCGGTCGACCTGGCGGTATCGCTGGGCGGGCGCACCCCGGCGGAGTCCTACCTCCGGGCCGACGCCGTACTGGCGGTGGCGCTGGCCCAGGGCTGCGACGCGGTCCACCCCGGGTACGGGTTCCTCTCGGAGAACGCCGCCTTCGCCCAGCGGGTTATCGACGCCGGCCTGGTCTGGGTCGGACCGACACCCGAGCAGATCGCCCTGCTGGGGGACAAGGTCGCGGCGAAGAAGGCGGCGATCGCGGCCGGAGTGCCGACGACGCCGGTCTACGACGCGAGCGCCGTGCCACCCGACCTCGCCATGCCGGTCCTGGTCAAGGCGGCGGCCGGCGGCGGTGGTCGAGGCATGCGGCTGGTGACCGACCGCGCCGAGCTCGACGAGGCGGTACGGGCTGCGTCCCGTGAGGCGCACTCGGCATTCGGCGACGGCACGGTGTTCGTCGAGCCGTTCGTACGATCCGCGCATCACGTCGAGGTGCAGATCATCGGCGACCGGCACGGAAACGTGATCCACCTCGGCGACCGCGAGTGCTCTATCCAGCGCCGCAACCAGAAGATCGTCGAGGAGAGTCCCGCACCCTGTATCGATGAGGCCACCCGCGCCCGGCTGCACCAGGGCGCGCTCGCGCTGGCCCGCTACGTCGGCTACGAGAACGCCGGAACCGTGGAGTACCTCGTTTCGGCGGTCGACCGGAGCATCACCTTCCTCGAGGTCAACACCCGGCTCCAGGTCGAGCACCCGGTGACCGAAGCGGTCACCGGGCTCGACCTCGTCGAGCTCCAGCTCCGAGTCGCCGCCGGTGAACCGCTGGCGCTCGACCAGGCCGACGTGGCCTGCCGGGGACACGCCATCGAGGTCCGGGTCGTCGCCGAACAGCCCGCCAAGGACTGGCTGCCCAGCACCGGCACGGTCCGCCAGTGGGAGTTCAGCCCCGAGGTGCGGGTCGACTCGGCGGTTCGGGCGGGCTCGGAGGTCGGGTCGGACTACGACTCGCTGCTGGCCAAGGTGATCGCTCATGCTCCGGACCGGACGCGGGCCGCTGGGCTGCTCCGGCGAACCATGCGGGCCGCCGGAGTGAGCGGAGTCGAGACCAACGTGGCGACCCTCGTGGGGCTGCTGGGCGAACCTGACTTCCTGGGCGGGGACACCACCATCGACTACCTCGATCAGCACCCCGAGCTGCTACGCGCGGATGTCGAAGACCCGGAGGTACGGACCTGTCTGCTGGTCGCCGCGGTGCTGCATCGGGCGCTCGGTACCGACGGGCCGTGGGGCTTCGCGCCGCCGGCCTGGCGCAACCTTCCCATCCAGGGCCAGCGCGAGACCTTGCGGCGGCTCGGCGCCGCGCCCGACGACGACACGGTCTCCGTCGAGTACCGGAGTGCGGGAAGCCGACTGTTCGATCTGCGTCTCGGGGCGTTCCCCGAACCGGGGCCGGATGGGACATCCGCGCCCGACGAACGGCTACGGGTCCACGCGCGGGTCCTGGCTGCAGAGCCGCCAAGCAATAGCGGGCACAACCTCGCGGTGGAGCTCGACGGGGTCAGGCGGGTGGTGCGGGTGGCCGAGGATCCGGACGGAACGGTCCACACGGTGACCGCGCAGGGACACGCCTCGTGGGTTCCCGTGCTGGACCTCGGACCGCACGCCTCGGGCACGGTCGACTCGCAACTGACCGCGGCCCTGCCCGGGACGGTGACGGCGGTGCGGGTCCGAGCCGGGGACACCGTCGACGAAGGACAGGTGTTGCTGCTGATGGAGGCCATGAAGATGGAGCACTCGGTCACGGCACCGAGATCAGCGGTCGTCGCCCAGGTGCCGGTATCCCTCGGTGACCGCGTGTCCGACGGAGACGTGTTGGTGCGGCTCGAAGATGACTCCGCGCACTAACGAAACAAAATATTGCAATAAGGCGATAGCTTGAGTACCGTCAGACGGACCAGAGGATCGAGCCGAAGGAACAGGCAGCATGAGCCTTGCGGGGCAGATCGGACTCGTTACCGGAGCGGCGCGGGGGATCGGCGAGGGCGTGGCCCGTCGCCTGGGCGCGGACGGGGCCACAGTGGTCTGTCTCGATGTCAACGACGCGAGTCAGGTGGCCAAAGGCATCACCGAGGAGGGCGGCCGGGCGGAGGCCGCACTCCTCGACGTGGCGTCCGGCCCGGAGTGGGCCACAGTCGTCGAGGATGTCGTCACCCGGCACGGACGCATCGACTTCCTGGTCAACGTCGCGGGGATTCCGGTGATGGATCCCGAGGTCACCGACACCGTCGAGACACTCACCGACGAGTGGTGGTCGCGGGTGATCGACGTCAACCTCAAGGGCTCGTGGCTCGGTATGCGCGCGGTGATGCCGCACCTGCGGGCCGCCGGCGGTGGACGCATCGTGAACACCAGCTCGCTGGCCGCGGCCCGGGCGATCCCCGGCCTAGCCGCCTACTCCGCGTCCAAGGGTGGGATCGAGTCGCTGACCCGCCAGGCGGCGGCGGAGTACGCGGACGAGGGAATCCTGATCAACGCGGTCGCCCCCGGCACCATCGCCACGCCGCTGCTGCTCGAGCAGACCGAGGAGGTCCAGCGGGCGAACGCGGCCGGGCATCTGATCCAGCGGCTGGGGGAGACGCGCGAGGTCGGTTCGCTGGTCTCCTACCTGCTCGGTGGCGGCAGCTTCATCACCGGTGCGGTCATCCCGGTGGATGGTGGCTGGTCGGTCCGGGCGCGCTACAGCTGACGAGGGGCGGACGATGCAGGTTCTCGACTACGGCGGATACCTGGAACGGGCCGCCCGGCTCTTCGGCGACCGGACCGCCGTGATCTGCGGGCCCGAGCGTCGTACCTGGAGTGAGGTCCACCGCCGGGCGGATCGCCTGGCCGCTGGACTGATCGGCCTCGGGCTGCGGCCTGGTGACCGGGTCGCCGACGTGCGGGCCAACGACCTCGACAGCGTGGTGGTCGACTTCGCCGTCGCGCTGGCCGGTCTGGTCCGGGTGCCGCTGACCGCGAAGCTGACTCCAGGCGAGATCTCCCGCATGGTCGCCGGCGTCCGGGCTCGCGCGGTGATCACTACGGCCGACCAGGCCGAAGCGGTTGAGTGCATCCGCCTCGAGGCTCCTTCGGTGGAGTTCGTGATCGCCGACAACCTGCCCGGAGCACAGGGAATCGACCAGGTCTCCCGCGAGTGGCAGGGGCGTCGGCCGGTCGCGGCGCCGGACGCCATGCTGAACATCCGCTACACCGGCGGCACCACCGGACTGCCGAAAGCGGTGATGGCGCAGCAGGCCACCCAGATCGG
>Ga0310811_10009270_pt1 | contig 12698 bp, 9 predicted proteins | sample YCmetagenome_FD_207642 | JGI IMG/M metagenome (GOLD analysis project Ga0310811, IMG submission 207642) | Soil microbial communities from experimental microcosm in Duke University, North Carolina, United States - YC | ecosystem: Engineered > Artificial ecosystem > Soil microcosm > Unclassified ... | reverse complement strand
CAGATCGCCGCCCGCCAGGCGGACCTCGCCCGGGCGCAATCCGACCTCACCCGGGCCCGCACCGACCTCGACCGGCGGCAGAACCTGGCCTCCTCCGGCGCGGTCTCCGGCGAGGAGCTGACCACGGCCAAGAACCAGTTCACCACCGCCCAGGCGGCCATCGCCCAGGCCCAGGCCAACCTGCGCGCCGCCCAGGGGCAGCGGGAAGCCAACCTCGTGCTGATCTCCGGCGTGCCGCTCGAGCAGAACCCCGAGGTCGCCGCCGCCCGCGCGCGCCTCGACGCGGCCAAGCTGGCGCTGGAGCGCACCGTGATCCGCGCGCCGATGGACGGGGTGGTCTCCAAGAAGCAGGTGCAGGTCGGCCAGCAGGTCCAGCCCGGGACCCCGCTGATGTCCGTGGTGCCGGTGAACGCCGTCTACGTCGACGCCAACTTCAAGGAAGTGCAGCTCAAGAAGGTGCGCGTCGGCCAGCCGGTGACCCTGACCTCCGACCTCTACGGCGGCGACGTCAAGTTCCACGGCCGCGTGGTCGGCCTCTCCGGCGGCACCGGCTCGGCCTTCTCGCTGATCCCGGCGCAGAACGCCTCGGGCAACTGGATCAAGGTCGTGCAGCGCCTGCCCGTGCGGATCGCCCTCGACCCCAAGGAGCTCGCCCAGCACCCGTTGCGCGTCGGCCTCTCCATGAAGGCTGACATCGACATCTCCGGCGCGCGCTAGGCCCATGGCCAAGGACACGCAGTCGGGCGGCGGCGGCCCGGCCCCCATGGTGGGGCTGACCCTGGCCGTCACCTCCATCGCCCTGGCGCTCGGCACCTTCATGCAGGTGCTGGACTCCACCATCGCCAACGTCTCCCTGCCGACCATCGCCGGCAACCTCGGGGTCAGCTCCGACCAGGGCACCTGGGTGATCACCGCCTTCGCGGTCGCCAACGGCGCCTCGGTGCCGCTCACCGGCTGGCTGATGGGCCGCTACGGGGTGGTGAAGACCTTCGTCGGCTCGGTCGCCCTGTTCACCATCGCCTCGTTCCTGTGCGGCGTGTCCTGGAGCCTGCCCTCGCTGATCGCCTTCCGGATCCTGCAGGGCGCGGTGTCGGGCCCGATGATCCCCGGGTCGCAGGCGCTGCTGATCATGATCTTCCCGCCGCACAAGCGCGGCACGGCGCTGGCCATCTGGTCGATGACGACGCTGGTGGCGCCGATCTGCGGCCCGATCCTCGGCGGCTACATCTCCGACAACATCGCCTGGCCGTGGATCTTCCTGATCAACCTGCCGATCGGCGTGATCTGTGCGGTGGTCTGCTGGCGGAACCTGCGCAGTCGCGAGACGGCGACCCGCAAGATGCCGATCGACCGCACGGGCTTCATGCTGCTGCTCGCCTGGGTGGGCCCGCTGCAGGTGATGCTCGACACCGGCAAGGACGCCGACTGGTTCAACTCGCCGGCCATCGTGGTGGAGGCGATCCTCGCCGCCATCTTCTTCGTCGCCTGGCTGATCTGGGAGCTCAACGAGGAGCATCCGATCGTCGATCTGTCGCTGATGAAGTCGCGCAACTTCGTGCTGGCGACGCTGGTCTCCTGCCTGGGCTATGCGGTGTTCTTCGGCACCAACCTGCTGCAGCCGCTCTGGCTGCAGACGCGGATGGGCTACATCGCCACCTGGGCGGGGCTGGTCGCCGCGCCTTCGGGGCTGGTGGCGGTGCTGCTGACGCCGCCGGCCGCCCGCCTCATGGCCAAGGTCGACGCCCGCTGGGCGGCGAGCATCTCGCTGGTCGCCTTCGGCATCTCGTATTACATGCGCTCGCTGTTCACGAGCGACGTGGACTTCTTCGGCCTGGTCCTCCCGATGCTCGTGCAGGGCGTCGCGATGAGCACCTTCTTCATCTCCATGGTGACCCTGGCGCTGAACGGCGTGCCCGGCCATCAGGTGCCGGCCGCCTCGGGCCTCTACAACTTCGCCCGCATCACCTCCGGCAGCTTCGCGGCCTCGGTGGTGACCACCGCCTGGGACCGCATCGAGACGGTGCACCAGACGCGGCTCTCCGAGGTGATGGGCGCGCACGACCCGGCGTTCACCTCCGCCCTGCACAAGCTTCAGGGCGTGGGGATGTCGGCGCAGCAGGCGGTGGCGGCGGTGACCAACCAGGCGATCAACCAGGCCTATCTGCTGGCGACGATCGACATCTTCCGGATCTCGGCGATCCTGATGGTGGTGCTGATCCCGGCGGTCTGGATCACCGCCCGGGCCAAGGCGCAGGCCGGGGCGCCGCCGCCGGCCGACTAGTTTAGGGCGCGGAGCCGGCCGCCTCCGCCCGGCCGGTCAGGCGGAAGGCGGCCCAGACTCCGGCGAGGCCGAGCGGGATCACCGCGGCGTACACCCAGACGCCGGCCGCCCGGGCGCTGGCCTCGCTGAGCCCGCCCGAGAAGCCGGCGAGGTTGGCGGCGGCCCCGGAGATCGCCGCGCCGGCCGCCGCCCCGGTCTGGCGCACGGCGGTGATCGCCGAGGAGCCGATCGCCCGGTCCTCGTCGGCGAGCGCCGCCAGCACGCGCCGACCCATGAAGCTCCACGACCAGCCGAACGCCGCGCCCAACAGCGCGCCGCCCGCCACGATCCAGGCGAGCTCGAGCCTTGGCGTCGCCAGCGCCAGGATCACCAGGCTGACCGGCACGCTCACCGCGCCGATCCGCACCCAGCGGGCGTCCCAGGCGCCGGACTGGTGGGCGACCATGAACGCCGCCAGGGTCCAGGCGAGCGACTCCGCGCCGATCACATAGCCCGCCCACAGCGGCGACATGCCGAGCAGGGTCTGCAGGATCGGCGGCGCGTAGATGGCGAAGCCCATGGAGGCGGCGGTCAGGGCGAACATCGCCGCATAGCCGGAGCCGCAGATGGTCGTCAGGTCGCCGGCCCGGTGCGGCAAGAGGCGCACGCTCGCCCGACCGTCGAGCCAGAGCACGGCGGCCAGCAGCAGCAGGCCCACGATCACCAGGGCCAGCGGGCCGAGCGCGCCGGGCGTGACGTCGGCGACGGCGATGGCCCCGACGCCGAGCCCCAGCACGAACAGCTGCAGCCAGGGGATGCCGGGGCCGCGCTCCCCGCGCTGCTCGCCCTTCAACAGGAACGGCGCGGCGGCGCTGAACGCCAGCGACTGGGCGGCGAAGAACCAGAACACCGCCCGCCAGTCCCCGGCGGCCGCGAAGACGCCGCCGATCAGCGGCCCGATCAGGGTGGCCACGCCCCAGACGCCGGAGACCGAGGCGAACACCCGCGCCAGGTGGCGCTCGGGGAACAGCAGCGCGATCGCCACCATGGCGAAGCCTGAGATCCAGCCGGAGCCGAGCCCCTGGATCACCCGGCCGGCGAGGAACAGGCCGACATCCGGCGCGGCCGCGCTGAGCACGCAGCCGCCAGCCATCACCAGTCCCGCCAGCGCCGTGGCGCGGCGCAGGCCGAACAGCTCCGACAGCCGCCCGGCGCTGGCCCCGGCGAGGATCGCGCCCACCAGGTAGCCGGCCGTCGCCCAGCTGAAGTAGCCGTAGCCGCCGAGCTCCTTGCCGACGCTCGGCATGATGGTGGCGGTGACCAGGCTGTCGGCGGCGTTCAGCCAGACGCCCAGGCAGATCAGCGCGAAGCGCGGCAGCCGGCCGTCGGCCAGGAGGTCGCCCCAGCTCTTGTCGCTCTGTCCGACCGTCCGCTCGCCCGACACCTGCGCCCCTCCCCAGAGGCGCCTGACATAGGCCGAGCCCGGCGGCAGGGCTAGCGGCGGCTGGCGGCCGCCGGGCTCGGCAGCTTGAAGCCGGGATACCAGTGCGTCGCCGTGCCGGCGGTCACGTACCAGGCGAGGAGGCCGGCGCAGATCAGGGCGCCGGGCACGTAGGAGTTGGTCCGCCGGTAGGTGAAGGCGGCGAGCGCCCCGACCACCGCCAGCAGCGGCACGAACTGGATCGCCACGATGGTGTTGAGCGGCTCGCTCGGCGTGGCGAGCAGGCCCGTGGCGAACAGGGTTCCATATTCCCAGGCGAGCAGCCCGACGAAGCCCAGGCACATGGCCAGCTTCCAGAGGCCGACCTGAATGAGGAAGCCCTCGCCCTTCACGGCGAGGTTGGCGGCGAGCGCCCGCACGGCGATCAGGAAGTAGGCCGCCCACAGCAGGAAGTAGGGAACGGCCATCGCCGCGTGGCGCGCGTCGAGCGGCTTCAGGCCCAGCACCCAGAAGCGGTAGTCCACCCGCCAGATCGCCTCGACGAGCACCAGCGACAGATAGCCGACGGCCAAGGTCGCCGCCGCGATCAGCGCCGAAAGCCGCCAGCGCGGCGTGAAGCTGGGCCGCCCGCCGCGCAGGACGAGGCTCAGGACCAGGGTGATCAGCCCATTGACCAGCGCCCAGACCAGGAGCTGGTTCTGGATGTATTGCGGGAACAGCCGCATCGGGAAGAACAGCTGCCCGAGCTTCATCACCGGATAGTAGGTGAGCGCCGGGACCGCTGCGGTCAGCGCGAAGGCCAGCCACCACTTCGGTCCGCGCCGCTTGGCGACCGGCGCCATGGGCTGCGCCAGGCGGGCGAACAGCGGCAAGGCGAGCAGCAGTTCGAAGGTCCCCATCATCAGCAGGATCAAACCGGCGAACGCGGCGAGCGTGCCGATCTCCTTCCAGAGCCAGATCTGGTCGCCGCCCGGCCGGGGCTTCGCAGCGCCCTGGAGAGTGGTCTGGAACCAGTCGACGGCGGCGCCCACGCCGGCCCGGCTGAAATGCTCCCACGGATGCGTGACCGGCGGATTGACCAGCTTGCGGGCCGTCCCGGCGGCGACCGAGCCATAGACCTGCCCCTCGACGACAGGGCCCGGCACGCCGAACACCTTGGCGAGCTTCGGCGCGCCGGCGACCATCGAGCCCTTGGGCACGCCCCACATCAGCGGGGCGAACTCGTCGTATTGGCCGAACACCACCTCGAGATTGCGGAAGGCCGCCGGGCTGGCGGCGCCCAGGAACCCCGGCGTCGAGCCTTCGAAGACGATGGCCTTGTAGCCGTCGGGCATGGCCGCCGCCGCCGAGCCCACCGGCACGCCGCCCATGGAGTGGCCCTCCAGGCCGACGTTGGCCCTGTCGACGAACGGCAGCCTCGTCAGGTAGCGGAGCGCCGCAGGCCCGCCCATGTCGCGCGGGTTGAACACTGCGCCCTGCGAATTGCCGTGGCCCGCCATGTCCATGGCCAGCACCACGAAGCCGCGACGCGCGAGCTCGATGGCGAACGGCGACTGCATCTCGCGGGTGTTGATGTAGCCGTGGCTGACCAGCACGGCTGGCGCTGGATGCTGCGCGCTGGCCGACGGCGGCACGTAGAGCAGGCCGCTCTGCATCATCCCGCCGTCGCCGGGGAAGCGCACGTCCTCGACCCTTGTCCCGCCGGCGGTCTGGATCGCGTGCGCCAGGAACGACCCGGCCAGGATCAGCGCCAGGCCGAGCGCAAAGAAACCCCATTTCCGCATGACGGCGTCCCCCCGAACGTCTCGTTGTCGGCGAGGACGATGGGCCGGAACCGCCGCAAGCTCAAGACGACCCGTCCGCATCCCTTCCGATCCGCAGCCGGGCGCCTACCTAAGCGGTGCAGGCGGGACCGCCCGGCCGGTGGGCAATTCACACCTCGCTGCAACGGGGCCCCTTTCCGTCTCGGTTCGGACACGCAATGCTGCTACCCGACCGCGCCGATCAGCGAGGGCCCACAAACGAGGGAGGCGGCGGCTAGGGAATGGCTGTGCCGGGTATTGCGATACGAGGTCAGCGGAGTCTGCTGAAGCAGATCCGCGAGGCGCTCGCCTCGGGGGGGTCCGCCCAGGTGCGCCTGGACATGGTCGTGCGGATCATCGCGCGCTCGATGGTGGCCGAGGTCTGCTCGCTGTACATGCGCCGCGCCGCCGGCGACCAGGAACTGTTCGCCACCGAGGGCCTCGACGCCAACGCCGTCCACGTCACCCGCCTGAAGCCCGGCGAAGGCCTGGTCGGCGAGATCATGCGGCTCGGCCGGCCGCTGAACCTGGCCGATGCGCCCGAGCACCCGGCCTTCTCCTATCGGCCGGAAACCGGCGAAGACCCCTACCACGCCTTCCTCGGCGTGCCCCTGCTGCGCGGCGGCCGGGCGATCGGCGTGCTGGTCGTCCAGAACCGCACCGAGCGGGTCTACACCGAAGACGAGGTCGAGGACCTGCAGATCGTCGCCATGGTGCTGGCCGAGATGGTCGCCTCGGGCGAGCTGATCAGCCTCGACGAGCTGAAGGGCGTCGAGCTGGCGCCGCACCGGCCCGAGCGGTTGAAGGGCTCGAAGTTCGCCGACGGCCTGGCCTATGGCGTGGCGGTGCTGCACGAGCCGCCGGTCGCGCCCTCGCAGCTGCTCGCCGACGACGTCGCCGCCGAGGAAGCGCGGCTGAAGACCGCCGTGCAAGGGCTGCAGACCCAGATCGACCAGATGCTCGAGGGCCAGGCGGGCCTGATCGAGGCCTCCTTCGAGGTGCTCGAGACCTACCGCATGTTCGCGCACGACCGCGGCTGGAACCGCAGCCTCGAGGACGCGGTGCGCAACGGCCTGACCGCCGAGGCGGCGGTGGAGCGGGTCCGCTCCGAGCACCGCGCCCGCCTCGGCCAGGCGCGCGACCCCTACCTGCGCGAGCGGCTGCACGACCTCGAGGACCTCAACGACCGGCTGCTGCGCCATCTGGCCGGCGACGGCCACATGGCCCGCGAGCTGCCCGAGAACGCCATCCTGATCGCCCGCAACCTCGGCCCCGCCGACCTGCTGGAGTACGACCGCAAGAAGCTGCGCGGCCTGCTGCTGGAGGAAGGCTCGGCCGCCAGCCACGCGGCGATCATCGCCCGCTCGCTCGACATCCCCTGCGTCGGCCGCCTGCCCGGTCTGCGCGACCGGGTGTCGGAGAACGACATGGTGATCGTCGACGCCGAGACCGGCGAGGCCTATCTGCGGCCGCGCCCCGACGTGGTGAAGGCGATCCAGGCGCGCATCGACGTGCGCCGCCAGCGCCGCGCCGAGTTCGCCAAGCTGCGCGACACCCCGGCCTTCACCCGCGACGGCGGCAAGATCTCCCTCCTGATGAACGCCGGCCTCGACGTCGACCTCGACATCCTCGGCGAGACCGGCGCGGAGGGCATCGGCCTGTTCCGCACCGAGTTCCAGTTCATGGTCGCCGAGGAGATGCCGCGCGCCAACGCCCAGACCGCGCTCTACGAGCGGGTGATGGACGCCGCCGGCGACCTGCCGGTGACCTTCCGCACCCTCGACCTCGGCGGCGACAAGGTGCTGCCCTACCTGGAGGCCGAGCGGGAGGACAATCCGGCGCTCGGCTGGCGCGCCATCCGCATGGGGCTCGACCGGCCGGCCCTGCTGCGCATGCAGCTGCGCGCCCTGATCAACGCCGCCAAGGGCCGGCCGCTGCGCATCATGTTCCCGCTGGTCGCCAGCGTGGAGGAGTTCCGCGCCGGCCGCGCCATGGTCGACCACGAGGTCGCCTGGGCCGAGCGCCGCGGCCGCCCGGCGCCTTCCCGCCTCGACGTCGGGGCCATGGTCGAGGCGCCGTCGGTGATCTGGCACCTGGACGCCCTCCTGCCGATGACCGACTTCGTCTCGGTCGGCACCAACGACCTGATGCAGTACCTGTTCGCCGCCGACCGCGGCAATCCGCGGGTCTCCGAGCGCTACGATCCGTTGTCGCCGCCGGCGCTGCGGGCGCTGGAGCAGATCCAGCGGGCCTGCGCCGAGACCGGCACGCCGGTCAGCGTCTGCGGCGAGATGGCCGGCCGGCCGCTCGAGGCGTTCGCCCTGGTGGCGCTGGGCTTCGAGGCGCTGTCCATGCCGCCGGCCGGGGTCGGACCGGTGAAGCGGATGGTGCTGTCCTGCGACCGCGAGGCCGCCCGACGCGGCGTCTCGGCGCTGCTGCGCAGCAGCGCCGGCTCGGTGCGCAACGAAATCGAAACCCTGGCCCGCAAAATCTACCTGGCGGTCTGAATCGTGTGCGGACAGTGACCCTTCACCGCATTGAGCACGACCCGGACAGGCGGTACGCGAAACGCCACCATGGGCTGGGGTTGAGTCCGGGGGGCGAAAGCGGCGGATGTCCCGCCGTGGCGCGGGTTCGGGGGTGGCGATGCCGCTCGACTTTGGCGGGCTGAGCGACTTGGAAGCACAGACGGGCGAGGGCCAGCCCTCCGCCCCCACCATCTATTCGGGCGGTGATGTCGGCCAGGCGCTGAAGGCCATGCGCGAGGCCCGCGGCATGTCGCTGGAGGAGCTTTCCGAGCGCACGCGGGTGCGCGCGAGCTTCCTCGCCGCGTTGGAGGAGATGCGTCTCGAGGATCTGCCGTCGCGGCCGTTCGTGGTCGGCTACATCCGCGCCTACGCCCAGGCCGTGGGCGCCGAGCCGGACGCCGCCGCCCAGCGGTTCAAGGCCGAAGAGCCGGTGCTCGACGAGCCTCTTGCCGCGCCGGTCGGCGTGCAGGAGGAGCGCGACCCGCGGCTCGGCGCGATCATCGTCGGGGCGTTCGCGATCGTCGCCGCCATCGTCGCCTGGAACGTCGTCCAGCGGATCATGACCGAGACCGCGCCGAAGCCGCCGACGGCGTCGGAGACGGTGTCCGAGAAGGCGCTGGCCAACACCATGTCCGGCCCGGTGGCGCTGGGCGCCCCGCTGCCGGCGCCGGTGGAGTCCACCACGCCGCCGCCCTATGAGACCCCCGGCCTCGACAAGGCGGTCAACGCCCAGGGCCAGCCGCTGGCCCCGCCGGTGGCCGCCCAGCCGCAGCCGGAGGTGCTGCTCGCCCAGCACTTCACGCCGAAGGGCCAGATCTATGGCGCGCCGGCCGCGCAGGGCTCGGTGGTGCTGCAGGCCCTGAAGCCGGCCTTCCTGGTGGTCCGCGGCGGCGACGGCTCGATCTACTTCGCCCGCCAGCTGAACGAGGGCGAGGCCTACCGCGCGCCGGCGATCGGCGGCCTGACGATCGACGTCTCCGAGCCGGAGGCCTTCCAGGTGTTCTCCTACGGCCAGTCGAAGGGCCTGCTGCCGCAGCCGCTCAGCGACGTCGGCAAGCTCGCCGGACCGCCGCCGGCCGCTCCCGCCCCGCCGAAGCCGCCCGGAGTGAGCGCTGTTGCGCCGCCGGCCGCGGTCGCCGCACCCAAGCCGGCTGGCGCGAGCAGCCCCGCCGCCTCGGCCGCCAAGGCCGCCGGCCCGGCGCTGGCCAAGCCGGCCGCCGCCAAGCCGAAGTCGGACGCCTCCGCGACCGCCAAGCCGCCTGCGCCCAAGCCGAAGACCGAGGCCGCCACGCCCAAGCCGCCCGTCAGGCCGAAGCCCGCCGCCAGCGACGCGGCCGAAAACGAGCCCCCAACCGCCTTCTAGCCGCACACTCCCGCTTGGGCGCGCGCCGGAAAGGGCCTATTTTGCGCCGGCCATGACCGACCCCTCGCACCACCGCCCCTGGCGCGCCATCGCGCGCCGGCCCTCCCGCAAGATCCGCGTCGGCGACGTCGAGGTGGGCGGCGACGCGCCGATCACCGTCCAGTCGATGACCAACACGCTGACCGCCGATGCGGCCGCGACCATCGACCAGATCCGTCAGCTCGAGGAGGCGGGCGCCGACATCGTCCGCGTGTCGTGCCCGGACGAGGACTCCACGGCCGCCTTCAGGACCATCGCCAAGGCGGCCAAGGTCCCGCTGGTCGCCGACATCCACTTCCACTACCGCCGCGCCATCGAGGCGGCCGAGGCCGGCGCGGCCTGCCTGCGCATCAATCCCGGCAACATCGGCTCGCCCGACCGCGTGCGCGAGGTGATCCAGGCCGCCCGCGACCACGGCTGCTCCATGCGCATCGGCGTCAACGCCGGCTCGCTGGAGCGCGACCTGCTGGAGAAATACGGCGAGCCCTGTCCCGACGCGATGGTCGAGAGCGCGCTCGGCCACGCCCGCATCCTGCAGGACCACGACTTCCACGAGTTCAAGATCAGCGTGAAGGCCTCCGACATCTTCATGACGGTGGCCGCCTACCAGTCGCTGGCCGAAGCCGTCGACTGCCCGCTGCACCTGGGCATCACCGAGGCCGGCGCGTTGCGCACCGGGACGGTGAAGTCGTCGATCGGCATGGGCAGCCTGCTGTGGGCCGGCATCGGCGACACCATCCGCGTCTCGCTCGCCGCCGATCCGGTGGAGGAGATCAAGGTCGGCTTCGACATGCTGAAGTCGCTGGGCCTGCGGCACCGCGGCGTGAACATCATCGCCTGCCCGTCGTGCGCGCGGCAGGGCTTCAACGTCATCAAGACCGTCGAGACGCTGGAGCAACGGCTGGCGCACATCGCGACGCCCATGAGCCTGTCGATCATCGGCTGCGTGGTGAACGGCCCGGGCGAGGCGCTGATGACCGACCTCGGCTTCACCGGCGGCGGCAAGGGCGCGGGCATGGTCTATATGGCCGGCAAGCCCGACCACAAGATGGACAACGACCGCATGGTCGACCACATCGTCGAGCTGGTCGAAGCCAAGGCCGCCGAGCTGGAAGCGGCGAAGACGCAACCCATCGCGGCAGAGTGATCACCCCTCCCTTCGGGGAGAGTGGACCGAGCGCAGCTTGGGCCGGGTGGCGCTGCGCGGGCATCCCTCCCCTGCGGAGGAGGGATAAAAAATGACGCCAGCGTCACCCTTGTGCCGCTTGGGTGATTGCGCTTAGGTGAGCCCCTCAAAACCCCCGGGAGGGACCGATGTCGGCGGACGGCAACTGGAAGATCACGATCAACACTCCGATGGGCGCGCAGACGGTGAACGCGACCATCACGACCCAAGGCGACACCTTCACGGGCACGACCGAAGGGCAGATGGGCAAGCAGGAAGTCAGCGGCAAGGTGAACGGCGACACGCTCACCTGGAGCGCCAACATCACCAACCCGATGCCGATGACCCTCGAGTTCGAAGCCAAGGTCGACGGCGACAAGATGAGCGGCAACGTCAAGCTCGGCATGTTCGGCAACGCGCCGCTGTCCGGCGAACGCGTCTAAGCCTCGCGCTCCGCGCAGAAAGGCCCGCTCCGGCGACGGGGCGGGCCTTTTTCGTTTCTGCTGGAGCCGGCTCGCGGCCGCTAGGCGGTCACTTGCTCGGCGGCGCCGGCGACGGCGCCGTGCTCGGGGTCACCGAGTCCGCGGCGCGGCCGGCGGCGCTGCCGACATTGTCGGCCGCCTTGCCGACGCTCGAGGCCGCGTCGGTCACCGCGCTGGTCCGCAGGTTGTCGTTGCGGCTCTGGGTCAGGAGGAAGAAGGCGACGATCGCCACCAGCGCCAGGACGGCGATGCCGATGATCACGCCGCCGACGCCGGAGCCGCCGCGGTCCACATAGGTCGTGCCGCTGTCGCGCTCGACGACGCGTTCGGTCGTGCCGTCGGGACGCTCGGTCACTCGTTCGGTAGGCATTGGGGAAAATCTCCACGGTGTCACCTGCGCCGTAACCCGCAACGGATAACGGCGTTCCAAAGGCCGAGCTCGCGGCGAGACCCGCCGCCGCGTTGGCGCCGGCCCGTTGGGGCGCTAGAGGAAGCTCCCTTCGACGACGCGGAGCCCCTTCTTGCGACTTCCCCAGGCCAGGCTCGACCAGGTGCTCGACCGCTTCCGCGAGGTCGAGGCGCGGATGGCCGCCGCCAGCGACGGCGCCGAGATCGTGCGGCTGTCCAAGGAGCACGCCGAGCTGCGGCCGGTGGCCGAGGCGGTCGAGGGGCTGGAGCGCGCCCGCGCCGAGCTGCCGGAGCTCGAGGAGATGGCCGGCTCCGGCGACCGTGAGATGGCTGAGCTCGCCGAGGGCGAGCTGATCGAGCTGAAGGACAAGCTGCCCGAGCTGGAGCGCCAGGTGGCCCTGCTGCTGGCGCCCAAGGACAAGGACGAGAACGCCTCGGCCATCCTCGAGGTGCGGGCCGGCACCGGCGGCGACGAGGCCGCCCTGTTCGCCGGCGACCTGTTCCGCATGTACCAGCGCTACGCGCAGATCCGCGGCTGGCGCGTCGAGGTGGAGAGCGCCTCGGAAGGCGAGATGGGCGGCTACAAGGAGATCATCGCCTCGATCACCGGCGACGGCGTGTTCGGCCGCCTGAAGTTCGAGAGCGGCGTGCACCGCGTGCAGCGGGTGCCGGCGACCGAGGCGCAGGGGCGCATCCACACCTCCGCCGCCACCGTCGCCGTCCTGCCGGAGCCGGAAGAGATCGACATCGAGATCCGCGACCAGGACCTGCGGATCGACACCTACCGCTCGTCCGGGGCCGGCGGCCAGCACGTCAACAAGACCGATTCCGCCGTGCGCATCACCCACCTGCCCAGCGGCATCGTGGTGACCTCCTCGGAGAAGTCGCAGCACCAGAACCGGGCGCGGGCCATGAAGGCGCTGCAGGTCAAGCTCTACGACCAGCAGCGCGAGGCGGCCCACACCGCCCGCGCCGACGCCCGCAAGGCGCAGGTGGGCTCCGGCGACCGCTCGGAACGCATCCGCACCTACAACTTCCCGCAGGGCCGGGTCACCGACCACCGCATCAACCTCACTCTCTACAACCTGCCGAAGGTCATGGAGGGCGAGGCGCTGGACGACGTCATCGAGCCGCTGATCGCCGAGGACCAGGCCGCCCGCCTGGCGGCGCTGGAAGACGAGCTCGCCTGAGGCCGGCCTATGGAGACCTT
>Ga0310811_10009269_pt1 | contig 12698 bp, 10 predicted proteins | sample YCmetagenome_FD_207642 | JGI IMG/M metagenome (GOLD analysis project Ga0310811, IMG submission 207642) | Soil microbial communities from experimental microcosm in Duke University, North Carolina, United States - YC | ecosystem: Engineered > Artificial ecosystem > Soil microcosm > Unclassified ... | reverse complement strand
GTGAACGAAGAATTGGACAGCCTCGACATCCGGCTCCTGCAGCTCGTACAGCACGACTGCCGCCTCACGAACAAAGAGTTGGCCGACAAGATCGGCAAGTCCGCCACCTTCGTGTTCGATCGCATCCAGAACCTCGAGCAACGCGGCATCATCCGTCGCTACGTCGCCCTCGTCGATCGCGAGACGATCGGCAAGAACCTCCTCTCCTTCACCATCGTCAAGGTAAAAGAACATTCAAAGACCGCCCTCCGCGGCTTCGAACGCGAAGCCGTCAAATTCCCGGAAGTGATGGAATGCTACCAGCTGACCGGCCAGTTCGATTTCCTGATAAAAGTGGCCAGCCGCGATATGAAAGAATACAACGCCTTCCTCATGGACAAGCTCGCAACCCTCCCCAACATCACCGCCGTAGAGACGATGTTCGTCCTCTCAGAAGGAAAGGTCGAAACAGCCTATGCCCTCGACATGCCGCCGGCGCCAAAGAAACGCACCCGCCAGCACTCCACGAAAGGATAAAGGAAATCACCACGAAATAATAAAGGAATGCCACCCCTCCTCAAAACCATACCCCACCCGCATCGCCGTCGTATCGCAGATCTGTTTGATAATGGATAACCCCAACCCATTGTTCTCCGTCTTCGCACCGTTCTTGTAAAAACGGCGGAAGATCCGGCTCTCATCAAGCGCCTCCCTCATCCCCGTATTGCTCACCCGAAGCGATCGTTCCTCCAGCTGTGCCTGGATCTCCCCATCGGCCACATTATGCCGGATGGCATTACTAAAAAGATTGTTCAACAAAATATCCATCAACTCCCGGTTGGCCGTGAGCGAGGTCTCCGCCAGCTCAAAATGACAACGCAGGTTCCGCGCATGCAAAAGCTCCTGCAACTGTTGCAGCTTGTCCTGCAACAACCAATCCAGTCGGATGGTATGAATAGAAGTAAATTGCCGGTTATCGATCTTCGTCAACAACAACAACGACTCCTGTAGCCGCGTCATCCGCCGGACCGACCCATAAATGCCCTGCAGCAGCTCGCTTTGCCTGTCCGTCATCGGCTCCTGTACCAGCAGGTCCAGGTTCCCCCGGATGATCGCCAGCGGCGTTTGCAGCTCATGCGAAGCATTCTCACTGAATTCTTTCAGGTTGCGATAGTCCCGGTTCGCATTCTCTGCCGCCTGGGAGAAATGCTGGTTCATCAGCCGGAACTCCTCGATTGGCGACTCGGGATACACCGGGTGCCCGGGCTCGTCCACCTTGAACCCCTGGATCAGCTCCAGGCTCCGGTAAAAAGGCTGCCAAAGCCGCCTGAGCACACTCCGGTTGATCAGCACAAAAAGGAACAGCGTCACCAGGATCGTAACGATCGCGATCTTCGCGATGAGGATCGTCAGATGCCGGGTACCCTCCAGCGGCTCGCTGATCGTCACCTCCCAGGGCTGGCCATGCAAGAGCAGCGTAAAGCGCAGCTTTCGCGAGATATGGTTCTTCTGCTGCTCGGGGATATATTGCATCGTGTCGCTCAGCACGCTGTCCCGCAGCGCCGCCACACGGCGAAAGTTGATCTGCTGATCATTGAAGGTACTCACCTCCGGCAGCCGCCCGTTGGCCCGCACATAGGCCTCCACCCGCAGCTTGCTTCGCAAAAGGATCGAATCCAGCTCGGTTTGCAACGTCAGCCGGATCAGGAAGAACGAGCTGACGATCACCGCCAGGAACAACACCGTCACCGCCGGAACGATATGCCGGTAATATTGTGTCGTAAGTTTCAAAGGACAAGTTTATAACCCATCCCATGCACGCTCCGGATATAGTCCTGGCAGCCCGCGTCCGCGAGCTTCTTCCGCAGGTTCTTGATATGGGCATAGATAAAATCGAAATTGTCCGGCAGGTGCACCGACGCTTCCCACAAATGATCCACGATCGATTCCTTCGTCACCACCCGGTTCCGGTTGTGGACAAAATATACCAGCAGCTCATACTCCTTCCGCGTCAGCGGGAGCTCCCCCGCCTCCGTGCTCGCCGTCATCGCCACCAGGTCGATCGTCAGCCGCCCCAGCGTGAGCAGGCTCTTCCCGTCAAAGGCGCGCCGCCGGATCACCGCGTTCACCCTCGCCGACAGCTCGGCCAGATGGAACGGCTTCGTCAGGTAATCATCCGCCCCCAGCTTCAGCCCCGCGACCTTATCGTTCAGCGAATTCCGCGCGGAAATGATCACCACCCCATCCGCCTGGTCGCTCCGCTTCAGCTGCTTCAGCAGGTCCAGCCCGCTGCCATCCGGCAACCCGATGTCCAGGATGATACAGTCATAATGACCATGCGCCAATTTATCCTGCGCCGTCCGCATATCGGCCGCCGTCTCACAGATATACAGGCTTTGCAGGAGATAATGACTGATATTCCTCGATAGCTCGGGCTCGTCTTCAATAATAAGAAGGTTCAAATTCGGTGGATTAACACCGCAATGCTACACCCCCCGGCCGGTTCCCCCGCAGGCCCGGTATTATGCAATTGTAAAATAAAGCTGTAGGAATTCTGAAGATACCCTTTTTAAGATGTCCAGTAGGAGGCCTCCCCGGCCTGTTTGACAAAGTCGATGATCTTTCCGCGGATCTGCTCCCTCAACTCGCGAACCTGTTGTAACCGCTGCTCCTCACTCCCCTCGAACCTCGCCGGGTCGGGAAGCGGCCATTCCAGCGTCCTGACCACTCCCGGAAAGGACGGATAACCGGCAAGCGCTTCCTTTTCGCACAACTCAATGACCGCATCATAACGATGACCCGTAAGCCATAGATCGAACACGCTCAAAGTCGCGCTACCCCTGAGGTTGATACCCGATTCCAACATCACCTTCTCCACATCGGGATTCAGCACACCCGGCTTCATTCCCGCGCTTTCGACGTGGAACAGATCACCCCCCAATCTTTTGAGAAGGGCCTCCGCTATCTGGCTTCGGGCTGAATTGAAATTGCAAACGAACAAAATGCTCCTTTTACCCACGCGAAAATTGGACATAACGCAAATATACATCTCCGGATACTCTGCCGGACAAAAAGAAGAAGCCCGGATAGAAATCCGGGCCTGAATTTAAAATCCAATATCCTATGAAAAACCATATTCAACAGTCCAACAAACATGCCGTATGTCTAAACAATTCCTTCCGGATGGATCAGGTAGTATATCGGATGGAAAAGAAAGGGGAGTCAACCTTTGAGGAATTCTTTCCCCAAAAGCCATCCCGATTTGAATTAAGCCGATAATAACAAGCCGGCCAACTAGGACCTATCGTGACTTTTTTTGTCTTTCGAGGTAAAGCCGGCTGTTTTATACGGCAAACTCGAGCTAATTTATGAAAAACCTAATGCAATTGTTGGGCAGTTTGGCCTTCTGTATGGTAGTTGGTCACGCCCAAGCCCAGGTCCAGGTCAGTGTCAATGTTAATGTTGGTGTTCAACCGGAATGGGGACCAACAGGCTACGACCGGGCCGATTATTACTATATGCCGGCGATCGAGACCTACTATTGTGTGCCCCAACATCAATTCATATATCTGGATGGCGGCAGGTGGATCTTTACCGCTTCTCTGCCCGCGAGATGCAGTAACTATGATCTGTATGGGGGATATAAGGTCGTACTCAACGAACCCCGTCCCTGGTTACATCACGATGTGTACAGAACAAGATATGTGCAATACCGGGATTGCCACTACCGGCAGACCGTTCTGCGCGATTCCCGCCGCGGAGACAATGACGGGCCGGGCCACGGTCACGGCCATGCCTACGGCCACTATAAAGATCATAAAGATCATAAAGATCATGGCAGGGGTCGCGGTCACGACGAATGATAAGAATAGGCGCATAGCCACACTATATTAAATCCTGGAAAACCTCAAGTCTACCGTACTCTCCCTTGTGAAACCCCTATCCCGGCCGTAGCGGCTCAATGGCTCAATTTCCAATAGGCGACGGCCCCCGGCTTCCGTTCATCACTCGCCTTGCCCACCAACGTATCCCCCGCTCGCAACTCTCCAAACACTTCCACCCCTTTATCCGTCGTCATCCCCTGCCGGACATCCACCCATTCAGCCTTTCCCTCCCTCACCCGGATCACGAACTTTCGCTCCAGCGTCGTCGCGACGGCTGCCGGCGGAACGACCAACGAAGCCGTCCCGCGACCAAGGCCCAGGCGCGCATAGACAAATCCTCCGGCTTTCAGCAACTGTTTCCGGTTGTCGACATCATACTCCCACAGCTCGGTCCTCGTCACCGGGTCGATCGTCCCCGTCTTCCTCGTCAGCACCCCCGAGAACCGCTGCTCGGGATAGGCATCCACCGAAAACGAAAGGTCCCGCCGCCCCGCGGCCGCCGCGACATAAACCTCCGGAACGGATACACGCAGCCGAAGAATATGATTGTCCTGCACCGTGAGAAGCATGCTATTGGCGCCGACCAACGCGCCAGGGTCGGCCTTGCGGGCAGTGACGACGCCATCGAAAGGGGCGGTGATGTGTAAATAACCTGAGACTTCTTTATACACCTTCGTCTGCTGGCGCAGGGCCTCATAGGCGGCACTATCTGCCGCCATCTGGTCATGACTGTTGACCAGGTCCACCGGGGCGACGATACCGGGGGACTCGCTTTGCGACGCCCGGTAGAGCCGCTGGTATTTGTCCTTGCTCGCAGTGTACCTGGACAGGGCAGAGGCCAGCGCCGCCTCCGATTGGCTCACCTGCGTATTCACCTCCGGCGCTTCCAGCACGGCCAGCGTCTGCCCCTTCCGCACCCGGTCCCCGATATCCACCTTCATCTCCCGCACATACCCCTGCACCTTCGCAAACAACTCCGTCTGCAAATAAGGCTGCAGCTCCCCGGGCAGATCGACATTCTTTTTCAGCGTATCGCCGCGCAGCAGAAATACGTCTACCGAGTCTTGGGCCGGCGTTGCAGGGCTGCCGCTACCGGCGCTCGTAGAGGACGATCCGCAAGAAGTGATCAACAAGGTCCCCAGGGCCAGAAAAAAATGGTTACGCATATTATTGGGTTTGAAAGTCGTCGGGATACAGCGAAACAGGTTTATAAATTTTCCGGCCGGCCAGCCATTGATAGACATGCGGCAGGAAGAACAATACGCCAAGGGCGGAAAACAACAAACCACCGATCACGGCTATGCCGAGAGGGGCAGTTTGGTCGCCACCTTCTGTCAATCCGAGGGCCATCGGGATCATCCCCGCGATCATCGCAACGCTCGTCATCAGGATCGGCCGCAAGCGGTGACTGGCGGCCTCGAGATGCGCATCGACGCCACCGGCGCGCCGCAACTGTTCGGCATACGAAATAAATAGAACAGAGTTGGCAATGGCGACCCCCACGGCCATAATGGCGCCCATATAGGATTGTATGTTGAGGGTGTTGCGAGTGACGAACAACAGGAATAAGGAACCCGCAACAACGGCCGGAATGACGGATAGGATAGCCAGGGCGACGCGGAAGGACTGGAAGTAAACAGCCATCGCCAGGAAAATGACGACAATGGCGATGATGAGCCCGTACTGCAGACTTTGAAGGGTTTGCTGCAACAGGTCACTTTGCCCACGGAGCAGGATACGGGCGCCATTGGGCAGTTTGCCCATGCCGGCGATGATGCCGCGGATCTTCGCATATGTCGCCCCCCGGTCTTTCTGTGCAATATTGGCAGTGATGGTGATATATCGTTGCTGGTTGAGCCGGTCGTATTCACCGGGGACCGTGGTACGGTTCCAGCTGGCGAGCTCGCCGAGGTAGTGCGTCTGCCCGCCTGCGCCGGAAGAGACGGGGATGGCTTCCAGTTTGGCGGTGCTGTTCATTTGATAACCGGGATACTGGACCTGTACCTGGTAGGCAGTGCCGGTGGTCTTGTCCAGCCAATAGCTCGGGGCGGTGAAGCGGGAAGACGACGTGGCCGCGACGGTGGACCGCGCCACCTCATCGCCGGATACGCCAAGCTGGCCGGCCCGCATCCGGTCGACGTCTAATTTGATGGCTGGATAACCCAGCGGGGTGGCGATCTGCAGGTCGCGCAGCTCACCGATCGCCGACAATTTGTGCACGAGGTCGAGGGCAGTCTTCTGACCCTGCTCGAGGTTGCGGTTGGCGACGGCGATCTCGATGGGGTTGGTGCTCCCAAGGTTCAGCACCTGCTCCACGGGGTCACCCGGCTCGAACGACAGTTTGGCCTTGGGCAACCTCCCGGCGGCCGCGGCGCGCAGCCGTTCCCGGAAGTCGGCAATGGGCATGACCCCGGGTTTCAGCTTGATCTTGATGACGGACTCATGGGGGCCGCCGGTCCAAAGAAAGATCAGGTTGACCGGGTAGCTGGAAGGCTGGGTGCCGGCAAACGCCGAGCTGATCTCCACGTTGCCCTTACCCGCGATACTGTCGGCCAGCACCAGCAGGGTCCTGGTGGCGTCTTCGGTTCGCTCGAAACGGGTGCCCACAGGGAGACGCAACCGCACCTGGGCCTGCCCGCTGTCGGTGTCGGGAAACAGCTGGGTACCCGTAACCCGGAACAACACCCAAACGACACCTACCCCCACAACAAGGAACACCATGGTAAGTAACACATACCGCCCCTGCATTCTTCGCCCGACCCGCAGATACCACTCTCGCAACCGCTCGACGCCCGATCTCCCCGATATCGTAAGGTCCCGCCGCAAAATCCAATTGGCAACCACCGGCACAAAACTCTGCGATAGCAGGAAGGAAGCGATCATCGCAAAGCCCACCCCCAACGACAACGGGAGAAAAAGTGCCTTGGGCACCCCATTCATAAACAGCGCCGGAACAAAGACAGCCAGGATGGAAAGCAGGATCAGCAGCTTTGGCCCCGCAATCTCCAAACAGGCATCCGCAACCGCCCGGTCCCTCGATTTCCCTTCCTCCTGGTGCCGGTGGATATTCTCGATGGTCACCGTCGTCTCATCCACCAGGATTCCCACCGACAGGGCCATCCCGCCCAGCGTCATAATATTGATTGTCTGTCCACACAAATACAAAGCCGTCGCCGCCGACAATAAAGCCAATGGAATGGTCATTATGACGATCAATCCGCTCCGTAGATCCCGCAAGAAAAGCAACACCACCAACCCTGTCAGCAACGCACCGATCCCGCCCTCGAATAACAGGCTTTTGAGCGAGTTGATGACATAACCGGACTGGTCGAATTCATAGGAGACCTTTATATCGGATGGGATCGCGGCCTGCATATCGGGCAACGCCGCCTTTACCCGCTGAACGACATCCCAGGTCGAGGCGTCCGCCCGTTTGGTCACCGGGATATAGACCGAACGCTTCCCATTGATCAGCGCATAACCCGTGGTGATGTCTGCCCCGAGGCTCACCGTGGCGACATCGCGCAAATACACCGCCGGGCCGCTGCCCAACTGCAAGGGAACCTTCTGAAGGTCCTGCACATCTTCGATAACGCTGTTCTGCGGGGTGAGGTAGGTTGTGTCGCCGATGCTGACATTGCCCGCAGGGGTTATGCTGTTGAATTTGACGAGGGACTGTACCACCTGGTCAGGTGACAGGTGATAGTCCTGTAGTTTTTGGGGGTTGACGGTGACGACGACGGTTTTCTGATTACCGCCAAAGGGCGGCGGAGCGCTCACGCCAGGCAGCGTGGCGAACATTGGCCGGACACGAAACAGCGCCAGGTCGGAGATCTCCCCGAGCCCTCGGCTGTCGGAGCTGAAGACGAGCTGACCTACCGGGACGCTGCCCGCATCAAACCGGGTGATGAAGGGGGATACGGTCCCGGGCGGCATAAACGCACGGGCGCGGTTGACATAGCCTACCACTTCGGCCATCGCCTGGCTCATATCCGTACCCTCGTTGAATTCGATCTTGATCAGCGCGGCGCCCTGCACACTTTTGGATTCGACATATTTGACCCCGGTGATATAGAGAAAATGATATTCGTAATAAGAGGTGATAAAGCCTTCCATCTGGTCGGGGGATAGACCCCCGTAAGTTTGTGCGACATACACCGTGGGCAGTCCCAGCTTGGGGAAGATGTCGATCTTGCTGTTTTGAATGGCCAGCACCGAGAAGAACAGGATCGCAATGACGGTGACCAGGATGGTGATGGGATGGCGTAACGCGTATAGGATGAGTCTCATGTTATTTCAATTGGTCGGTAAAAAGGTTGAGGTTGCCTTTCGCTACGCCGATATCGAGTAAGGCCCGCCAGACCTGCAGGTTGGCGTCCGCCTCGGTCATCTCGGAATTCATCAATTGATACTGCCCCTGCGTGAGCCGGGTGAAATCCACCAGCCCGCTTCGATAGCTCAATTCCAGCCCCTGGTAAGAAAGCCGGGCAGCCTTGGATTGTATGGGCGCCGCCTCGGCGATCAGCAGGGTTTGTCGATAGTTGGACTCTGCCGTCTCGACCTGCCGTCGGAGATTGAGATCCACCTGCGCCAGCCGGTCCTTATCGGCTTCCAGCAGGCTCCGGTACTGCCGCTTCTGGATATTGACCCGGGAGAACTGCAAAATGGGAAGACTTAGCTGGACGCCTGCCCCATAGTTGGTCCGCGACAAAGCCCACCCATCCGCCTTGTTGACAACCCCACTGGGATCGATACCCGAGCCCCGCGAATAAGCGTTGGCCCACACGTCCAGCTTTGGCCGCCAGCCCCGCTCGATCTCTTTAAGGCTCGCCGCGCTGAAGGCGACAGAAGCCTGGGCATATTGCATACCGGGATTCCGTTCATACCCGCCACTCGTATCCGGCGATACCGGCAATCGCGAGGCAAGCGCCGTATCGGCGAAGGCCAGGTCCTCCGGCCGGTCACTGAGCCCGGTCAGCCGGCTCAGTTCGAGCACTGCCGCGGTATACAGCTTCTGCGTATTCAACCGCTCCATAATAGCCTGCGCCAACAACGACTGCCACTGCACCGTATCCAGTCCCGGCCGCAATCCCTCCCTGGCCAGCTCCAACGACTGCCGCAGCCCCACCCGTGTACGATCGATATTGGCCTGTTGAGTGCTTTGCAATCGCTGGAGATAAACGATGCTCAGATAGGTCAGGATTCCTGCATATCGTTGCTGAAAAAGGGCATTGTCGTACGCCCTGCCGGCCAGCCACCACTCCGCACTCGCCTTTTCGATCGCCGCACTCCGCTGTCCAAAGGTCACCGGCGTCCATTGCAGATAGGCCGCCAGCGCCGTTCCGGGGATCAGGGTGTTGCTGCTGTGCGCAGCCACCGGCCCCGAGATCGGCAGCAACAACCCCGGATAGCTCATCCCGGTAATATTGTTGTCGGTCGCATAGCCGGCCTGGTAGCCGCCAGTCAGGTTCGGCACAAGGGTATTGCGGGCGAGGTCGACATTGCCACCGGCCGCGGCGGCCTGTTCTTTGTAGGCGCGCAGATGTGGCTGACCGGTCTCGATAAGGGTCAGGACCTCCTTAACGGAAAGGACGTGTTGCTGGGCTTGTGTGGCCTGGCAATATAAAGCACTTGCGATAATAAAAAAACGGCGGATCATGCGGCTGTCTTTCTTTGAAGGTACAAAGCTAAAAGCCGATTTGGAAAACATTTGGAAAGCCCCGTCAGGCGAACGTTACGGTGAGTTGGTGCCGGCCGTCCCGGTAGATGTAGCCCACGTCAAAGGGATACAACTGGGCGATCTGCCGGACGAGGGCCAGGCCGAGACCCGTCGTTCGGTTGTCGACACGCCCTTTACGGAAGCGGTCGAAGAGTTGACCAGGGTCCCCTTCGATTGCAGGGCCGCTGTTTTCGATGACCAATGCGGTTTGGTTCAGCCGGACATCTACCCACCCGGCCGGGATATTGTGAATGTAGGCGTTTCGCAGCAGGTTGTTGACCAGGATCTCGATCAGGGCCGGGTTGGCGCGTATTGTCACACCCGCCACAATATCCGTTTTTGTTTGCACCCCTTCATTGGCATAGTACTCCTTGAAGAAGTCTCCCAACCTCCTCACCAGGTCGGAAATTTCGATGGTCTGCATATCCGGGAACTGGCCATTTTCGATCCGGGTCAGGAGTAATAGGTTCTTGTTCATCTGGCTAAGGCGTTCATTGGCCTCGGCGATCTCTTGCAGCAGCTGAGCGCTGTCTTCGTTAAGGCCGGGGCCTTCCGCCAACAGCTCAACTTTGCTGCGGATGATGGCAAGTGGCGTCTGCAGCTCATGGGAGGCGTTTTCGGTGAACTGTTTTTGGTCGCGGTAAGCCCGGTCTACATTGTCGATCAGCTCCAGCAGGGTTTCGTTAAGCCGGTCGAATTCCCTGACGCCTGTAGTGGAACCGAGGGAAAGCCGCTTGCTCTGGCGAATGTCATAGCCGCGGATAGCACTCATGGTATCGTAGAATGGTTTCCACAACCGGCGCGATTCAAACCGGTTGATGATGACGATCGACAGCAAAAGCAAAACAAAAATAATGGCCTCCGACAACGAAACCTTGATCAGTAAATGGCGGTACTCTTTGGCCGAGATATAAGTAGTGACGCGATACGACCTCCCATCCAACTCATGCGTCTGTGCCAGCCTCGACAGATTAGCCGAATCTGTCGCCCCATCTTCCCCCATCGCTCCCGGAACGATCTCATATTCTCCTGCCAATTTCAATGGAACGCGAAGCGTGTCGCGGGCAAAGGCCCTCCACGCATTATCTTGCTTCAGCTGCAGCTGCTGATGTTTCATGTGCCGGATATGGCCCATGAGGATCAGGTATAAGAACACAGAACCGGCCAGCATTACAAGGGGGAGCCAGGTCAGCAGGGAACGGGTATTGCGCTGTTGCAGGGATTGACTCATACGACAAATTTATAGCCCAGGCCATAGACGGACTGGATCATCTCGGGGCAGCCTTTTTCCTTAAGTTTTCTTTTCAGATTTTTGATATGGGAGTATACGAACTCCGGGCCGGGAGCCTGGTCGGCAGCACCGTCGTACAGGTGTTCGGCGATGGCCTGTTGGCTGACAACCCGGTTTTTATTGGTCGCCAAAAAAACCAGGAGGTTGTATTCGATCCTGCCAAGCGCTACGGGTTGGTCCCTGATAAGTACACTGCGGGCCGACAGATCGATACGCAGTTCGCCCAGCGGGATCGCCGCATTACCCTCGTTATATTTTCTCCGGAGCAACGCCTTGACCCGCGCGCTGAGCTCGGGCAGATGGAACGGCTTGGTCAGGTAGTCATCGGCGCCGTAATTGAGGCCCATGATCTTGTCGTCGAGGGAATCACGGGCGGATAGGATGATCACGCCGTCCTTTTTTCTGTCTTCCCGCAGGTATTGTAGCAACTGAAGGCCGCTGCCGCCGGGAAGGTTGATGTCGAGGATGATACAGTCGTAAGCGATGTCTTCGATCCGACGAAGGGCATCGGTAAAATTGCTGACGCCCTCGCATACGAATTGTTCCTGCCGGAAATAGCGGGTAATGCTGTTCAATAGGCTGGGTTCATCCTCGATGACGAGTAGCTTCATGTAAGGCTTTGGGCGAAGGTAGAAAGGAATTTGGAAAGAATTTGGAAAGCCCGTTTTCCAAATGTTTTCCAAATGTGGGCGTAAGTTTGTCCATAAAATGCCGCAATATGAAACGACTGTTCCTGTTTTTTATCACGGCGACGCTGGCCATCTATGCCGTCGCTCAACCCGATTCCACCGCACTCGACAAACTCTTCGGTCATAAAGGCGCCGTCACCGGCAACGTCTATCGAATCACCTTCCCCCGAAGTGACCTAAAGCTCACCGTCGGCGATTTCAACGTCGCACCCGGCCTCGCCCTGACGTCCTGGGTGGCTCTTCACCGCATGGGGCCCAACTCCATGATGATGGGCGACCTCGTCATGCTCGACACCGAAGAGCCGGTCGTCGTCGCAAAGCTCGTCGAACTGGGCCTTGGCATTACCGCCATCCATAATCATCTCGTCGGCGAAAAACCCGCTATCAAATTCCTCCATTTCTCCGGCAACGGCGACGCCCTCCAGCTCGCGACCGGAATAAAACAGGTCCTCGCTCTCACCGCCACCCCCCTCGGCGCCCCGGCCGCTTCCTCCACCACCCCGCCCGATTGGTCCGCCGTCGAAGCCCGGTTAGGCACAAAAGGCCGCAAATCCGGCAACATTATCTCCTATGGCTTCCCCCGCAACGAAAAGCTGATGGAAAGCGGGATGGAGATGCCTGCCCCCATGGGCATGGCTACCGGCATCAACCTTCAAATGGACGGCGCCCGCGCCGCTACGACCGGTGACTTCGTCCTCCTCGCAGACGAGGTCAACAAGGTCGTCAAATCCCTCGTCGCCCACGGCATCAACGTTACGGCAATACACAATCACATGCTATACGACGATCCTCGCTTGTTCATGCTGCACTTTTGGGGGGTAGGCGATCCGGGGAAGCTGGCCGAAGGCCTCAAGGCTGCACTCGATCAGACGAATTCAAAAAGATGATCTTTATAATTGGCGGTTCCGGCAAAGGGTAGGGCAGAAACGGCCTTGTCGGTGTATGGGATGTAATCCCCTCCTAACTCTTAGGCTGATAAGGCCCCTTGGTCTCACCCCAACCCCAGCTGGGCATGGGCTCAGTATCATTCATCGGATTTTCGGTCAGCTGGGAATTGATGACGGCAATGCGCGTACCCCATTCCAGGTAACCAACCAGCGAGGAGCGAAATTCCGGATCGGTAGGAATCCCCATCT
>Ga0310811_10009268_pt1 | contig 12699 bp, 11 predicted proteins | sample YCmetagenome_FD_207642 | JGI IMG/M metagenome (GOLD analysis project Ga0310811, IMG submission 207642) | Soil microbial communities from experimental microcosm in Duke University, North Carolina, United States - YC | ecosystem: Engineered > Artificial ecosystem > Soil microcosm > Unclassified ... | reverse complement strand
CGACGAGGGAACCCTCTACGTCGCGAGGTTCACCGGCGACAACCCGGGCGAGATCGACGGGAGCGGACGGCTGCCCACCGACGGCGAGTTCGACGGGAGCGGCGAGTGGATCCCGCTCGCCGCCGGCGAAAAGTCCTTTGTGGACGGTTTCACCGCGGAAGAGGTCTACGTGTTCACCCGCCTGGCCGCGGACAAGGCCGGCGCGACCAAAATGGACCGCCCCGAGGACATCGAACCCAACCCCGTCAATGGCCGGATCTATGCCGCGCTGACCAACAACACCGACCGCGGTGCCGCGGGCAAGGCCGGCGCAGACGAGGCGAACCCGCGCAACGGCAACAAGAACGGGCACATCCTCGAATGGGACGAGGCCGGCGGCGACGCGGCGGCGACGCGGTTCTCCTGGCGGCTGCTGCTCGTTTGCGGTGACCCGGCCGCCGCGGACACCTACTTCGGCGGTTTCCCGAAGGACCAGGTCAGCCCGATCTCCTGCCCCGACAACGTGGCGTTCGACCCGTACGGCAACCTCTGGATCTCCACCGACGGCAACACGCTCGGCGCCAACGACGGGCTGTTCTCCGTGCCCGTCGAGGGGCCCGAACGCGGTCACGTCAAGCAGTTCCTGTCGGTGCCGATCGGCGCGGAGACCTGCGGACCTGTGGTGACCGGTGACTTCGTGGTCGTCGCGGTCCAGCATCCCGGTGAGGGCACCACCTCGCACTGGCCCGACGGTGGCGCCTCGACCCCGCGGCCCGCGGTGGTCTCGGTCTGGCGCGGCTGACCCTTCGGCCTGGCACCCAGCGCGGCGGCGAGCACGGCGCCGACGACCCACAACCCGGTGCGCTGGGTGCCGGGCAGGTCCCGCGGCCACCCGTGACGTCCGGGGAACGGCATGATCGCCGATCGCGATCTTGGTGCCGGCGTCGGGCGCCAGGGGATCTTCTACGGTTGTGGTATGCCGGAAACAACACCGCTCGCGCTCGTCACCGGGGCTTCGCGCGGGATCGGCGCGGCGATCGCGCACGCGCTCGAACCGTCACATGAGGTCCTGCTGGGCGGTCGTGATCTCGACGCGCTCACCAAACAGGTCGCCGGAGGCCACCGGGTCCGGCCGTGGCCGGTCGACCTGACCGACTTTTCCGCGCTGCGGCGCGCGACGGCCGGGATCGACCGGCTCGACGTGCTGGTGCACTCGGCCGGCGTGGCCGAACTCGGCACGGTCGAGCAGGCACCGCCTTCGGCCTGGCGCACCAGTTTCGAGGTGAACGTCGTCGCCGTCGCCGAACTGACCCGGCTGCTGCTGCCGGCGCTGCGGGCCGCGGGCGGGCACGTCGTGGTGATCAACTCGGGGCAGGGGCTGGCCGCCCGGTCCGGTTGGGGTCCCTACGCGGCCAGCAAGTTCGCCGTGCGCGCGCTCGCGGACGTGCTGCGGGCGGAGGAGTCGGCCAACGGCATCCGGGTCACCACGATCTACGCCGGCCGAACGGACACCGAGATGCAGCGAGCCGTCACCGCGGAAGAAGGCAAGGAATACACACCGGGCGAATACCTGCGGCCCGAATCGGTCGCGACCGCCGTGCTCACCGCGGTCTCCGCCACCCCCGACGCGCACATCACCGAGCTGACCGTCCGGCCGAAACCGCACTAGCTCAGGCACGCAGCCTGGCGGCGGATTCGCGGGCGGCGGTCTGGACCTTCGCGCGGTCGACGTGGCGCGACTCGCCGCCGGCGACCACCTGCTCGCCGGCCACCCAGACGTCCCGGACGGTACGGGACCCGGCCGCCCACACCAGGTTGGCCAGCAGTTGTTCGTCCGGGACGGCCAAGCCGGCCGCGAAGGCGGGGTCGTCGGTCTCGATGTGCACGAAGTCGGCCCACCGGCCGGCCTCCAGCGAACCGAGGTCGTCGCGGCCCAGCGCCGCCGCCCCGCCCCGCGTGGCCAGCAGCAGTGCGTCCGACGCGCCGATGGCCGTGGCGTCCCGGGTCGACAGGCGGGCGAACAGCGCGGAAAGCCGGATTTCCTCCCACAGGTCCAGGTCGTCGTTGCTGGCCGGGCCGTCGGTGCCGAGCCCGACCGGCACCGATGCCGCCCGCAGATCGGTCAGGCGGGCGAAACCCGAAGCCAGCTTGGCGTTCGAGCCGGGGCAGTGGGCCACGCCGACGCCGCGTGTCGCGAACAGTGCGATGTCCTCATCGGACAGATGAATGGCGTGCGCGGCGACGACCCGGCCGTCCAGCAGGCCCACCTGGTCGAGCAGCCGGGGCACCGAGCCGAATTCCGCCCGCTGCCCGGTGTCCTCGTTCGCGGCCTCCGCGACGTGGATCTGCACCAGCGCGCCGCGCGCCGCCGCGGATTCGGCGGTCATGCGCAACGCCTCGGGCGGGAGCATGTAGGCCGAATGCGCCGCGAACGACAGCTCCACGCGTTCGCCCGGGCCGAAGCGCAGGCCGTCCGCGTCGATCCACCGCTCGGTCGAAGCGATCATCGACTTCCAGTCCAGCCCCGGCAGGTCGATGATCGGCCCGCCGAGCACGACCCGGCCGCCGGTGGTCAGCACGGCCTCGGCCATCTCCTCGGCGTGGAAGTACATCTCGGCGCTGGTGGTGATCCCGTTCCGGAGCATCTCCAGCGATCCCAGCAGCATCCCGACCCGCACGTCCTCCGCCCGCAGCCGCGCCTCGGCGGGCCAGATGACCTCGTTGAGCCAGCGCAGCAACGGAAGGTCGCCGCCCATGCCGCGCAGCAACGTCATCGGGCTGTGCGCGTGCGCGTTCACCAAGCCGGGCACGACGAGCCCGGTCAGCGCGGTCACCGGTGCGTTCGACACGGGCGCGTCGGCGGCGGGACCGCAGTAGGTGACGCGGCCGCCTTCGACGTCCACCACGCCGTCCCGGATGACCGAGCAGGCGGCGTCGCAGGGGAGGATGACGGGCGCGCTGAACCGGTGCGACATCCGTTGATCCTAGGTGCCCGGCCGGGGGCGCGACGAACACGACGGTGCCCGCGGCGTATCGGCGCGGCTTATTCCACCAATCCGGAACGCCAGGCCCAGGCCGCGATCTCCACCCGGTTGCGCGCGCCGATCTTGCCCTGCACCGATGCCAGGTGCGTCTTGACCGTCGACAGCGAGAGGAACAGCTCCTTGCCGATCTCGGTGTTCGTCAGGCCCCGGGCGGCCGCGCGCACCACGTCTGTTTCCCGCGTCGTCAGCGGCTCCTTCGGCGGAGCGCTCGCGCGTCGGGCCGACCCGTTGAAGTGTTTCAGCAGGCGCACCGTGATCTGCGGTGAGACCAGGGCATCGCCGCGCTCGGCCGCCCTGATCGCTTCGATCAGCAGTGCCGGGCCCGCGTCCTTGAGCAGGAAGCCACTGGCGCCGTTGCGCAGCGCGGTGTGCACGTATTCGTCGAGATCGAAGGTGGTCACCACGACCACCTTCAGCGGATCCACCACGTCCGGCCCGGCGAGCCGGCGGGTCACCTCCAGGCCGTCGAGCCCGGGCATCCGGATGTCCAGCAGGCACACGTCGGGCCGCAGCTCGCGTGCCTTGCCGACGGCGGCGATACCGTCCGGCACGTCGGCGACCACCTCGATGTCCTCCTGGGCGTCGAGGATCATGCGGAACCCGATGCGCACCATGGCCTGGTCGTCCGCGATGAGCACCCGGATCATGCGTCTCCCTGCTGTTCGCGCGTGTTCACACCGTGGGGGTCTCGTCGAGCGGCAACCACGCTTCGACGAGCCAGCCGTCCTGGTCCGGGCCCGCGGTCAGCCGGCCGTGCAGCAGCTCGACCCGCTCGCGCATGCCGACGAGACCGTATCCTCCCACTCGCCAGCCGCCGGTCCCGTCACCGGTGCGGCGGCGCTTCGCACCTCCGGCGCGCCCGTTGTCGCCGACCCTGATGTGCAACTCGCGGTCCTCGACCTCGGCGAGCACCCGCACCAGGGTCGCCGCTTCGGCGTGCTTGCCGACGTTGGTCAGGGACTCCTGGATCACCCGCAGGGCCGAACGCCCTACCTCGTGCGGGATGTCGGCGGGCAGCCGCAGGTCCACTTCCGTCGGCACGCCGTGGTGCCCCGCGTCGATCAGCCTTCGCAGGTCCGCGGCCAGCTCCGTGGTGGCCTGCTGGGTGTCCTCGGTGTGGGCGCGCATGCTCCGGACCAGCCGGCGCATCGCGGTGAGCGCGTCGGTCCCCGCCTGCTCGATCCGGTCGAGTGCGTCCATGGCCAACGCGGGGTTCTGTGCTCCCGCCATCTTCGCGGCCTGTGCCTGCACCACGATCCCGGTCACGTGGTGCGCGACCACGTCGTGCAGCTCGCGCGCGAGCGCCATCCGCTCGGAGGTCTGTGCCTCGGTCACCGCGGCCTCGACCGCTTGCGTGCGTTCGGAGTCCCGCGCCCGGAAGTACAGGCCGGTCGCGACGGCGATGCCGAGCAGCAGCAGTGCCGCGCTGGCTTCGAACCGCAGACCGGGCGTGCCGCCGATGACACCGCGCGGCGAGAGCACGTTGACCAGTGACGCGGTCCCGACGGCGGCGGACAGCGCGCAGATCAGCGACCAGCCCACCGGGGACCGCGCGTATCGGACGAGGTACACGACCACGACCAGGCCGGCCAGGACCTCCGTGGGCGGGAGTGGTTCGCCGTAGCCGTGGACGTAGGTCAAAAGGTCCGCGAAGCCGGTGACCAGGATGACGCCGGTGAGTGCCACCGCGGCCGGCACCGGGTGCCGGGTGGCCAGGATCGCGGTCCCGGCCGCCGCCGCCGAGCACGCCAGCAGCGGCAACGCGCTGGGGCCGTGATCGAGTGCCTGATACAGCTCCAGGAACAGGGGAAGACAGAGCATCCCGGTCAGTGGCCACTGCGTCCGCAACAGCCGGGACAGCGCGCTCCGCTCCTCTGGAGCGCGGTTCTGCCGGAACCGCAGGCCCGCCGCCACGGCGGCGGTGAGCAGCGTCGCGCCGACGAGCAGGCTGACGAGTTCCCGGTTGTCGAACCCGGAGCGGTGACCGCGGGCGATGGTGGCGAACAGTGCCCCGGCAACCAGCGACGAGACCGCCGCGAACGCCGTGCCGGCGCCGATCTGGCTGACACAGAAGAACACCAGTTCCAGGCCGGCGACGGTCTCGCTGAGCGAGATGTCGTTGAGCAGCGTCGAATACGCGCTGGCGTCGGTGGCGCTGATCAGCAGGGTGGAGGCGAACAGCACGCCGGCCCCGGCGAAGGCCGCCTCCGTCGGCCGCTTCCTGGCCCACAGCGCACAGCCGGAGATCGCGAAGATGCCCGGCAGGAGCAGCAGGTCCCGCCCTTTCGGTCCGGTGTTGTCGAAGGCGGCGGGAAACACCACCGACAGGTCGCACAGCAGCGCGGCGAGCAGCACGATGCCCTCGAGACCGAGCCACTGCCACGCCGAGGCCAGCCGGACCTGGTAGGCCTGGAAACGCCCGCCCCAGTCGTCTTCGCCCGGGGTGTCAGGGGTTTCGGTCATTTTCCCGGCGGGGGGCACACCGGCGACGGTAGACGATGTCGGGTGCCGACACCCTGGCCGTCCAGCCACCGCAGGTCGGCCGATCGGCTGATACATCGATTTCCGGCCGCCGGCCGCGGAACACCCGTCGTCGAGGTGCCCGGAAGCGACGTCAGGCGGGCACCCGCTTGAAGATCAGGTCGCGGCTGATCCGCCCTTCCTCGTTCGCGCGCTGCTCGAACTTGGTGACGGGACGCCAGCCCGGCCGGGGGGCCCAGTCGGGAAAACGGTTGCGCAGGAGCGGCTCGGCCGAACACACCTCGAGCATCTGGTCGGCGTAGTTCGCCCAGTCCGTCGCCAGGTGCAGCATGCCGCCGGGGGCGAGCCGCGACGCCAGCAGCCGGACGAACGCCGGCTGGACCAGCCGGCGCTTGTGGTGGCGCTTCTTCGGCCACGGGTCGGGGAAGAAGATCCGCACTCCGGACAGCGACTCCGCCGGGATGTGCTCGGTCAGCAGCACCACCGCGTCGCCACGCAGCAGGCGCAGGTTGCCCAGGCCGAGCTTCTCCGCGCGCAGCATCAGCTGGCCGAGCCCGGCCTCGTAGACCTCGACGGCGACGTAGTTGACCTCCGGTTCGGCGGCGGCGAGCTGGGCCGTCGTCTCGCCCATGCCGGAACCGATCTCCAGCAGGATCGGCGCGGAGCGCCCGAACCACCCGATGAAGTCGAGCGGGCCCGGCGGCAGGTCCGCCACCGCGCGGCCCAGATCGGGCCACAGGTGCTCCCAGGCACGCTGCTGCCCGATGGTCATCCGGCCGCCGCGCTGCACGTAACTGACCACGCTCCGTAGACGCGGCTCTTCCTCGCTCTCCACCCGCTCAAGGTAGCCCGCGCGCGACACCGCCGGATCCGCACCCGACGAATCGGGTGCTTCCGCCGCCCTCGCTCATCCGCGGTGCTCCGCGCGAGCTTCACCGGCCGCTCAGCGGCGCCCCGTCGAGCCGATGACCAGCCGGTTCGTGCCCGGTCGTCAGCGCACCGCCTCGAACTCGCCCAGCCGGCAGCGCAGTCCGGCCAACCCCGCGACCGCGATCGGTTCCGGCACCGATCCACTGTGCGCGGGCAGGACGTCGATCCAGCCTTCGTGACGGCTCGTGTTCAGGATCGTGGTCGGGATCCGGTGCCCGGAGATGCCCCGCTCGGAGGGCATGAACTCCCAGTAGCCGGACTCGCCGTCCACGGCCCACGGCACGAACTCCCAGCCGGGACGGCGGCCGAGCAGGTGCGCCATCCGGTCTTCGACCCGGAACCCGATGTCACGGGACTCCAGCCGGCCGTCGGCCAGCGCCCGCAGCCACCACGGCGCGGGGATCGGTTCGCCGTTCGCGGTCACCGCGCGGAACAGCGCGACCACCTCGTGCTCGGGGGCCCGGTGAATCCAAGCCCGGCGCATCTCCGACGGCGTGGCCGCCGCGCCCGCGTCCCGCGGAAGTTCGACGGCCTGGGCCCACTGAAGGAGGTTCAACGGCTCCAGGCTGGGGGGCCGCGCTTCGCTGCGCGGTGCGGGAACGTGTGTGCCGATTTCTCGTCCGATATCCACCGCCAAGGATTCACCTCCGTGCGTTGCCGGACGTCTTGTAACCATATTCCCTGGTCAGAGGCCTTTTGTCAGGTTACTTGTGAGGGTGGACACAAGTGTTTCATCTGCTCGTAACGCGCGGCGGTCACCTGCGCTTGTCGATTAATCGGGTCGAAACGTCGTTTTGTTGTCTAAAGCACACGCCGGGCTCCGCGGGCGGATCGCGGCGCTCGGCACGCGAAAAAGGACCCGGGCCGTCCCCCGAATGGCGGCCCGGGTCCTCTCCCCCCTGTCCGGCCGGTGCGCCCCGAATTCGCACGATTGGCCGGAATGTTCCCTGTGGGAGTCCTGTCAGGCGTCGCGCCGTTTCGCGAGCCCGATCGCCGCTGCCAGCAGGACCAGGGCGAAGGCGGCGAAGTAGGCCAGCGCCCAGCCCTGGCCGAGCGTCGCGGTGGACCGCATGTCCGGACCGGCGCCGGAACCCCCGTCCCCGGTCAGGAACTTCTCGGCGACGTTGAACGGCAGCCACTGGTAGATGTGCGCACCGATCGACGGGATGAGGCGGATCAGGTTCTCCACCGCCAGCGCGTAGATCAGCAGTAGCGCGATGGCGCCGGCACTGTGCCGCACCAGCACCCCGACCGCCACCGCCATGACGGCGGCCAGCGCGTAGACCACGCCCACCCCGGTCACGTTGATCCAGTCGGCCGCGCTGTTCAGCGCGATCCCGGCGCCCGGCTTGATCAGCATGCCCACCGCCAACGAGCCGAACGCGCTGATCTCGCCGATCACCAGCGCGAGCAGGGCGACCACCGTGGCCTTCGCGACGAGCGCGGAGCCACGGCCGGGCACGGCCTGGAAAGTGGTGCGGATGGTGCTGAAGCGGTACTCGGTGGTCACCGACAGCGCCGCCAACACCATGATCACCGCGATGCCGAAGGTGTGGCCCATCTGCGTGCCGGCCACGGTGACGCCGCCGGACTCGCTCGGTGAGTTACCGATGACGAGCGCGGCGAACCCCATGGTCAGCACCAGTGTGATGGCCGAGCACCACCAGGGCGAACGGGTGGTGAAAAGCTTGATGCGTTCGACTGCGAGCAGAGTCATGATCTCCCCTTAGCGAATCGGCTCGAGCACGGCGGGCTCGGCCGCGAGTCCGGTGTGGTATTCGACCGCGTCCCCGGTGATCTGCATGAACGCCTGCTCCAGCGAGCCGGTCCGCGGGCTGAGCTCGTGCAGCACGACGCCGTTCGCGGCGGCCAGTTCCCCGATCTTGTCGCTGTCCATCCCGGCGACCAGGATGCCCCCGTCCTCGGCGGTCAGCTCCGCGCCGGCGTCCGCCAGCACGGCGCGCAGCCGGTCGATCTGGGGGCTGCGCACCTTGACCGTGTTGTCCGCGGCCCTGGTCACGAAGTCCTTGGTGCTCGACTGCGAGATCAGCCGGCCCCGGCCGATCACCACCAGGTTGCTGGCGGTCAGTGCCATCTCCGAGAGGAGGTGGCTGGAGACGAAGACGGTGCGGCCCTCGTCGGCAAGGCGGTGCATGAACTTGCGGATCCACAGGATGCCCTCCGGGTCCAGGCCGTTCACGGGCTCGTCGAAGAGCAGCACCTCGGGATCGCCGAGCAGGGCCGCGGCGATGCCCAGCCGCTGCGACATGCCGAGTGAGAACCCGCCGGCGCGCTTGCCCGCGACGCTGGTCAGCCCGACGATGTCGAGCACCTCGTCCACGCGGGTGACCGGGATCCGGTTGGACACCGCCATCCACTTCAGGTGCGCCCGGGCGGACCGGTTCGGATGCACCCACTTCGCGTCGAGCAGCGCGCCGATCGTGCGCAGCGGGTACTTGAGCTCGCGGTAGCTCTTACCGCCGATGCGCACCTGTCCGGACGTCGGGTTGTCGAGTCCGAGGATCATCCGCATGGTCGTGGACTTCCCGGCGCCGTTCGGCCCGAGGAAGCCGGTGACCTGCCCGGATTCGACGCTGAAACTCAGATCGTCGACGGCCAGTGTCCGGCCGTACCGCTTGGTGAGGCCGTTTGCCTCGATCATGGTCGCTCCCCTGGTCTGGCCTGGTGGATCCCCAGTTGCCTGCAATCTTGTCGACCGGTCCGGCCCCTCGCGTCATCCCGAGGGCTGAACTTGTACCCGACTTCGGTAGTAGCTTCCCGCGCGCTTCGACCGGGCGCGATCGGTGATGACCCTGATCGGTCCCTGACCTTTTCGGCCCCGGCCGCTTCGGGGTGCCGGTTTTGTCGGTGGTGTCCGCTACCTTCGCGCCATGGGAAAACTGACCGGCAAGGTCGCCGTCGTCACCGGCGCGACCAGGGGATGTGGCAGGGCGATCGCGGTCGAGCTCGGCCGGCTCGGCGCGACGGTGTACGTGACGGGGCGGACCACGAGGTCGCGTGCCTCGCCGATGAAGCGCGCGGAAACCATCGAGGACACCGCGGAGCTCGTCGAGCTGGCGGGCGGGCGCGCGATGCCGGTCCGATGCGACTTCACCGTCGTGTCCGATGTGGACGCACTGCGGGAGAGAATCGGTGACCGGCTGGACATCCTGGTCGACGACGTCTGGGGAGGCGATCCCTTCGTCGACTTCGAGCACGCGTACTGGGATTCGGATCTGGACGACGCGCTGTACATGGTGCGCAACGCCGTCGACACGCACCTGATCGCGCTGCACCGGCTGCTGCCGCTGCTGGTGGCCACGCGGCGCGCGGACGCGGCGGCCGGGCGGGCGGAGCCGGGTGGCGGCCTGGTCATCGAGGTGACCGATGGCGACAACGACGACTACGTCGGTGCCGGAATCCCTTACTACGTCGCGAAATGCAGCGTGCGGGCGATCGGTCGGGCGCTCGGTGCCGAGCTGGCCGGCTACGGCTGCACCGGCTTGACCGTCACCCCCGGTTTTCTCCGCTCCGAGGCGATGCTGGACACCTTCGGCGTCACCGAGGCCACCTGGCGCGATGCCGTGGGAACCACCGCCCCACCGGATTTCGCGGTGTCGGAGACCCCGGCCTACCTGGCTCGCGGTGTCGCCGCCCTGGTCACCGATCCGGAGGTTTCCCGGTTCTCCGGTCGGACCCTGGCGTCGTGGACCCTCATGCACACCTATGGTTTCGCCGACCTCGACGGCACCCGACCCGATTTCGGCCGCTGGATGGCCGAAGTACGGCAGGCAGGCCTCGACGTGGCGACCACCGACCCGGCGCCGTTCCGATGAAGCGCCGGAACGGCCGAGGGGTCCGGACCGCTTCGCGTGGCCGGCGCGATCAGTCGTGCCCGCCGGGCGGTCCCCGGCTGCCGCATGGCCGAAGCAGGCGGCACCCGCGCCCGAGTGCCGCGGGGATTCCGGCTTTCGGTACGCGACCTACGACGGCTGCTCGAATTCTGGCAGGATTTCCGGTCGAGGGAAGGGGGCGACGTGACGGACCAGGGCCGCCTGGCGGGTCCGCTGTCGACGTCGGTGGCGAACCTGTGCCGCCGGTTGCAGCCGCAGGTTTCGGCTCGCACCGCCGCGGGGTTCGCAGAGGTGACGCGGCGGCTGGGCGCGCCGTTGCAGGTGGCGGTCGCCGGGCGGATCAAGTCCGGCAAGTCCACTCTGGTCAACGCGCTGATCGGGCGCCGGGTCGCGCCCACCGACGTCGGCGAGTGCACCCGCCTGGTCACACGCTTCCAGTACGGCACGGTCGACCGGATCGAGGTCGTCTTCACCAACGGGCGCAAGCAGGTGCTGCCCTTCGCCGCGGACGGCATGATCCCGGCGGAACTCGGGGTGGACATCGCCGAGGTCTCGCACATCGAGGCCTACCTGACCAACGCGGTCCTCGAACGCATGACGGTGATCGACACTCCCGGGCTCGGTTCGCTGGACGCCGCGTCGGTGTCGCGGACCGAAGAGTTGCTGGGCGCGGCGAAGGGGGGCGAGGGCTCCGACGAGCTCGACGAAACCTCCCGCAACGCGGTCGCGGGTGCGGAGGCCGTGCTCTATGTCGTCACCCAGGGCGTCCGTGCCGACGATCAGCAGGCGCTGGCCGCGTTCGCCGCCGCGACCGCGAGCCGCGAGGCGGGGCCGGTCAACGCGATCGCGGTGCTGAACAAGGCCGATACGATCGCGCCGGAGTCGGTGCAGGGCGCGGGCAGCGATCTGTGGCAGGCCGCCACCATCCTGTCCGAGAAACAGGCCGCGCTGTTGAAACCGCGGGTCGCCGACGTGCTGCCGGTGATCGGTCTGATCGCCGAGTCGGCGGAGGCCGGCGGGTTCACCTCGGTCGACGCCGAGGCGTTGCGCCAATTGTCCACATTGGACGAAGCGACGCTGGAGACGATGCTCGTCGCGGCCGACATCTTCACCAGCTGGGACTGCGAAATCCCGGCGGGCACCCGGCTCCGGCTGCTGGAAAGGTTGGACCTCTACGGCGTCCGGCAGGCGGTCGAGGCGATCCGCGCCCAACCCGAGATCACCGCGGGCGGCCTGCGCCGCGTGTTGTTGGAGGCATCCGGGCTGGCGGCGTTGCGGGCCCGGCTGAACGTCGTGTTCGCCGCGCGGGCGGACGGCATCAAGGCCGCGGCGGCGCTCGCCTCGGTGACCGCGCTGGCGCATGCTTCCGGCGACCCGGCCGAGCGGCAGCGGGTACACGACGCGATAGAGGTGTTGCTGGCCAAGCCCGAAGCGCACCAGCTCCGGCTGCTGGAAGCGCTGACGGTGGTCGTGGCGGGCGCGGTGGACATGCCCGAGGATCTGGCCGAGGAGGTCCTGCGGGTCGGCAGCAACGCCGACATCGGCGCCCAGCTCGGCATGCCCGGTGGCGCCCGGGAGGAACTCGCCGCGCACGCGCTGGAACGGGCGGGCTGGTGGCGTTCGTTCGCCTCGTTCGGCGCGACCCCCGCGCAGAGCCGGGTGGCGCACGTCGTGCACCGGGCGTATTTCCTGATCTGGCAACAGCTGCGCGAGAATCGGGGGTGAGCGCAGTGGACGACCTGCCGACCGGGCCGATTCCCGCGGCGACAATGACCAGGATCATCGAGGAAACGCGGGGAACCGGCGTGTCCGGGGATGCGTCCAATTCCGATGTGAATCCGCACGCGCTGGGCGAAACCGGTGAACCCGTTCACCGGGGCCGCCAGGGTGACCCGCTTGATCCCCTGCTGGACCGGGTGCTCGCCGACCGGCGGACGCTGATCCAGCTGTGCCTGTACGCGCTCGATCGCGCGCGCAGCGGTGGCGTGGTCCAGCGCATCGAACAGGGCCTGGCCGGAATCGGGGTGGTCGCGCTGCGCCCGGACGGTCAGCGGTTCGATCCGGCGGTGCACGAGGCGGGTGGCACCGTGGTGACCGACGATCCCGCGATGGACGGCCTGGTCGCCGAAACCGAGGTGGTCGGGTTCGCCGACCAGGACCGGTTGCTCCGCGCGCCCGTCGTGATGGTGTACAAGAAGCGATGAGCGTTCAGCCGATCTCGGCCTTGCCCGCGCAGGTCAAGCAGTCCAGGGAGACGCTGCTCGCGCAGCTGCGCGAGGCCGACCCGGACGCGGCGAAATGGGTCGATGACGTTCGCCGTGCCCGGGCGGAGAAGCCGTCGGTCGTGGTGGTCGGGGAGACCAACCGCGGCAAGAGCTCGTTGGTCAACGCGCTGCTCGCGATGCCGGGCC
>Ga0310811_10009267_pt1 | contig 12699 bp, 14 predicted proteins | sample YCmetagenome_FD_207642 | JGI IMG/M metagenome (GOLD analysis project Ga0310811, IMG submission 207642) | Soil microbial communities from experimental microcosm in Duke University, North Carolina, United States - YC | ecosystem: Engineered > Artificial ecosystem > Soil microcosm > Unclassified ... | reverse complement strand
TCACATCCACGAGCGCGAATCGCCCGGGGGTTCCGCCGGCCAAGTCGGCCGCTGAGATTCTGGAGCAGTGGGGCGATGCAGTGGCGCGCGGACGACTCCGGGTTCTGGACGCCGGAATGCTGCTTCCGTCGCAACCGTCGACCGTACTCGACTGCACGGGGCGTCTGCCTCGCGTGATCCGTCCGGGCGCGATTGCCGCGAGCACACTGCGAGAGAGCGTTCCCAATCTGATCGGAGATGCGTGACGGCGTGAAGATTCTCTTCGTGTGCACCGGAAACACCTGCCGGAGTCCGCTAGCCGAAGCGATCGCGCGCAAGATCGCGATCGAGCGCGGCCTGACCGACGTCGAGGCGGTCAGTGCGGGCACGAGCGCACATGACGGGTCTCCGGCCAGCGACGGCTCTCTGCTCGTCGGAATGGAGCGGAACATGGACCTGAGCCTCCATCGCGCACAGACGCTGTCGCGCGATCTCGTGCGCGACGCCGATCTGATTCTCGCGATGGGCCCGCATCACCTCGAGCGCATCCAGGCGCTCGGTGGCGCGGGGCGCGCATTCCTGCTTTCCGACTTCGCATCGCGGGGCGCGACGTCGCGCGCGATCAGCGATCCCGTCGGCATGGAGCTCGACGTCTATCGCGCTACCGCGGACGAGCTCGAAGAGGAAATCCGGCGCGTCGTCGATCGCATCACCGCGGAGCGCGGCACGGGAGCGGCGTGATACACCGGCCTGGGCGGTTGGTGTTGCTCGGGCACCCCGTGGGCCATTCTCTATCGCCAACGTTCCAGAACGCGGCCTTGCAAGCGGCAGGATTTCCGATTCGCTACGACGCCGTCGATGTCGAAGGCGCCGACTTCGAGCGTGCCGTCGACACGCTTCGCGCCGAGAATACCTGGGGCAATGTCACCGTGCCCTACAAGGAGCGCATGCGCGATGCGTGCGACCTCGTGACCCCACTCGCGGAACGCGCGGGGGCGGTAAACACGTTTTGGGTGGACGAGGCCGGCCGCCTCATGGGCGACAACACGGACGTCGGCGGCTTCACGATGGCCGTAGAAACGCTCCTCGGCGAGCGTCCTCGCGACCTGACGATCGGTCTGCTCGGCGCGGGCGGCGCCGCGGCCGGGGTTCTTGCGGCCATCGAGACGTGGCCGGGCTGCTGGGTCCATGTGTACAACCGAACGCCCGAGCGAGCACGGCTACTGTGCGAACGATTTGGCTCCATCTCGGAACCGGTCGATGACATCGGTGCGATCGCCGGGATGCAGCTTGTCGTGAACGCAACCTCCGTTGGCCTTCGCGATGACAGTTTTCCAATGGATCCATCGATGATCGCGCCCGAGAGCGCCGCGCTCGACCTCGTCTATCGGCGTGGGGAAACCGCGTGGGTTCGCGCGGTGCGCGCCGGCGGTCGGCGCGCGGCGGACGGTGTCGTAATGCTCGTGGAGCAGGGAGCGCTCGCCTTCGAACGCTGGTTCGGCATCGCTCCCGATCGCGTTGCCATGTGGGAGGCGATCGGCACCGTCGGTCGGTGAGTCGTCGAACGACGGCAGCCCGCTGGCTCGACGCGGCGCGGTCTCGGGTAACGATTGTCAGACCGATCGCGCGGCGCAGCGCGAGCGCCCTGGTCGATCTGCTGCTTCCGCGGAGCTGTGTCGTGTGCGAGCGGCTTCTCGATCCCGGCGAGCACGAGATGACGTGTGGCCGGTGCTGGGCTCGCCTACCGGTGCTTCCGTCGCCTCGGTGCACCCGATGCGGACACCCGACGAAGGGCGATGTTTGTCGCTGGTGCGAACTATTGCCGCCGTTCGTGCGCGCCGCGCGCAGCGTCTGCTGGGCCACGGGTGGCGTCGGCCTTGGCATCGTGCACGCACTCAAGTATCAGGGATGGCATCGCGCGGCGTGCGAGATGGCGCTGCGGATGTCCCGACTCGACTGGCCAGTCGATGTCGTCGAGGAACGCGCGGCCCTGGTGCCGGTGCCGCTGTCGGCGAAGCGCGAGCGCCAGCGAGGGTTCAATCAAAGCGAACGTTTGTCGCGCGAATTGGCGAATCACTGGCACATTCCCGTGTGGACGGACGTGCTCGCGCGCACGCGCCATACCGAGACGCAGACGCGGTTGACACCAGGGGACCGACTCCGCAACGTTTCGGGCGCGTTTCTGGCGCGTCCTACGCCGCAGAACGCACTTCGCGGCCGTCATATCATTCTTGTGGATGACGTGGTAACGACCGCCGCAACCCTGAACGCGTGCGCTGCCGCGCTCTGCGATGGCGGTGCACGCATTGTTAGTTTTGTGACCTTCGGCCGGGCGCCTGCACTCGGCGACCGGTGGTAACGACAAGGAGATCGAACGGATGGCAATTCGGGTTGGTATCAACGGGTTCGGCCGCATCGGGCGACAGGTGCTTCGCGCGGCCAAACAGCAAGGAGTGGCGGACATCGAGTTCGTGGCCGTGAACGACCTCACCGACACGAAGACGCTCGCGCACCTGTTCAAGTACGACTCGGTGCATCGCACGTATCAGGGCGACGTCGAAGCGGGTGACAAGGCGATCATGGTCGACGGCGACGAGATCAAGGTCTTCGCGGAGAAGGATCCCGCCGCGCTGCCGTGGAAGGACCTCGGCGTCGACATCGTGCTCGAGTCGACGGGTCGATTCACGAACGCTGATCAGGCGAAGAAACACATCGACGGTGGCGCGAAGAAGGTCATCATCTCGGCACCGGCGAAGGGTGAAGATCTCACCATCGTGCTTGGCGTGAACGAGTCGAAGTACGATTCGGCGAAGCACACGATCATCTCGAACGCGTCGTGCACGACGAACTGCCTCGTGCCGATGGTGAAGGTGATTCGCGACAACTTCGGATTCGTGCGCGGCTCGATGACGACAATCCACAGCTACACCAACGATCAGAACATTCTCGATCTGCCGCACAAGGATCTGCGCCGCGCTCGTGCCGCTGCGCTCTCGATGATCCCGACGACGACCGGCGCCGCGAAGGCGACGTCACTCGTGATCCCCGAGCTCAAGGGCAAGATCGACGGCATCTCGATCCGCGTTCCGACGCCCGACGTGTCGCTGACGGACCTTGTGGTCGTCGTCGACAAGCCGGTGACGACCGAACAGATCAACTCGGCGTTCAAGGCCGCCGCTGAAGGCCCGATGAAGGGAATTCTCGCGATCAGCGATGAGGAACTGGTGTCGTCGGACTACATCGGCAGCGCCTACTCGTGCATCATCGACGGCAAGAGCACGAACGTCATCGACGGACAGCTCGTGAAGGTGGCGGGCTGGTACGACAACGAGTGGGGCTACGCGTCGCGCTGTGTCGACCTCCTTCGCTACGTGGGCGCGAGACTTTAACAGACAGAACGAAGGGTGAAGGGTACAGGGTGAGGCAGACCCACCCTTCACCCTTTGCCCTTTACCCTTTGATCCGTCGATGGCCAAAAAGACGATTGCCGATCTGTCGGACGAGGTGGTGCGCGGGAAGCGCGCGCTCGTTCGAGTCGATTTCAACGTGCCGCTCGACAAAGGCACGGTCACGGACGACACGAGAATTCGGGCCGCGCTGCCGACGATTCAGGCGCTCCTCGATCGAGGCGCGCGGGTCGTGCTGCTCTCGCACCTCGGGCGCCCGAAGGGAAAGCCGGAGCTCAAGTACACACTCGAGCCGGTCGCTCGCCGCCTCGGCGAGCTGATGCCCGGACAGGAGATCGTTTTCGTCGAGAGCACCGATACCGACGAGGCGATGAAGGCGACGCACGATCCGGCGAACCAGATCGTGCTGCTCGAGAACACGCGCTTCCTGGGCGGCGAGGAAACGAACGACGAGCGCCTCGCACGCGGGCTCGCGCAGCTCGGTGACTTCTACGTGAACGACGCGTTCGGATCGGCGCACCGCGCGCACGCGTCGACCGAAGGCGTGGCACGGTGTCTGTCGCCGGCCGTCGCCGGTCTCCTGATGCAGAAGGAGCTCGATTACCTCGGCAGTGCATTGGAGAATCCACAGCGACCCTTCGTCGCCATTCTCGGCGGCGCCAAGATCTCTGGTAAGATCGACGTCATCGAACAGTTGCTGCCGAAAGTCGACCGCTTGATCATCGGCGGCGCCATGGCCTGCACGTTCTTCAAGGCGATGGGGCTCGAGACCGGAAAGTCGCTCGTGGAGGCCGACCGAGTCGACATGGCGAAGGAGTTGCTCCAGCGCGGCGGAACAAAGATTCAGTTGCCGTCCGATGCACTCGTCGGCGCGTCGCTCGACGCGCCGCAAAGCGCGCATGCCGTATCGCGCGATGCGATCCCGGCGAGCGAGGCGATGTTCGATATCGGCCCCGCTTCCGCCGCTGAATTCGCGAAGACCGTCGCCGGGGCCAAGACGGTGGTGTGGAATGGTCCGATGGGCGTGTTCGAAACGAAACCCTTCGACGCGGGCACGCGTGCCGTCGCGGATGCGCTCGCGCAGGCAACGAAGCACGGCGCGACGACGATCGTCGGCGGTGGCGATTCTGCCGCGGCAGTCGCCGAGCTCGGCCTCGAGGGCGACATGAGCCACGTGTCGACCGGCGGCGGAGCGTCACTCGAGTTTCTCGAGGGGAAGACGCTCCCAGGCGTCGCCGCACTCGACGACAACGCCTAGATGCAAAAGCCCGTCTTCGCGGCCAACTGGAAGATGAACCTCGGACCATCCGAGGCACGGTCATACATGGCATCGTTTGCCGCGCGGTGGACGCCACGAACCGATCGCACGGTGATCTTTTGTCCCCCCGACATCTCGGTGACGTCGGTGGTTCACGCGCTTGGTCCTCGCACCGATCTCGCGGTGGGTGTGCAGAACATCTGGACGGAGGACAAAGGCGCGTTCACCGGTGAGACCTCCGCGCCGATGGCGAAGGATGCTGGCGCGCGCTACGTGCTCGTCGGTCATTCGGAGCGCCGGCACGTGTTCGCCGAAACGGATCAACAGACGGCAAACAAATGCGCGGCCGCGATTCGCAATGGTCTGACGCCGATTCTCTGCGTGGGTGAGTTGCTCGCCCAACGAGAGTCGGGAGCGACCAACGAGGTCGTGCTACGCCAGCTGCGTGACGGATTGGCCGAGCTGTCGGCGGACGCGGTCGCCTCGATGGCGATCGCCTACGAGCCGGTGTGGGCGATCGGCACTGGTCGCACGGCGACGCCTGCGGACGCGTCCGCTGTCCACGCGGAGATTCGGAAGTTCCTTCGTACCGCCTACCCCGGTGCGGAGGGAATCCCAGTGCTGTACGGCGGAAGCGTCAACGCGGGCAACGCCAAAGCGCTGCTCGCAGCCGATGGAGTAGACGGCCTGCTCGTTGGCGGGGCGAGTCTCGACGTGGAGGGATGGGCCTCGATCTGCGACACTTGACTCGATCCTCTAAGTGTCGTGATATTTAAGGCTTACATACGCCCACCTGAGTCGCCGAAATGCTGTACACCTTTCTGCTCGTTCTCCTCGTCATCGATAGCCTCGTTTTGATCGTCGCGGTCCTCCTTCAGTCCGGCCAGGGCGGGGGAATGGCGGCGTCGTTCGGCGGTGTCAGCAGCTCTGCGAGCTCGTTCCTCGGCACGCGTCAGACCGGCAATCTGCTGACGAAAGCCAGCTGGTGGTGCGGCGGGCTGTTCCTCGGGCTCTCGTTCCTTCTCGCTCTCGCCTCCACGCGCAGCCGCGCGCCGAAGTCGGTGCTCGACCAGACGTTCTCACCGGCGCCGGTGACCGCTCCGCCCGCGAACGCTCCGGCTGGCAACGCGAATCCGGCGATTCCGCTCACGCCGGCGCCCACGACTACCGCGCCTGCGACGACGCCGAACGCTGCTCCAGCGACCACGGCACCGAAGACCGAGACAAAGCCGGCTCCAGCTACCACGACCCCGCCAACCAAGAAGCCATAAGGCGCAAAACGTGACCTCTCGTCGCGGAAACCCAGGGTTCCTCCTCCTCGAGGATGGAGCCCTTTTTCGTGGAAGGCTGTTCGGCCGGAGCACTCCGACGGTCGCCGAAGTCGTGTTCACGACGAACATGAGCGGCTATCAGGAAGTGTTCACCGATCCGTCATATCGCGGCCAGACGGTCGTGATGACGGCGCCGATGATCGGCAACTACGGCGTGAACACGGACGATCCGGAATCGGCACAGCCTCAGGTTGCTGGTGTCGTGGCCCGCGAGCTGTCGCGTGCGTATTCGAACTGGCGCGCCGAAGGTTCGCTGCTCGACTGGTTCGAGTCCGCCCAAGTTCCGGCCCTCGAAGAAGTTGATACCCGCCGCCTCACGCGCCATTTGAGAACCGTTGGCGTCATGCGGGGCGTGATCGCCGGTGGTACCGAGCCGACACGTGAAGTGCTCGCGGCGCTCGATGCTTGTCCGTCGATGGAAGGGCTCGATCTCGCGTCGCGAGTGACGACGCCCGAACGCTATTCGTGGGGCGATCCGCGCGCGCCATTTCACATCGTGGCGTACGACTTCGGCATCAAGCGCAACATCCTGCGCCTGTTCGCCGAGCACGAGTGCCGCGTCACGGTGGTGCCGGCGGAGACGTCAGCGGACGAAGCGCTGGCTCTGGAGCCGAACGGCGTGTTTCTGTCCAACGGGCCGGGAGATCCGGCGGCCGTGTCGTACGCGCCCGACACCGTTCGGACGATTGCCGACAAGGACGTGCCGATCTTCGGTATCTGCCTCGGACATCAGATCTTGGGGCTTACCTACGGCGCGAATACGATCAAGATGCCGTACGGACACCGCGGCGGAAATCACCCGGTGAAAGATCTCGCGACCGGCCGCGTGCTGATCACGTCCCAGAATCACGGGTTCGCCGTCGAGGGAGCGGAAACGTCGATTCCTGGCGCGCCCGAGCTCGAGGTGACGCACGTGAACCTCAACGACGGCACCGTCGAAGGCCTCAAGCACCGCGAAAAGCCGATCTTCGCGGTTCAGTACCATCCTGAGGCCGCCCCAGGGCCGCACGATGCCCGTCCGCTGTTCGACAACTTTCTGGAAACGGTCCGTTCGCACGCAGCCAAGAAGTGACTCAAACTCTTGACACATAAGAGTTAACGTCGCTAAGTTCGGTATGCGACCCCCACTTTTCGGGCGCCTGAACACGAGGCATTTCGAATGACCAAAGCTGACCTGGTCGAACGAGTCACAGCCCAGATTTCGCGCACCGCTGGGCCGATGATCTCCAAAAAAGACTGCGCTCGCGTCGTCGACGCCTTCCTCGAATCGATCAAGGAAGCGCTGCAAGGCCAAAAGAACATCGAGGTGCGCGGCTTCGGCACCTTCAAGATCCGACACCGCAAGACGCGGATGGCGCGGAACCCACGGACGGGTTCGCCAGTTGAAGTGTCAGCTCGCCCGGTGCCGGTCTTCAAGCCATCGAAGGAGCTCCGCGCAATGGTCGCCGGTCTCGACATCTCCGAGCTCGAGGACGACGACGTCGAGGAAATGACCGAGGCATAAGCACTTCGGTCGCATTCATGCTGAGACGGCTCGATGCGCTTCCCGCGTCGGGCCGTTGTCGTCTTCCATCCGGTGTGTGGCAGGGGTACATCTTCGGGATGACAGTGACGGTTCTCCTTTTCGCTTCGTACGCCGACGCGCTCGGAATGCAGTCGATGTCGCTCGACGTCGCCGCGAACGCCACGGTGCGTGACGTCCTCGGGTACGTCCGGGCGCTCCCAGGCGCCGAGCGACTGCCGTCGCAACCGCTCGTCGCCGTGAACGAGACTTACGCCAAGAGCGATCGGGTTCTCCGAGCGGGGGACGAGGTGGCGATCATCCCTCCAGTCGCTGGTGGTTGATGCGCACCGCCATCGTTGACGCGCCGATCGACGTTGCCGCCATCGCGGCGGAGGTCGGGAACGTCGCCAATGGCGCGACGCTCCTCTTCGTCGGCACCGTGCGCGACGTGAACGACGGCCGCGCCGTGTCGGGCATGGAATACACCGCATATCGCTCGATGGCGGAACGCGAGCTGGCGTCGATCGCAAAAGAAGCAGCTGAGCGATTCGCAACCCAGGACATCGTGATCGAGCATCGGCTCGGTGTGCTCGCGCTGGGGGAGGCGAGCGTCGTGATCGCGGTCGCACACCCGCATCGCGGACCGGCGTACGAGGCAAGTCGATTCGTGATCGAGCAACTCAAACAACGCGTCCCGATCTGGAAACTCGAGCTGTACGTCGACGGAACGCGCGAGTGGGTCGGCGCGGGAAGTGGGATGCGTGAAGCGAGTAGTGCTTCGGGAGGCGCATCGTGAATCGCGAGTCGTCGGAAGCCCTACACGTGCCGCCGCTTTCCGCCCAGGATCAATTTGGGCGCAAAATCGAGTACCTGCGCATCTCGATCACCGATCGGTGCAACTTTCGCTGCGTGTACTGCATGCCCGAGTCGGGAATGCAGTGGCTTCCCAAGGCCGACATCCTGTCGTACGAGGAGATCGCCGAGGTCGTACGGCAGCTCGCGCCACTCGGGCTCCGGCGGCTGCGGATCACTGGCGGCGAACCGACGATTCGTCCGCAGCTCCACGAGCTGATCCGAATGTTGCGGGCCATTCCGCAGATCGAGGACATCGCGCTTTCGACGAACGGCGCCCGTCTCCCGGAGATCGCGTCGCTTTTGCGCGAGGCCGGGCTCGACCGAGTCAACATGAGCGTCGACAGTCTCCGACCCGATCGCATCGTGAGCATCGCGCGGCGCGACCTCGGCTTCGACCCGGTACGATCGGCGCTCGCGGCTGAAGCCGCCGGCCTCGACCCGATCAAGTTGAACATGGTCGTGATGCGCGGCCTGAACGACGACGAGGTCGAGGCCATGGCCCGGCTCACCGTCGATCATCCGTGGCATGTCCGCTTCATCGAGCTGATGCCCGTCGGCGACCTTCGCGAGCTGGAGTGGAAGCACGTCGTGCCGAGCGATGAGATCCTCGCACGACTGCGCGCGATCGCTCCGCTGGCGGCAACGTCGGGCCCAGCGAAGGGTAACGGCCCGGCCGCGTATTACCGATGGGAAGGCGCGCGCGGCAGCGTCGGCGTCATCACGCCGATGACGCACACGTACTGCGAGTCGTGCAATCGTGTTCGCCTCACCGCGAATGGACGATTGCGCACCTGCCTGTTCGGCGATCACGAAGTGGATCTGCGCACGCCGCTCCGTGCCGGAGAACGACTAGAGCCGCTCTTCCGCGAAGCGCTGGCGAACAAGCCGAAGGAGCATGAGCTGCTCCAGATGAGAATTGGCGGACTGCGCGCGCTCTCACAGGTCGGCGGCTAATCTCGAAATATCGGTGCGCGCCGCGGCGTGCCCAACCGTTTTCCCGCTCGACCGGTCCAATTAGGTTTCGCTTCGAACCTCACCTTCCAAGCGAAACACTCATGGTCAACAAGATTACGGTCGTCGGCGCGGGCAATGTCGGCGCGACGACCGCGCAGCGTGTGGCGGAGAAGGAACTGGCCCGCACCGTCGTCGTCGTCGACGTCGTCGAGGGAATCCCGCAGGGGAAAGGCCTCGACCAGTGGCAGTCGGCGCCGATCGAAGGGTTTGATTCGCGCATCATCGGCACCAATGGCTACGACGAGACCGCCGGGTCCGACATCGTGATCATCACGGCCGGCATCGCCCGCAAGCCGGGCATGTCGCGCGACGATCTGCTCAACACGAACGCCGGCATCGTCAAGTCGGTGTCGGAACAGATCAAGAAGACGTCGCCGAACGCGATCGTCATCGTGGTCTCGAACCCGCTCGACGTGATGTGTTACGTCGCGAAGGAAGCCACGGGCTTCCCGCGCGAACGCGTTCTCGGCATGGCCGGCGTGCTCGATACCGCCCGCTATCGCGGCTTCCTCGCCGAAGCACTCGACGTCTCGGTGCGCGACATCCAGGCGATGGTCCTCGGTGGCCACGGCGACACGATGGTTCCGTTGATCTCGTACACGAGCGTGAGCGGCATTCCGGTCACGCAGCTCATGGCCAAGGACAAGCTCGACGCGATCGTCGATCGCACGCGCAACGGCGGCGCCGAGATCGTGAAGCACCTCAAGACCGGCTCGGCGTACTACGCGCCGTCGGCGGGCGCGGTGCAGATGGCCGAGGCGATCGTCAACGACCAGCGCCGCATTCTTCCCTGTGCCGCGTGGTTGCAGGGCGAATACGGCATGAAGGATCTCTTTCTCGGCGTCCCGTGCAAGCTCGGCAAGAACGGACTGGAGAAGGTGATCGAGGTGGAGCTCACGGCCGACGAGCGTGCTGCGCTCGAGAAGAGCGCGGAGGCTGTTCGCGAGCCGATGCGCGCGATCAAACTCTGAGGAGGGTGAGGATCGAGATCTGAGGGATTGAGGGTATCGACCGCGCTCGACGTCTGGTGCGCCGCGAATCCTTCCCCCCTCGAATCTCGACCCCTCGACCCTGATTTCATGTTCCTTCTGTCGTTCTATCGGTCGACGATCGGTAAGAAGATCATCATGGCGGTCACGGGGCTGATCGGCGTCGGCTTCGTCATCGCCCACATGGTCGGGAACCTCCAGGTGTTCGTCGGCCAGACGAAGATCAACGCGTACGGTGCCCTGCTGCACGGCCCGCTCGCCGAGCTGACCTGGCTTCTCCGGATCATTCTGATCGTCGCCGTCGTGCTCCACGTGACGATGGCCGTGCAGCTCACGCGAATCTCCGCGGCGGCACGACCGGTCGGATACCAGCATCGCGAGCCGCAGGTGTCGACGCTCGCGTCGCGCACGATGAAGTGGGGCGGCGTACTCCTGCTCGTCTTCATCGTCGTTCACATCCTGCATTTCACGACGGAACGGTTCGATCCGGGTGGATGGCGCGGGATGACGGACTCGGAGGGGCATCGCGACGTCTACGGCAACATCATCGCGAGCTTCCGCATCTGGTGGGTCGCGGCGTTCTACATCATCTCGATGATGGCACTGGGGCTGCACCTGTTCCACGGCGCGTGGAGTTCCATTCGAACGCTTGGCTACGCCAAACGCTCAGCGAACCCGCTGCACCGGCGCGTGGCGCTCGTGCTCGCGGCCATCGTGTGGTTGGGTTTCACGCTCGTTCCCGTCGGCGTCATCGCCGGCATCGTGCGATAAATGATTGAGCTCAAGTCGAAGGTTCCGTCGGGTCCGCTCGAGAAGAAATGGGACAAGCACCGCTTCGAGATGAAGCTGGTGAACCCCGCAAACAAGCGGAAACACACTGTCATCGTCGTCGGATCCGGGCTCGCGGGCGGAGCCGCCGCGGCCTCGCTCAGCGAGCTTGGCTACCACGTCAAGTGCTTCTGTTTCCAGGATTCGCCGCGCCGTGCACACAGCATCGCGGCGCAAGGCGGCATCAACGCGGCGAAGAACTATCAGAACGACGGCGACAGCATCTATCGCCTGTTCTACGACACGATCAAGGGCGGCGACTTCCGCGCGCGTGAGGCGAACGTCTATCGGCTCGCCCAGGTCAGCGTGAACATCATCGACCAGTGCGTGGCGCAGGGCGTTCCATTCGCACGAGAGTACGGCGGTCTGTTGGCGAACCGTTCGTTCGGCGGCGCACAGGTCTCGCGTACGTTCTACGCCCGCGGCCAGACCGGTCAACAGCTGCTCCTTGGCGCCTATCAGGCGCTGGAGAAGGAGATCGGCAAGGGCGGCGTCACGATGTATTCGCGCGACGAGATGCTCGACGTGATCATCGTGAACGGACGCGCGCGCGGGATCGTGAGCCGCAACATGGTCACCGGCGAGATCGAGACGCACCTGGCGGACGCGGTCATCCTCGGCACAGGTGGTTACGGGAACGTCTTCTACCTGTCGACGAACGCAAAAGGCTCGAACGTCACGGCAATCTGGCGCGCCTACAAGCGGGGCGCCGCATTCGCGAATCCGTGCTTCACGCAGATTCATCCGACGTGCATTCCCGTGAGCGGAGAGCATCAGTCCAAGCTCACGCTCATGAGCGAATCGCTGCGAAACGACGGCCGCGTGTGGGTTCCGAAGCGCAAAGAGGATTGCCCGAAGCCTCCGAACGAGATTCCCGAGGCCGATCGCGACTACTACCTCGAGCGGAAGTATCCGAGCTTCGGCAACCTCTCGCCGCGCGACATCGCGTCGCGAGCAGCGAAAGAGGTCTGCGACGAGGGACGCGGCGTCGGCCCCGGCGGGCGTGGCGTCTATCTCGACTTCAGCGATGCCATCAAGCGGCTAGGCAAGGACAAGATCGCCGAGCGCTACGGGAACCTGTTCGAGATGTACCAGCGCATCACGGATGAGAATCCGTACGAAGTGCCGATGCGCATCTACCCGGCGGTGCACTACACCATGGGTGGTCTCTGGGTGGACTACAACCTCATGAGCACCATTCCCGGGTTGCACGTGATCGGCGAAGCGAACTTCTCCGACCACGGAGCGAACCGGCTGGGCGCGAGCGCGCTGATGCAGGGGCTGGCCGACGGATACTTCATCGTCCCGCTCACGATTGGCGACTATCTCGGATCGACCAAGTTGGAGCCGGTGAACGCCGACAACCCGGAAGTCCGGGCGACCGAAGCGGCGGTGCGCGAGCGAACGGAGAAGCTCCTCGCCGTGAAAGGATCCCGTACTGTCACCTCGTTCCATCGTGAGCTCGGCAGGACGATGTGGGAATACTGCGGCATGGCCCGCAGTGCCGATGGCTTGAGGAAGGCGTTGGAGATCA
>Ga0310811_10009265_pt1 | contig 12700 bp, 8 predicted proteins | sample YCmetagenome_FD_207642 | JGI IMG/M metagenome (GOLD analysis project Ga0310811, IMG submission 207642) | Soil microbial communities from experimental microcosm in Duke University, North Carolina, United States - YC | ecosystem: Engineered > Artificial ecosystem > Soil microcosm > Unclassified ... | reverse complement strand
GCGGAGTTGCTGCGACAGGCTCTGGAAAAGAACACCCATCTACTTCAGGAACTGACCAGCGAGCTGCAAAATCCCCCCACCTCAGCGGGAGGACGCGCGCAGTGAAACGGCGTGGCGTCTTCTTCTTCCTTCTGCTGTGGCCCGCCCTCGGGACCATGGCAGCCGTAGCACAAACTCAGGCACGGGCGGTCGGCGGCGAGTCTCTCGGGCAGTTGCGCCCGCAGTTGCAGGCAATCCGGCAGAGCTTTCCCGGGAGCATGTCCATCTACATGAAGAACCTTTCCACCGGCGACGAAATCGCGCTGGATGCCGACACGGTCTACGAGACCTTCAGTGTGATCAAGCTGGGCATCGCGGCCGAGGTTCTGCGCGAGGTGGAAGCGGGGAAGTTTTCCCTCAGCGACCGCATCGCCATAACTCCTGCTGACCGGCGATTGCCCTCGGGTGTGCTCTACGCGCTCGATCCTGGCCTGCAACCCACAGTCCGGGATTTGCTGACCCTGATGATCATCATCAGCGACAACGAAGCCACCGACATCCTGGCCAGTAAAGTCGGGCGGGCAAACGTGACCGCCTACATGCACAGCCTGGGACTGAAACAGACCAGCATCCAGTTCTCCGACCTGGACTGGGACCGCACCTGGCTGGGAAGCCTCGACCCAACTTACAAGAACGCCCGCGGAGACCAGACCATCAACTTTCCATTCGGCAAGTACAGCGATGCGCAGGTGAGCGCCGCCTTCGGGCACACCATTTACGATGCCGGCATTTATTTCGGCCACAGCACGACCCGGGAAATCGGCCAGTTGCTGGAGTGGACGGCGAAAGGCAAGCTGGTTTCCAAAAACGCAAGCGAGCTGCTGCTGAGCTTGATGGAAAAGCAGCAGGTAAACGACCGCTTTCCCCGCTACCTGGAGGATGTTCGCATCGCGCATAAGACCGGCGATGGACAGCCGTTCATCGCCAATGATGCGGGCGTGCTGTGGGTCCATGATCAACCTATCGCGCTGGTGGTATTCACCGGTCACCACCGCGGCCCCACAGGCCCTCTGCACGAGTCCATCGCGCGGGTGGCCGCGCTGGTGGTGCGGCACTACGGCGGCAAATTGACGCCCGACTTCAAGCCATGAACTTCACACAAAGAAATCTCAGAAAATCAGCAGCACGCCTGCTAGCCATCTGTTTGGTAGCCCTGTCGGGCATGTCGCTTTTCGCCGAAAACGTTCTGCTGAAGAACGTGGTGATCTACGACGGCAGCGGGAAGACACCTCGCCGCGGGGACGTTCGCATCCAGGGCGACAAAATCGCGGCTGTTGGCCACCTGCACGCGAAACCTGGAGAAGAAGTGCGCGACGAACACGGCCTGGCGCTGGCGCCGGGCTTCATTGACATGCACAGCCATGCTGATTCCGGCATTTTTGACGATCTGAATGCCGAGAATGTGGTGCGCCAAGGAATCACGACAGTTTTTGTTGGCCAGGACGGCGAATCGCAGTATCCGCTGGCGGATTTCTTTAACAAGCTGGAGAGGCAGCCCGCTGCCATGAATTTCGCCAGCATGGCAGGCCATGGCACCCTGCGCGAGCAGGTGATGGGGAAAGGCAAAGAACTGCTGCGGCCCTCCCAGCCTGTGGAACTCGAGCAAATGAAGCGCCTGCTCGCCCAGGAAATGCAGGCGGGCGCCTATGGCCTATCCAGCGGGCTCGAGTACGATGCCGGCCACTTCGCCACTACCGACGAAATGATCGAGCTTTCGAGGGTGGCCGCCCAGTATGGCGGCTTCTATATCAGCCACGTGCGTGATGAAGGCAACAAGGTTTTCGATTCCTTCCGGGAAGTATTGGAGATTGGCAGGCGAGGCCATCTTCCGGTTGAGATTTCCCATATCAAACTGGCTACGACACCGGTGTGGCACATGGCGCCCACGCGCATGCCCGAATTCTTTGCTCAGGCCAAGAGCCACGGCGTGGACTTGAAGGCTGATGTCTATCCCTATACCTATTGGCAGTCCACCCTGCGCGTGATCATGCTGGACCGCGATTACTTCAACCAGGCGAAGGTTGCGAATGTGATTGCAGAAAACGGCGGCGCTGATCACATTCGCCTGGCGCGTTACCAGCCCGACCCTTCCCTGGCGGGAAAAACTCTGGACGAGATTGGCAAACAATGGGGAGTCACGCCGGCAGAAGCCTACGGGCGACTTGTGAAGGCCACCATGCAGGGCCCCGACGGCAAAGGACCGGAGGAAGGCATTATCGCCACCACCATGAGTGAAGATGATGTGCGCTGGTTTATTGCCAATCCCCACATTATGTTCTGCACTGACGGCGCACTGCACGACCGCCATCCCCGGGGAGCCGGCGCATTCCCGCGGGTTCTGGGCCGATATGTGCGAGAGCAGAAGGCGCTTTCGCTGCCCGCCGCCATTCACAAAATGACTGCCATGCCCGCCGCGCAGCTCGGGCTTAAAGACCGTGGCCGGGTGGCAGCAGGATACGTTGCCGACCTGGTGCTGTTCGATCCCGCAACTGTGATTGATGAATCCACGGTGGAGAATCCGGAAGCGCCGCCAGTAGGCATTCCGCAAGTGATGGTCTCAGGCGCGTGGGTGGTGGATGGCGGCACGGTGACGGGCAAGCATCCCGGCCACGTGTTGCGGCACAGCTTGCCTGCTTCCAGCGAAGGTTCAACCAGGTAAGCGGATTGCAAGTACAGCGCCGATGCTAAGCCGCAGCGAGCTTCGGTACGGTTACAACCCATGCGCCAGCAGGCGGAGGCTCTCATGATCCGATCATTCGCTTTGTTCCTTATCCTGAACATTCTGTCGGGCGCCATTACTGCGCAAAACACCGCCGCTCCCGATGTGCCGGAGCCCGGTTCGGTGGAAGCCATTGCGGCCGCGACCACGGAAAAAGACTTTCTCTCCCCCTGGGTTTCCTATCTGCCGCAATCGTCCACTGTGCCATCGCCCATGAAGTTTCTGGGACGTATTCCAGGAGCGCCGGGAGAGCTGGTGGGCACGGTCAAAGCCTATGCCTACTGCCGCGCGCTGGCCGCGGCTTCCCCGCGCGTTCGCGTTTTTACCCTGGGACACAGCGAAGAGGGCAGGGAAATCCTGATGCTGGCCATCGCCGACGAAGCCGGTATTCGCCAACTCGATCAGCTCAAAGCCGCCACCGCCGCCCTCGCCGACCCCAGGCGCACCGATCCCGCCGCGGCTGACAGCCTGGTCAAGACGGCGCGGCCTATCTATTACTTCAACGCCGCTCTGCACTCCGACGAAACCGGTTCCACAGAGGCCATGCTGGAAATGGCCTATCGTTTAGCCGTCTCCGAACAGCCCATGATCCGCCGCATCCGCGAGCGGCTGGTTGTGCTCATCAATCCCATCTCCAATCCCGACGGCCGCGACAAAGTGGTGGACTGGTTCTACGAGTACTTGAAGGGCAAAACCGATTACGACACCCTGCCGCGCCAGTCTCCTCCCTACTGGTCGAAGTACACCTTCGTGGACATCAACCGCGATACCCACCAGCAGACGCACGAGACCACCAAAGCCGTGCACCGCATGTTTATCGAGTGGCACCCCACCGTGGTCCATGACCTGCACGAAGGCGAGCCCATGCTGATGACCTGGAATGGCACCGGGCCCTACAACCCGCACATTGATCCCATTACCTATGCCGAGTTTCTGGAGCTCAGCTTCCATGAGGTGCAGACCATGACGGCAATGGGCATGCCGGGCGTGGCTACCTGGGATTTTGGCGAGGCTTTTTCCCACCTTTACCTGGATTCCGTGGCTATGAACCACAACAGCATCGGACGCGGGTACGAAACCTGGGGCAACGGCTCGGCGGAGACCATGCGCCGCACCATTGATCCCTCCGACATGGAGATGAAGTGGTACCGGCCCCTGCCGCCAAAATCGGAAGAGGTAACCTGGTCGGCGCGCGACAACTTGAACTATCAGGAAACCGCGGCGCTGGCCGCGCTCGACTACAGCGCCGATCACGCCCCGCAAATGCTGCACAACTTCTATAAGAAGGGCTGGAATTCCTGGCAAAAAGGCTTGCACCAGCCGCCTTATGCCATTTTCATTCCCGCGGACCAGGGCGACCCCATGCGTGTGGCGCAGATGGTGGGCGTGCTGATGAAACAGAATATCGAGGTGGGACGCGCGACAGGGCCGGTTCAGCTCAAGGATGGCAGCTTTCCCGCCGGGACGTATGTGGTTCGCATGGATCAGCCCTACCGCAACTATGCCGTGGACCTGCTCACGCCCCAGCATTACCCCATGGATGGCAGCGAGCCCTACGACGACGTTTCCTGGGAGCTGCCCGCCAACTATCATCTGCAGGCAGTTCCAACCATCGATCCGGCCGCGCGCTCGCTTCGGCTGATTCCACTCTCCCAACTTCCGCATCCCGACGGTGAAGCGGCGGGAAAGGGACCCATGTTTATCCTGAGGGATACCGGGCAGGAGAGCTTCCTGGCGGCACGCTATCGCCTGAGCCGCTTCCGGGTGGAGATCGCTGAGCGCGCTTTCAAGTTCAATGGCACGGACTTTCCCGCCGGCTCCTGGATATTCCCCGCACAGGATGGGTTGGAGCAGGCATTGCGCGGGGTGGCGAGCGAACTGGGGCTGGATTTCACCAGCATTTCCGCCCTTCCGGATGTGGCGCATCATGCCGCTCCCGCGCCTCGCATCGGGCTATGGGTGCCCTGGGCCGATACCGACACCATCGGCTGGATCCGCTACTCCCTCGACCAGCGCAAGGTGCCCTATACCTATCTTCGCGATGAAGACATCCGCGCCGGCAATCTGCGTGATCGGGTGGATGTTCTGCTCTACGGCAACGTGGACCTGGGAGTGGCACAACAGATCCAGGGCTTGCCCAAGGCCTGGGGACCGATGCCCTATAAGAAGACGCCGCAGACGCCAAACCTGGGCACGCCGGCCGAGTCCGACGACATCACCGGCGGCATCGGCTGGGAGGGCATGGCGCAGTTGCAGAAGTTCGTGGACGGCGGCGGGCTGATGGTCACTTTGGGCAGCGGCTCCATGCTTCCACTGGAAGCCGGAATCGTGCGCGGAGTGCGCCGCGCGGCCGGCGGCGTTCCCCGCAGTACGCAGGGTGGTGGGGCCGCGGCCGCAGCCGCATCGCAAAATGCCGCCACGCGTACTCCCGGGGCGCATGTGCGGGTCACCTTCGTACGGCCCAATGATCCCCTGGCCTACGGCTATTCCGCGCGGACCTGGGTCTTCCGTCAAAATTATCCTCTCTATGACGTTCCCCGGCGCTGGCTGCGCATGGCCTACTGCACTACCTGCCTGGACGGGCCGGAAGACCGCAGCGGAATCGTTATGCAATGGGGCGATAGCGACGGCGCGCCTTTCGTAGTCAGCGGCCAGGCTTGGGGTCAAAGCGGACTCATCGGGCGACCAGCCATTCTGGACATGCCGGCAGGACATGGGCATGTGGTGGCCTTCAATTTCAATCCCATGCACCGCGATATGAACCGCGGCGACCAGCGGATGTTGTGGAACGCCATCTTGAATTGGCAGGCAATCTTGCACAGTTCGAGATCCACCAAGAATTAATTCGCGGCCCAATAACAGCGCGGAACGGGCGCATACTCCCCAACCAGATACAAATCCGGCTATGGCACAGACGGCTTAGGTTGCAACCTCACCCGGGTTGATTCACAAGGAAGTGGCGAGCCCATGAAGGTTTTTGTGAGATGAATGTGGGCCGCGGCGATGATCTCCTGTTGCCTTCGTTGCGAGCCCTCGACCTTGATTTCACGGGTGATAGAAGCCCGCACATCCTGCAGTGGTAATGTGCGGCGGCCTTCCACTTTGATAATTTCGTAACCAAAGCGTCCTTGGAACGGAGGGCTCGTCTGGCCAGGCTTTAGCGACCACAGGACTTGGTCAACCGCTGGTTCCAGCTGATGGTGGGAGACCTCGCCCAGATCGCCTCCCTTTTCTCGGGTGTATGGATCGTCCGAGTTCTTCGCTGCCAGTTCTGCAAAGCCCTGTCCCGCCTGAATTTGAGCGGAGAGCTGTTCCGCCCTGGCCTTGGCTTCCACAGCGCTGCGATTGGACCGGCTGCCCAAGGCAGCCGCATCCGAGATCAAGATATGCCGCAGCGTTGTGCGTTGGAATTCGCTCTGGTGTGCCGCATAGTAAACTTCGATTTGAGAGTCGGTGGGGTGAATGTCGCCCGCTACCTTTCGGATTATTTCCGCGGCCAATCCATTTTCCTCATCCAGTTTGTTTAGGTTGTCAGAACTCAAGTCTCCACCTAAGTGTTCGCGCTTCGCTTCCTCGGCTAAGGCAACCAGAGGTCCGTACCACTGAGCCGCAAGAATTGGGTGCAGAGGATACCCATGGGCCTGCGGGGGCGGCAGCGTAGCGATGGCTTCACATAGTTCGGAAACGGTAATCGCCCGCGGCCCGACGACCAGGGCAGCTCTATTTTGAAGGCTCTGGCTGGATTGGGATGTGGGTGGATTCCGCTGTCCAGCGGATGAAACACTTAGGAACCCCACAAGCAGAAAAATCCACAGTCGCGAGTGGATGGCTGTGCAGATAAGCGTGCTGTCTGGCAATGGTCCAACATCGTGTGCCATCCGGCATCACCTCTCGTTGGGTATCTGGTTAAATTTCGGTAGTCAAATACCCGCGGCGCTGGCCAGCGCGCCGCGGGAGCAGGCACAAAACCACGAAATAGAGCTATTGCTGGCGCAGAGCTGGCATGGGAATTGGAATGTTAAACGTTGTCGCCCCTGCACCAATTCCGTTTTGACAGGTATTGGGAGGAAAGGTGCACGCCGTGCTGGTTCCCTGACATCCTGCAGCCCAGAAGGTAAAACCGAGCATTCCAGCCGAGGTCCCGGCCCCGGATGGCGCAACGGTCTGGACAAAGTTGCTGGCAGCTTTCTGGTTCGAGCTCGCAAAGTTGTTGCAATCATTGTCCGTTCCCGTCATCCAGAGGCTTCCAGTCAATTTCGCCGGAGCCAGGGGCGGAACACCGTTGTAGCCCCCGATGTGCTGCGACCAGTAGGTTTGCAATTTCGATACGCTAGTGTTCTGCGAGACCACCATTGCGCTGGCATAATCCAGGACTGGATTGCTGGTGGTCAGCCAGTTGGTGGTGGCGTAGTTGGCAATTTGTGTCAGATAAGTGTCCCCCGCCCCCAGATCAATGGTCAAACGCGCCGCCTGATTTGCTCCGGTGGGGTCATAGGGCAGAACAGCGCGGTAGGCTCTGACGAAGGCATCTAAGCCAGCCAGATTTGGATTCTTAGTGTTCTCGTAATCAATTTCCATACCCACATTGAATTGTTTGGCCGCATTGGCGGCGTTGGTTCCAAGCTGGGTGGGATTGGTAGCTAGCGCGGTGTCCCAATCCTTGGTATAGGTTTGTCCGCCGATGGAGAACTGCACGCGAACGCCCCGATTCTCGAAGTAGCTTACGGCCGTCATGTCCATTCCGTTCGGGATGCCGGCGGTATCGCCCGAGTCGGTGGTGAGATTCATAAGTGTTACCGGTTGCACGAAGCTAAACGTGACGTTGTTCACGGACGGATGGTAGGAGTTATCCAGGTTACGGTCTATCATCCAGTGATTTTGGCTATCAAAAGTTGTGAGATCCTCAGCCGTCGCCCATGTACAGAAATCCGCGGTGCAATGCCAGGCGCTATAAACGGAGATTGGGGTTTGGGCATCCAGTTGCGGGGTCAGGGTTAGAACTCCAATCAGAGAAAGCAGCAGTAAGGCCCCGGACAACGCTGTGTTCATCTTCATTTCTACCTCCTTATTCTTTGACAAACAGAGCCTCTCGGAATTCTTGTCGCCTTTTGTGAACAAAACAAGGGCGAGCTAACAATTGGGGTCCTACGAGCGGCGTCATTCTGTCGCTCGTATCTACGGTTGTCAAACTGGAAATTTTTGCCGCCAGAGGCAACTCAGGAAATGGGAAGTGTATCCGCAGACCGCGTTGCCGGCCACCGTTCGAGAATATTTCCGAGGTTCACATCTGGTGCACGTCGCGATTTGCGGTGCACAGGCGCATATTCGCCCTTGCCGGTTCCGATCCGAGCCCGAAGAACCGGTGAAACTTCTTTTGCAGGTTATTTTCAGGCACAATAAGGGCCAATGACCGCTTTCGAACCTGCGGGCGGGATTCACACAACAGCAGAAAATAAGCAGGCTGCGATGCCGGCCACCAGTCCGGAATTGCTCCGGCCGAAGCGGGCCATGGGGACCCTGGACTTGGTGCTGTTTTACGTGGTCACCGGCGTCAGCTTGCGCTGGATTGCCACGGCTGCCAGCGCCGGGCCTAGCGCGGTGATCATCTGGTTCGGCGCCTGGCTCACCTTCTATACACCGCTCGCGCTTTCCGTCATCGAACTCTCTTCGCGTTATCCGCAGGAAGGCGGACTTTACGTTTGGAGCAAACGCGCCTTTGGCGATTTCGGCGGCTTTATGTGCGCCTGGATTTACTGGACCAGCAACCTCCCGTATTTTCCCGCCGTGCTTTATTTTGCCGCCGGCAATTTCTTGTACATGCGCGGGAGCCGGTGGAACTATCTTTCGAACGACGCTCATTTCTACATCATGTTCTCAATCGTGGCCCTGGCCGTAGTCACCATCGTGAACGTAGTGGGGTTGGACGTAGGCAAGTGGCTGCACAATGTCGGCGCGATCTCGATGTGGCTTCCGGTGGTGATCATCGTGGTCATGGGGGCGGTGGCCTGGCACCGCTTCGGGTCAGCGACCTCGTTTCATGCCCAGGCCCTGATCCCTAGCACCCACTTGAAGGACATGATTTTCTGGTCAAGTCTCACCTTTGCCTTCGGCGGTTGTGAAACCGCATCCTTCATGGGTGAGGAAATTAAGAATACGCGGCGCACAGTGCCGTGGGCGCTCTTCACCGGCGGCCTGGTGGTGACCTTCTGCTACGTGATGGGCACGGTGGGCGTGCTGCTGGCCTTGCCGCGGGGCCAGGTAAGCGATCTGCAGGGGCTCATGCAAGCCATTACCCGCACGGCGGAGCGCGTGGGAGTGTTCTGGGTTATCCCGCTAGCCGCCGGCTTTATCGCGCTCAGTAACCTGGGAGCGGCGGGCGCGTATTTGGCGGCCGTGGCCCGCCTCCCGTTTGTAGCCGGCATTGACCGTTTTCTCCCGCCGCTGTTCGGGAAACTGCACCCACGCTGGAAGACTCCTTATGTCGCCTTGCTTTTACAGGCTGCCTGCGGTGTGGTTTTTGTATTTTTGGGACAGGCGGGAACCAGCGTGAAAGGCGCATACGACGTGCTGGTAAGCATGGGTATCATCACCTATTTCATTCCCTACTTGTTCCTGTTTGGCGCGATGTTCCGGCTGCAGCGCGACCCTGCCGCCGCCGGGGTGATTCGTGTTCCCGGAGGCAAGCCCGTGGCTCTGCTGCTTTCGTGCGTCGGCTTCACCACCGCGCTGCTTACCATTGTGCTTTCGTTTGTCCCCAGCCCGGGCGAGGCTAACCCGGCGCTGGCAATCATCAAGGTAACCGGCGGAACCGCCATATTAGTCGCAGTGGGAGCGTTCCTGTACTGGCTGGGCAGAAGAAGGGCGCGGCCGGCGCCCGCTTAGGGTTCGGCGGCATGCGAACGGCGCTCAATCGAAGATCGCAGTTTTGTTTCCGTAAAGGAGAATGCGGCTTTCCACGTGCCAGCGCACCGCCCGCGAGAGCACTACCTTCTCCAGGTCGCGGCCTTTCTGCACCAGGTCGTCGAGCGTGTCGCGATGCGATATTCGAATTGTGTCCTGCTCGATGATGGGTCCTTCGTCGAGCATCTCGGTCACATAATGGCTGGTGGCGCCCACCAGTTTGACTCCCCGCTCATAAGAACGGTGATAGGGCTTGGCCCCTATGAACGCAGGCAGGAAGGAATGGTGAATATTGATGATCCGGTTGGGGTAGGCGGCGATGAAGTCGCTGGAGAGAATTTGCATGTAACGCGCCAGCACCACCACCTCAACCTGGTGATCGCGCAGCAACTGAAGCTGGGTTTGTTCCGCGAGGCGTTTGTCCCCGCCGGCTACAGGAACGTAATGAAACGGTACTTGATAAAAAGCCGCGAGCGCCTGCGCGTCAGGATGATTGCTGATGATGAGCGGAATTTCGCAGGCCAGTTCGCCAATCTTGTGGCGGTATAAGAGGTCGGCCAGGCAATGGTCCAGCCGCGACACCATGATGGCGACGCGCGAGCGAAGGGCGGAAGTCGCCAGCCGCCATGTCATCTCGAATTTTCCGGCGAGAGGCGCGAAGCTCCTGGCGAAGTCGCTGATTGGCAGGTCGAAGCCGGCCAGATCCCACTCCACTCGCATCAGGAACAGGTTGGTCTCGCCATCACCATGCTCATCTGCATGCAGGATGTTGCCGTTGTGGCGGTAGATGAATTCAGCAATGCCTGCAACAACGCCCTTCCGGTCGGGGCAGGCGACCAGCAAAACGGCTGTCTCTCGCTTAGGTGCTCCGTCAATCATGCTTTTCCAGGACCTCGCGCGCAGGTGCCGGGCCGGCCGATGGCGCCCCCCAGCACTTGAAGGAATTGCCCGATGCGGGCCTCCTTGTGCCCGGCGAGCTGTCCGTTCCGGCGGAACAGGCCAGGGTCAAGTTCTTCCGTCAGGAGCGCATCCTGGAATCGCTCCATGGTCCAGTCCAGAATGGAGACCACCATCTCCAGGTCAATATCGGAGCGTACTTCTCCTCGCTTGATTCCCGTCTGCACGAAGGCCACGGTTCCATAGGGATCCTCGTTGGCCAGAAAGCGGTTGATCTGGCGCTTGAGGCTGAGATCGGTGCCGTGATTGCCCAGCAGGGAAACCCTGTAGGGAATCCAATCCTCCCGCACCAGGTGCTCGGTCCGCACCAGCCAGTAACGCAAGGTCTCGAAGAACCCCTTCTGCAGTACTTCCGGGGGCGCGTGCAGATAAGCTGGCAGCGAGCGCACCGCCTTCTTGTAGGCCTCGAAGAAAAGTCCGTTCTTGCTGCCGAAGTGCTGAAATATGGACCCCTTGGCAATTCCCAGTTCATCGGCAATGTCGCCCACCCGCGTGTCCTGGAACCCGTGCTCGGCGAAGTGGCGCATAGCCGTGTTGATGATTTGTGTCCGCTTCACCGTTGATCGCCCGGAGCGTGACGTCCGAGCGGGCAGGGTACCAGCGGCAGCGGTGGTTGTTGTCTTCATGACTGTGGGTCAGTTTTCCGCAGCAGAACTCGTGCCGCGGACTAAAAATGCTACACCTTTGGCCCATCCTGTCAGTAGTATGTGCTCTGTTCGCCGGTCTGGCAATTATGACCGAGGGTCATTTCGACGCCATGCGTTCATCCTTCCCGTACGACGTTGTTGTTATCGGAGCGGGACACAACGGCCTTACTGCTGCCGCCTACCTGGGCGGCGCGGGCCTGTCCACCCTCGTGCTGGAGCGGCGGGAGGTCGTGGGCGGCTGTTGCGTGACCGAGGAGATAGCGCCCGGCTGCCGCGCCTCAACCACTTCTTACATCGCCAGCATGCTGCGGCCGGAGGTAATCCGCGACCTCGATCTGGCTGGACATGGGTTGCGCATGGTTGCTTGTGATCCGGCGCTGCAGGTGCCGTTTCCCGATGGCCAGGTGGTGCCGTGGTGGGCCGATCGGGAGCGCACCGTGGCCGAGTTACGAAAAATTTCTCCTCGCGATGCGGAGACCTTTACTCGAGTTGATGATGAACTGAAGAAGCTGGCTCGCTACCTGCAACCTTTTTTCCTGGAGCTGCCGCCGGAAGTGGAATTGGACGGACTGCAAAGCTGGTGGAAGCTGCTGCGGGTTGGCCGCCGTTTCCGGGGCATGACCAATAAGGAACTCGCCCGGCTCATCTCCTTTCTGACCGGCAGCCTGGGTGATTTTCTTGATCGCAACTATGAATCGGCAAAAGTGAAGACCTTGTTCCTCGCCAATAATGTTTACGGCAAACACGGGGGCCCTTACGATCCCGGAACCGCCCTCGGCTTGCTGTTTCACCTGCTCAGTGGCGGCGAGCATGAGCTGCAGGGGTTTTACGGACACGTCATCGGCGGTATGGGTGCCATCACCCAGGCGCTGGCGGCCGCCGCCCGCAAGCGCGGTGTAGAGATCCGCACTTCCGCTCCGGTGGCGCGCATTGATGTGCGCGGCGGCCAGGTGAAGGCTGTGGTGCTTGAAGATGGGACGGAACTTGCTGCGCACGCCGTGCTTTCCAGCGCCGACCCCAAGCGCACATTTCTGGGGCTGGTGGACAGCAAGGATTTACCCTCCGATTTCCGGCAGGCTGTGCAGGGTATCAAGATGAACGGGCCCTGCGCCAAGGTGAACCTGGTGCTGGCGGAGGAGCCGCGCGTGACGGGCATGCCCACCGGCGCCAGCCCGGGGCAGCGTTCCCTTTTTACGCTGGTGCCGTCGCTGGAGTTCGCCGAGCGCTGCTATGACGTCGCCAAGTTCGGCGAGATTCCCGAAGAGCTGTGGGTGGACTGCGTGGTCGCGTCCAATGTTGACGAGACGCTCGCTCCCAAGGGCCGTCACATCATGACCTGCTTTGTGCAGTACGTGCCCTATTTCCTGCGACAGGGCACATGGAACGAAAACCGCGAACTGCTGGGTGACCGCGTGCTAAGGAAAATCGGCGAATACGC
>Ga0310811_10009262_pt1 | contig 12701 bp, 9 predicted proteins | sample YCmetagenome_FD_207642 | JGI IMG/M metagenome (GOLD analysis project Ga0310811, IMG submission 207642) | Soil microbial communities from experimental microcosm in Duke University, North Carolina, United States - YC | ecosystem: Engineered > Artificial ecosystem > Soil microcosm > Unclassified ... | reverse complement strand
GGTGACCGAGATCATCGCCCGGCAGCGCTGCCTGACGCCCGCGGAAACGGGCTATTACCGGCTGCGTTTCCCGATCAAACCCATCACGCTGGGGGAAATCGCGGACATGCCGCAAACGGACGCATCACGTCTCGCGGTGACCCGGATCGCTCCAGCCACGCGGATGCTTCCCTAGTCTCCGGCGTAGACCAGCATCGCGGCGGCCAGGTCCTCCGATGCGGCGCCCACGGCCTTGTACACCGTGATTTCATCCGCCGTGCGCCGTCCTGGATGCTCGCGCCGGCACAGCGCTTCCAGCGTGGCCAGCACGCGGTCGCGGCTGAAAACACCGGCGGCGATGGGCGACAGCAGGTCGCCTGCCTTGTCCAGGGCTTCTTCCGTGTCGATGAAGACCGACGTGTCCGCGAAGGTGGCGTCGTCGGATTCACGCATGAAGGGCTGGAAGCCGCCGATCAGATCGACGTGCGTGCCCGGCCGCAGGCACGCGCGCCGTACCAGAGGCTGCTGCGACAGCGTGGCGCAGGTCACGATTTCCGCTTCGCGCACCGCCGCGTCCAGGTCCGGAACCATCGCCGCATCGTAGCCTTCGGCCTTCAATTTTTCGGCCAGGGCCGCGGCTTTTTCCGGATGGCGGTCCCATATCCGCACCTGGCGGATGTCGCGCACGGCGGCATAGGCCGGCGCCAGCGCGGTCGCCACATTGCCGGCGCCCACCACCAGCAGGCGGTGCGCGTCCGCGCGCGCCAGGAAGGACGCCGCCAGGGCTGATGCCGCCGCGGTGCGCCGCACGGTGATCTGATCGCCGTCGACCAGCGCCAGCGGTACGCCGGTGACGGCGTTGTACAGCGTATAGGTCGAATGCAGGCCCGGCAGCTGCCGCGCGCCGTTGCCGGGAAAGATCGTGACCTGCTTGATGCCCAGGTAGTCGTCCTGCCAGGCCGGCATGATCAGCAGACTGTCCTTGGCGCCGTCGGCTTCGCGCAGGATGTGATTGTGGCGCCGGGGCACGGTGCAGCCCCGGATAAAGATCTGTTCAAGCGCCGGAATCAGCCGGTCGAAGGGCAACCGGGCCGCGGTCGTGGGGCTATCGAATATTTGCAAATTACCCTCGGCGAAAACGCATGGGAGAAAAAGGACGCAAGTCGACGCGCGGCGTCGCGCCGTCGATCAGCTCGGCGACCAGCGCGCCGGTAACCGGACCCATCGTCAGGCCCAGATGGCCATGGCCGAAGGCCAGCAAGGCGTTGGGCGTGCCGGGCGCGGCGCCGATCACCGGCAGCGAATCGGGCATCGATGGCCGGAAACCCAGCCATTCCGCCTGCACGCTGCCCAGCGGGCGGCGATGCGCGCGGCGTATGTCGGGCACCAGCGCGCGCAGTTTGCGGAAATCCGGCCGTCCCTGCAAACCGGCGAATTCAACGCTGCTGGTCACGCGCACGCGGCCGTGCTGCGGCGACATGACGATGGATTTTTCCGCCCAGAATACCGGCGCGCCGGCCAGCGCATCGGCGTCGGCCGCCAGCGCGACGTGATAGCCGCGTTCGGTGTCCAGCGGTACCGGTACGTCCAGGCCGGCGCACAGGCTCTTGGACCAGGCGCCGGCGGCGACGACCACGCAGTCGGCTTCGTAGCGGTCGGTGTGCGTGCGCACCGCCGTGGCCACGCCGTTCTTGCGTTCCACCGCGACCGCTTCGGCGCGTATTTGCACACCGCCCGCCGCCAGGAAAGCCTGGCCATAGGCCTGTACATAAGCGGCCGGATCGATCACCTGATCGCAGACGGGGTGCACGATGGCATGGCGAAAGATGGGCGCCAGGTTCGGCTCCCGCATGCGCAGTTCATCCTGCCCCATGTAGCGGCATTCGATGCCGTGGCCGCGCATGCGCTCGATGTCGGGCTGCATGCCGCGGAATGCGTCGTCCGTTTCGCATGCCTTGATCCAGCCGGCGGGCCGGATCATCGCGGATACGCCCGCGATGCCGGCCAATTCGTAATGGCTGGCCTTCGCGGCGCCCAGCAGGGCGGCCAGGCTTTCCATCGCCGGCCCCAGGCGCGACGGCGCACAGGCGCGCATGAAGCGGTAGAACCAGGACACCATGTGGGGCGCATAGGACCAGCGCAGCGTCAATGGACTGTCGCGGCCGCGTAGCAGGCGCGGCAATTGACGCAGCAGTTCCGGCGTGCCGATCGGCACGCAATCGCTGACCGCCAGGATGCCGGCATTGCCGGCCGACGCGCCACCGGCGAAACCGCGCGGGTCTAGTACCGTGACATGGTGCCCGCGCCGCTGCGCGTACAGCGCGCAGCTCAATCCGACGATGCCCGCGCCGATGACGACGACGCGTTTTCCGGTGGGAAGCATGCGCGGCTCAGCCCCAGATGCGGCGGTACAGGCGCAGCCAATTGCCGCCCAGTACTTTCTTGATGTCTTCCTCGACAAATCCGCGCTTGAGCATGCCGCCGGCCAGCGACCATAGCTTGTCCGGCGTTTCCAGACCCTGCGGATAGTAGTACGGCGGCTCCGGATAGGATTCGGGCGACCATACGCCCCATGCCACGCGTTGGCGGAACAGCTGCATGGCATCCTCGTCCGACGAGAACGGGTGCTGTCCCAGGTAGTAATCGATGCCCAGCCCGACGTGGTCGATGCCCACCAGACCTGCGATGTGCTCGATGTGATCGATGTATTGATCGAGCGACGGACGCGGATCGGCCGAAACAAAGTTGGGGAAGCCCACCACGCCGATCACGCCGCCGCTGGCCGCGATGGCGCGATACAGCTCGTCGGGCACATTACGCGGCACGTTGCGCACCGTGCGCGAATTCGCGTGCGACAGCACGACCGGTTCCGTGGATGCCTCGATGGCGTCCATCGATGTGCGCAGGCCGGTGTGCGAACAGTCCACCACGATGCGCGTTTCGTTCAGGCGGCGCACCACGGCGCGACCGTAGCGGCTCAGGCCGGCGTCGCTGGGTTCCTCGCAGCCGTCGCCCACGTGGCTGCGCTTGTTGTAGGTGAGCTGGACGACGCGCAGGCCCATGGCATGATAGGCGTCGATGATGTCGATGCTGCGGTCCAGGACTTCCGTGCCCTGGAAATGCAGGATGACGCCGATCTTGCCGTCTTTCTTGGCCTGCACGATGTCGTCGGCCTTGCGGACCACCACCAGGTCGTCGCGCTCGCGTGCCAGCCTGTTCCAGTAGCCGAAGCTCAGGATGGCGTCGGCGCTGGTGCCGGTGTTGGCGCGGATGGTCGGCGCGACCGCCGTGGCGCCGCCTTTCTGGTACAGGCCCAGATGGGTGGCGTCATTTTGCAGCAAGGGGCAGGTCGCGTCGATAACGATGGCTTCTTCGTGGATGCGCTTGGCGATGTCCATGGTGATCCTGGATGGGGAAAGTGGCGCCGGACGCCTGGGCATCCGGGTGATCGATGTGCGGGATGTCAGGCCGGTATCGCCGGCCCGTGCAGCGGCCCCTTACTCTTCCTGCTTCGGAATTTTCGCCTCTTTGACGACGTCATTCCATTTGGCCAGCTCGCTCACCATGTACTGGTGGAAATCCGCGGCCGAGGCGTCGACCTTGACTTCGGCGCTCATGCCGCGCATCGCCTTGATGTATTCCGGGTCCTTGGAAATCTCGATCAGCGCGTTGCGGATCTTGTCCGTGGCGTACGCGGGCGTGCCCTTGGCCGTGCCCAGGCCCAGCCAGCTGATGGTCTCGAAGCCCGGCAGGGTTTCGGCCACGGTGGGTACGTTCGGGAACGCGGGATTGCGCTGCGCGGAAGTAATGGCCAGCGCCTTGGCCTGGCCGCTCTGCACCTGCGCGGTCGCGGCGGGCAGCGAGCTGAACATGAAGGAAATCTGTCCGCCGATCAGGTCGGCCGACGATTGGCCGCCGCCCTTGTAGGGAATATGCGTCGCCGCCATGCCGGTCTTCAGTTTCAGCAGTTCGGTGATCAGGTGCGGCGAGCTGCCGGTGCCGTACGAACCGTAGGACAACTCGGTCTTGCCGTCCTTGCCGGCCTTGATCAGGTCGGACAGGTTGTTGTACGGCGAGTTTTTGCTGGTGACCAGGATGTAGGGATATTCCGCCAGGCGCGAGACCAGCGCGAAGTCCTCGATGGGGTCGAAGGGCATTTTGTTGACCATCGCGGGCGTGAACGAATGCAGGCTGCCCGACATGACGGCGTACATATAGCCATCCTTGGGCGCGCGCAGCACGGCGCTGGTGCCGATATAGCCGTTGGCTCCGGAGCGGTTCTCCACGATGATGGACTGGCCCAGTTTTTCGCTGAGCTTGCGCGCGACCAGGCGCGCGATCACGTCGGACGTGCCGCCCGCGGGCGAGGGCACGACGAAGGTGATGGGGTGGCTGGGGTAGGTGGACGCGTCCTCGGCGGATGCGGCGCCCGGCAGGGCTGCCGTGGCCAGGCCGGCGGTCAGCGCCAGGGCGGCCGAGCCGGCGCGCAGTGAGCGCATGGTCCGGTTTGCTCCGGCGGCGCTACCGCCCTTGGAAAAGAAGGTGTGCAGGCTATTCAACATGGAGTGATTCCCCTTGGGCGTTGCCGCGCGGCCGTCAGACCGGCGCGCGTCGGATCGTTCGACCGCATCGGTGTTCCGGGGATCGTCCATGGAAGACCCCCGGCGCTGCCCGCTATGGCGACAAATTATCGTATACGATAAAAATGTTCTTGTTAAGATAAATTTCTAGCGGTTTTCGCCATGTTGTAGGATCCGCCGTTAAATAGGCGTTTGATAGAATGCGGCCGGCGCGTACAACGAACAAGCGGGTGTCCCGGGGAGCCTTCATGGATAGAGCAGTGTCGGAAGACCACACCGCGGCGGACAATCTGTTGTCGCGCAAGCTGCGCCGCCTGCGGCGCGAAGCGCAACTGACGTTGCAGCAGTTGAGCGGGCGCTGCGGCATCTCCGTGTCCACGCTTTCGAAGATCGAAAAAGGCCAGCTGTCGCCCACCTACGAAAAAATCGCGGCGCTGGCGCAGGGCCTGGATATCCAGGTCGGCGAACTCTTCAACGATGAGCCTGTCGCCGCGCCCACCGCGCGGCGCAGCCTGACCCGCCGCGGCCAGGGCCTGATGCATGCCACCGAGCAATACGACTATGAAGTGCTGTGCGCCGAACTCGCGCACAAGCAGTTCGTGCCCTTGCTGGCCACCATCAAGGCCCGCACGCTGAAGGAGTTTCCCGCGATGCTGCGGCACGCCGGCGAGGAATTCATCTATGTCCTGCGCGGCAGGCTGACCGTGCACACCGATTACTACCAGCCCATGGAACTGGCCGAAGGCGATTCCTGCTATTTCGACAGCACCATGGGCCACGCCTGCGTGGCCGGCGACGAAGACGCGCTGATATTGTGGGTATGCTCGGACGCCAAGCTGCCGAGAATGGACGAGGAAGGCGCCTGATTTCCGGTCTTGTCGAGGCCGGCAAGGCGTTGAGCGGCTGACGGGCCGCATCGGCGATGCCGGTGCGGCCCTTTGATTTCAGCCAGGAGGGTGAGAACAGCGCGGGACGATCGCTGGTCGTACCGCGCCTTACCCGGCGGTGTAGCCGCCATCCACCGCGATGCTTTGGCCGGTCAGGTAGCGGGCCTTGTCGCTGGCCAGGAACAGGATCGTCTGGGCGATTTCGTCGGAGCTGCCCGCGCGGCGCGCCGGGATGGTCGACAGGAAGCCGGATTTGACTTCTTCGCTGCCGCCCACAAAGCGTTCGAGCATGTCGGTGGCAATGGGGCCGGGAGCGACGGCATTGACCCGCACGCCGGCCGCGGCGCCTTCCAGCGCGGCGCTCTTGGTAAGGCCTTCGACGGCGTGCTTGCTCGCCACGTAAACGGATGCGCCCGCCATGCCTACCAGTCCCGCCACCGAAGACAGGTTGATGATCGAGCCGGATCCTTGCGCCAGCATGACGCGCATCTCGTGCTTGAGCGACAGCAGGGTGCCCAGCACATTGGCCGTGAAAGTGGCTTCGTAGTTGGCGATCGATTGTTCGGCGATGGGCGCGAGCTGGCCTTCGGTGCCGGCGTTGTTCACCGCGACATCCAGGCGGCCGAAGCGCGCCACGGTGTGATCGACAGCGGCGCTCATTTCAGCTTCGTTGCTGACGTCGGCGTGCACGAATTCGGCTTCCGTGCCCAGCGCGCGGAGTTCCGCGGCCAGGGCCTGGCCAGCTTCGTCGCGGCGTCCGGTGACGACGATGCTGTTTCCTTCGCGGGCGAAGGCCAGGGCGGTGGCGCGGCCGATGCCGGTTAGCGCGCCAGTGATCAGAACGATTTGCTTGGTGGTCATGGTGATGCTCCTGTCCGTATCGGGTGAAGATGGAGATGAGTGTCTAGCCGTGTGAAGTGTGAGAGGTGTAGCAGACTGATGTTGCAACGAATACGGCTGGCTGGCCGGCTGGTTGGAGCATATCGCCCGTTCGCTTCAACCTTCGGGTCACCACTATTTGGCGTAGGGATTATCCACTCACGCATGCGCGACAGAACTCAGCGTATTCTGTTTCGGCGATATAAGGTTCCCTGATCCGCCAGCGGTAACCGCTACGCTGAAACAGGGCCAGCATACGTAGTGCCTCTTGCATGGGGTCCGCATGCCCAGGCGCATCCTCGCGACATCATTGTTCCTGCTGGTATGGCTGAGCGCCTGCCAAAAGACGCCCGATACGCTGCCGAAAGAAGCCATCGCCGTCACCGTCCAGACCGTTGCTCAGAGCAATACCCCCGTCAATTTCGAATTCACCGCGCAAACGCAGAGCTCGCGCGAAGTGGAAATCCGCGCCCGCGTGGACGGCTTCCTGGACAAGCGCGTGTACGTGGAAGGCGATCTGGTCCACGAGGGCCAGACGCTGTTCCTGATGGACCCCAAGCCTTTCCAGGCCGCGCTGCAGACAGCCAAGGGGCAGCTTGCCCAGCAGCAGGCGCGCTGGACCGTGACGCGCGCCAACCTGGCGCGGGTGCGGCCGCTGGTGGCCCAGAACGCGATCAGCAAAAAGGATCTGGACGATGCGGTGGGCAATGAGCAGGAAGCCGCCGCCGCCGTGATCGCCGCGCAAGGGGAGGTGCGCACGGCCGAGCTGAACCTGAGCTACACCACCATCAAATCGCCGCTGAATGGCCTGTCCAGCTTTGCTCGGCAGCAGGACGGCAGCTACGTCACCGCGACGTCGCAAAGCCTGCTGACCTATGTGTATCAACTCGACCCCATGTGGGTGAATTTCAGCATTTCCGAAAACGAAATGCTGGCCTATCGCGACCAGATCGGCAAAGGGCAGTTGACCTTTCCACCCAGGAACAGTTTCGATGTGGCGGTCATCCTGGCGGATGGCTCGGTGTATCCGCAGACGGGTCGCATCGACTTCACCAATCCGGCCTTCAACACGCAGACCGGTACGTTTTTGGTACGTGCGTCGCTGTCCAACAAGGACGGGGTGCTGCGTCCAGGGCAGTTCGTGCGTGCCCGCGTGTCCGGCGCGGTGCGTCCAAACGCCGTGCTGGTGCCGCAGCGTGCGGTCCTGCAGGGTTCCAAGAGCCATTTCGTCTGGGTGGTCGACAAGGACGGCAAGGCACGCCAACGGGTGGTGGAAGTCGGCAGCTGGCACGGCGACGACTGGTTCATCACCGACGGCCTGAAACCGGGCGAGACGATCGTGGTCGACGGCGCGATCCGCGTGGCGCCGGATATGCCGCTGAAAATCACGTCCACTATTCCCGCGATCGGTACAAGTGGCGACGTGGAAGGCGTCAAGGCCGGCCAGGGAACGTCCGGAAGCCCGCCGCCTAAGGCCGGAAGCGCCAGCCCAGCCGCCGCATCGGGGGCGAAATGAACATCTCGCATTTCTGCATAGACCGGCCGATCTTCGCCTCGGTGATATCCATCATCATCACCCTGGCGGGCGCGGTCGCCATGCTGGTGCTGCCGGTCGCGCAGTATCCCGAGATCACGCCGCCGCAGATCACGATCAGCACCACCTATCCGGGTGCCAGCGCCGACGTGGTGGCCAACAACGTCGCCGCGCCCATCGAGCAGCAGGTCAATGGCGCCGACAATTCGATCTACATGAACTCGTCCAGTTCCTCCACGGGCAATCTGACGATCAACGTGTATTTCGAGATCGGTACCAATCCGGAACTGGCGCAGGTCGACGTGCAGAACCGTGTGAACCTGGCCCTGCCGCAATTGCCGCAGTCGGTGCAGGCCCAGGGTGTCCAGGTGCAGAAGAAGTCTTCCGCTTTCATGATGGCGATCGCGGTCTATTCGCCCGACCAGCGCTACGACGCGACATACATCGCGAACTACACGAACATCTATGTGCTGGACGCGCTGAAGCGCATACCCGGCGCCAACCAGGCGGCCATCTTCGGCACGCCGGACTATGCGATGCGCATCTGGCTCAAGCCCGACCGCATGGCACAGCTTAAGGTCACGGCCGCCGACGTGCAGAAGGCGGTGTCCAACCAGAACGAGCAGTTCGCGGTGGGCCGTATAGGCCAGTCGCCGACCGGAAGTCCGGTGGAACAGTCGTTCGCGGTGACGACGAAAGGCCGCCTGACGGACCCGGCGGAATTCGAGAACATCATCATCCGGGCGGCCAGCGGCGGCGCCGCGATCGTGCGGATCAAGGACATCGGCCGTGCCGAACTGGGGCAGAAGGACTATTCGATACGCAGCACCTACCAGGGCAAGCCGGCCACGGTGCTGGCCGTGTACCAGCAGCCGGGGGCCAATGCACTGGACGTTTCCAACCAGGTCCGCGCCACGCTGGCGGAGATGCAGAAGACCTTCCCGGAAGGGCTGGTATACAGCATCGCGATGGACACCACGGAGTTCACCCGGGCTTCCATCGCCGACGTCATCTACACCTTTTTCGAAGCGCTGGTGCTGGTGGTCATCGTGGTGTTCGTTTTCCTGCAGAGCCTGCGCGCGACCCTGATTCCGGTCATCGCGGTGCCGGTTTCCATTGTCGGTACCTGCGTCGGCATGCTGGCGTTGGGCTTTTCGGTCAATATGCTGACGCTGTTCGGCATGGTGCTGGCCATCGGTATCGTGGTGGACGACGCGATCGTGGTCATCGAGAACGTCGAACGGAACATGACGGAGCACAAGCTGGATCCCAAGGCCGCCGCCAAACGCGCCATGGACGAGGTTTCCGGCCCCGTGGTGGCCATCGTGCTGGTGCTATGCGCGGTGTTCGTCCCGGTTGCCTTCATCGGCGGCATCACCGGGCAGTTGTACAAGCAGTTCGCCATCACGATCGCCATTTCGGTGGTGCTGTCGGGGGTGGTGGCGCTGACGCTGTCGCCGGCCCTGGCGGCGTTGCTGCTCAAGCCCGGCCATCACGAAAAGAAAGGCTTTTTCCGCTGGTTCGACAACGCCTTCGGCAGGATGACCAGCGGCTATACGGACGCCGTGAAGTGGATGATCAAGCGCTCCCTGATCGGGCTGCTGCTGTTCGCCGGCATGGTCGGCCTGGCGGTGGTGATGATGCGTGTGCTGCCCACCTCCTTTCTGCCGCCGGAAGACCAGGGCTATCTGCTGGGGCAGGTGATCATGCCCGACGCCGCCAGCCTGGACCGCACCGGCGCCGTGTCGAGCCGGGTCACCGACTACTTCATGGAACAGCCGGCGGTGGGCGCCGTGGCCATGATCAACGGCTACAGCCTGCTGGACAACCAGAACAAGAACAATGCGGCCACGTTCTTCATCGGGCTGAAGAGTTTCGACGAGCGCTATAAATCCGCGAACATCCGTACGCAGAATGCCCGGGCGGTGCTGCTGGGTGCCTACGAACATCTGTCCAGCGTGCAGGAAGGCATCGTGCTGCCCGTCAATCCGCCTTCGATCCCCGGCCTGGGAACCACCGGCGGCACCGAGGTATGGATACAAGCCCAGGGCGACTTCACCATCAGCCAATTGGCGGGAGTGGTGCAGGAATTCATCGCCAAGGCACAGCAGCGGCCAGAGCTGGCGCGCGTGACGTCGACCTTCAATGCATCGTCCCAGCAACTGCTGGTGGACGTGGACCGCGACAAATCGGAAACCCTGGGCGTGGCGGTTGAAGAGGTCTACAGCGCGATGCAGACCATGTTCGGCTCGTTGTACGTATCGCAATTCAATCGTTCGAGCCGGCTGTGGCAGGTGATCCTGCAAGCCGATGCGTCTTATCGCCTGCGTCCGGAAGACCTGTCGCAAATCTATGTGCGCAACAAGAACGGCGACATGGTGCCGCTGAATTCGCTGGTGAGGACGCGCTATGTGACCGGGCCCGACCTGGTCACGCGGTTCAACAATTTTCCGGCCATCAAGATTACGGTCAACGCGGCGCCCGGCGCCAGTTCGGGGCAGGTGATGCAGGCGTTGGATGAACTGGGCGCGCAGGTGCTGCCGTCCGGCTATACGCTGGGATGGAGCGGCGAGGCCTACGAGGCCCGCAAGGCGGGGAATACCGCGATCCTGGTATTCGCCTTCGGCATCATCATGGTCTTCCTGATCCTGGCTGCCCAGTATGAAAAGTGGAGCCTGCCGCTGGGCGTGCTGATGACCGTACCGTTCGCATTGTTCGGCGCGCTGGTCGCGACCTTGCTGCGTGGCCTGGAGAACGATGTGTACTTCCAGATCGGCCTGACCATGCTGGTGGCACTGGCGGCGAAAAACGCCATCCTGATCTTCGAGTTCGCCGTATTGAACCGGCAGGGCGGGGCATCAATCTATGACTCCGCGGTGCGCGCGGCCAACGAGCGGCTGCGGCCCATCATCATGACATCCCTGGCGTTCATCCTGGGTTGCGTGCCGCTGGCGATCGCCACGGGGGCGTCGGCCAATAGCCGGCATTCAATAGGGACTGGGGTGATCGGCGGCATGCTGGGCGCTACCGTGATCGCCGTGTTCTTTATTCCGATGTTCTTCTACGTGCTGGAAAAGATGTCGGAAGGAAAGGGCGACAAGAAAGCACCGGAACCGCCGGCCGCGGCGGGCAGCGAAACCATCGCGCCCGAAACGCCGCCGGGTGGCCTGTCGCACGGGGCAGCCGCGGCCAGTCCCAGGCCATCGGCAAAGCGGGAAGGCGAATGACATGCGTGCATCCGCCGTCCTGCTCACAGCCTGCACCCTGCTGACTGGTTGTTTGCTGGGCCCGGACTACAAGCGTCCGGAGGTCGATACGCCGCAGTCCTTCCGCTTTGCCGACCAGGAAGCGCGCGATATGGTCGATACCCTGTGGTGGGAGCAGTTCCAGGATCCCACCCTGAACGCCTTGATCGCCAGCGCGCTGGCCGAAAACAAGGACGTGAAGATCGCCGCGGCGCGTATCGAGCAATTCCTGGGACAGTTGCAGACCACCCGTGCCCAGCTGTTTCCGCAGCTGAGCGCCGGGGCCCAGGCGGAGCGGGAGCGCCTGCCCGTCGGATCGGTGAATCTGCCGGAGAACGTCGGGCCGGTATTCAACCAGTATTCGGCGATATTGTCCGCGTCCTGGGAAATCGACATTTTCGGCCGCCTGCGCCGCCAGACCGAAGCCGCGCGCGCCTCGCTGCTGGCCAGCGACGAGGGCCGCCGCGCGACCATCCTGGCGCTGGTCGCCTCGGTGGCGTCGGGCTACATCAACCTGGTGTCGCTGGACCGGCAGCTGGAGATCGCCCACGAGACCGCGGCCAGCCGGGCCGAGTCGGTGCGTATCTTCACCCTGCGCTACAAATACGGCGAAGTGTCTGAAATGGAATTGGCGCAAAGCCAATCCGAGTACCAGGCGGCATTGGCCACCATCCCGCAGCTGGAACTGCAGATCGGGCAGCAGGAGGACGCGCTGTCTATCCTGCTGGGACGCAATCCGCAGGCCATTCCGCGCGATCGGCACCTGGGCCAATTGGTGCTGCCGGACGTGCCGGCCGGACTGCCGTCGGAACTGCTGGCGCGCCGGCCCGATCTGCGCCAGGCGGAACAAAACCTGATCGCCGCCAATGCCTTGATCGGTGCGGCCCGGGCGCTGTACTTTCCGTCGATTTCGCTGACCGGCGCCTTCGGCACGGCCAGCAGCCAGTTTTCCAATCTGTTCAACGGGGTGTCCAAGACATGGTCGTTCGCCGGCATGGTGACGGTGCCGATCTTTACCGCGGGTGCCATCGGCGGCCAGGTCCGGCAGGCCGAGGCACAGCACCAGCAGATACTGCTGCAGTACGAGCAGTCCATCCAGATTGCTTTCCAGGAAGTTTCCGATTCGCTGATCAGCCTGCGCAAGACGCGCGAGGCACTGGTGGTGCAGGGACGGCAGGTGGATGCCCTGAGCCGCTACGCGCATCTGGCTCGCCTGCGCTACGAAGGCGGCTACACCAGCTACATCGAGGTGCTGGACGCGGAGCGCAGCCTGTTCAACGCGCAGCTGCAGCAGGCACAAACGCAAGGCACCGTGTTCGCGTCGGCGGTGCAGCTGTACAAGGCGATGGGCGGCGGCTGGGTCGTCGATGCGGAGCGCTTGACCACGACGAGCGAGATAGCCACGCATCCGGCCGCGACCGCGACCCCCTGATCCATCGCCCACGGCCCCTGGCCGGCAGCCGGTATCGGCGCGGCCGCCGCATTCCCAGAAGGCAACAAAGGAAACAGGAGCTTGCTACATGTCTCCACTGTATTCCTATAATATTTCGCAATGTAACGATGTGGACACGGGCTGCCACTACCATCGGCACCAGGG
>Ga0310811_10009261_pt1 | contig 12701 bp, 10 predicted proteins | sample YCmetagenome_FD_207642 | JGI IMG/M metagenome (GOLD analysis project Ga0310811, IMG submission 207642) | Soil microbial communities from experimental microcosm in Duke University, North Carolina, United States - YC | ecosystem: Engineered > Artificial ecosystem > Soil microcosm > Unclassified ... | reverse complement strand
CTGGGCTAGGAAGTAGTAGACGTCATTCCACTTCAGTTCCTTCCTGAAATCCTCAAGACGTGTTCCGTTATCGATGGACAGGAATTCAATACCCGCGATTTCAGCGAAGTCCGCCAAATGATCGATAGTCAACGCTTGGCTGAAGCTGGTGTGGTGGGAGCCGCCGGCATAAATCCACGCTGTCGCGGCGACCTCCAGGCTGGGGTCTGGCGTCCACACTGCCCGGGCAACCGGAAGTTTCGGGAGCGGTTCATCCGGACGAACAACGTTCACTTTGTTTGCGACGATCCGAAATCGGTTGGCGAGATCGACGAGGCAGACGTTCACCGCAGGTCCGCTCTTTGCGTTGAAGACCAAGCGTACCGGATCGGCTTTACCACCGATCGCAAGCGGGTGGATTTCGAGCGACGGCCTAGTCTCGGCAATCGATGGGCAGACCTCAAGCATGTGGGCGCCGAGGACCTTGGATGGATTGCCAAAATCATATGTGTAATCCTCCATGAACGATGTACCGCCTCGAAGGCCCGTACTCATCACCTTCATCGCTCGAACCAATCCGGCCGTCTTCCAGTCGCCCTCAGCGCCGAACCCGAATCCCTTCGCCATCAATCTCTGAACGGCTACCCCGGGTAGTTGCGATAGGCCGTGAAGGTCTTCGAAGGTATCTGTAAAGGCCCTGAAGCCGCCGTCATCGAGAAATGCCGTGAGTCCCAGTTCAATCTTTGCCGCGTCGCACAGTGCTGAACGGCGTTCTCCGCCCGCACGAAGCGATGACGCTGCTTCGAAGGAGTGTGGTCGAGTGCATCTCCGTCAACAAACATTTGGCTCTCGTTTAACGACCTCTCAGGAGTGCTGACAATCACCGTCTCTGCGAACGTGATTGGAATCTTTCGCCGTTCGAGGCAGATCTTCACGCTGGCTCGATTGATCGCGAGGTGTGCGGCGGCTCCCACCCAATCCAGCCCAAACGGAGGCGATGGACGAAGAGTATACCCGATCCCATTTCAAGCTACTTTCTCTTTATGTGGCCCTTTAGGAATTCTTGAAGCGCCACGGCATTATTGTGCTCCTCGTCATGCGAACTGTAGATCAGAGTCACGGTACCGCGTCGTGCGGCCTCCGTGATTGGGCGCCAGACGCTGGGATTCGCCTCCAGTTCCGCAAAGTAGCGTTTCCGAAATTCATCCCATTTAGCGGGGTCGTGGCTGAACCATTTACGCAGCGTTGTGCTCGGACCAGCTTCTTTGAGCCAACCGTCGAGCGATAGGGAGTCCTTCCTCATGCCGCGAGGCCATAACCGCTCAATCAGCAGTCGAGTTCCGTCTGACGAGTTGGCTTCCTCATAAACTCTTTTGATTTTGATCACGATCACCCTTTCTCAGCGATCTTCCGCTGGCAAATGAATCTACCGAGGACTAGCGCCCGTGGATCCTGCGGCCTGCCATTGAACACACAGGTTGCTGGAGGAGGACATTCAAGGTGAGTCTCATCGCCCGTGCCTCGGGAGATTGGCAGACGTCTTTAGTTACGTTCGAATACCAGCTACTCACTCGCTACTCTCGATTTCTTGCATGCTTCTTCCTCCATTGCGACTGCGCGCGGGAACAGAAGGTCATCTTCATACTTAATGTGCTGTTGCATGTCGCGATCGAATGCCGAAAGTGCCTCGTAAAGCTTCGCATAGCTGTCGCAGGCGCCATCGGGTGGAGTGTAGTCATTGCTGAGCTTCCGGATTTGATTGAGTTCATCGTCCGTTTTGACGTGTTCGAGAACCATGATCCGAATTGGGTTCTCCACTGTCCCAAATGGTGGCCAGGATACGGAAGCATCCCGGACGACCTCCGCTTCGACTTTGGCTATGTAAGGAAAGAGCGTCTGTTCCTCTTTGAGCAGGTGCATCAATAGATCCCGGCTCATCTGGAAAAAAAGATCGTGAATCCGCTTCAGCTCTGGATGACTTTTCCCCTCCTTGTCGATCGCTTCTTTGGAGAGGAGCGCGATCCGAGTGACTTCCCGTCGGCAAAACGCATGGTGAGTGCCGACAATGTGCTCGATTAGGCTCGCCAGCGATTGGTCGCTCCAATCCTTGCTTGATTTGCTTAAATCCAAGTTCATCAAATTCTCCCCTTGCAATTACTGGCCCGAATCAGGCGGCGGCTCGATGGGTTGGCGGTGGCGAGATCGAAGAAACGCAAGCAGAGCGGACAGCTGATCCGAGGTCATATTGTCGCGATACGACGGCATATTCTCAGCTCCGCTGTAAATGCGCGTCGTGATTTGTGCCGGCGTCAACGTATCACCCGCGTACGTAAGGTCCGGCCCGCGAATGCCACCATACCCGGATACCTTATGACAATACTCGCAACCCTTATCGTGAAATACGCGGGCGCCGTCGGCAATCGGCCCGCTGGTTACGCCGACGACCTGGACAGGCAGCGGAGGTGCTTCCATTCGGGGAGACCACGGCGCTATTTTGCCAACCTCGCCATAGTACGCAATCATGAACAGAATCGCTGCCACAATGACGAACGACCATGGACGCCGCAGCGGACTACGCTGCCCCTTGCGAGCCACAAAAGGAAGCAGAATCAGCGCAGCTCCGAAGATTGCTGGCCCCCAGACCATCACCAGACCTTCCGACCATTTCGGAATGAGAGAGAGAATGGCGTAATACCAGAAGAAATACCACTCCGGACGAGGTGTAGCTTCGACGATGGATGGATCCGGTGGCTTGCCCAGCATTGGAGGCCCAACCAGGATCGCAAGCCCCACAACAGTCAGCACCACCAAAAAACCGAATACCACATCTCGCCAAGCGGCGTCCGGCCAGAAGGGTTCTCCCTCGCGGGCGAGCAGCGCATGAAACCAAGGACGATAAGTCTTAGGATCGACCGGTCGATCGACGGATGGAGGCTCGGAGATTCCGTTGTGGACGACGAGGTAGAGATGGAAGCCGACGATGAGAAAAATAAGCCCGGGAAAGAGAAAGACGTGGGCGACGAAGAAGCGGCTCAACGTGGCGCCCCCCACGGTATCTCCCGCGAGGATGAAGTGGCCCAACCAATTGCCAATAAGCGGAACCCGGCCCGCCTGCTCGGCAGCGATGAGCACGGACCAGAAGCCGGTTTGATCCCAGCGCAGCAATTGTCCCGTGAAGACCATCGCGAGCGTCAGCAACAACAGCGCGACGCCGCTCAGCCAGTTCATCTGGCGCGGATACTTGTAGGACGCCATCAAATACACACGAATCGTATGCAGTCCGATGAGAATAATCATCGCCGAGGCGCCGAAGTAGTGAATGCCTCGTACGATCCGCCCGATAGGAGCGCCGGAAATGAATTGCAGGGTGCTATAGGCCTGGCCTGAAGACGGGACATAGCCGCTCGCGAGCGCGATTCCGGTCACGACCTGAATCAAAAAGGCGATCAGGGTCGCACTGCCCAACACATAGAACCATGCGGATTTCCGGGCTTTGGGGACCGGGTGATCCAACAGCGGACCCAATATCTTTGAAACACCGGTCAGGTCGTCGAACCAGAGCCATGCCCGTTTCAACATTCGCATGTCGATTTCCTCCGGCTTAGGCAATCGGAACTGGCATCGTTAAAATCTGAACGGAGTTGTTGTTGATACGAACCGGGTATCGATTAAGTGGTTTTGGCGGAGGGCCTGAGGCGACCTGCCCGTCGGCGTAAAACACCCCGCCATGACAGGGGCACATAAATAGGTCTGCTTCAGCCAGCCAACGCACAGGGCACCCGAGATGAGTACAGATGGTCGAAAACGCGATAAATTCTCGCTCGTCCACGCGGCGCAGCCAGGCGGTTGTTTGCGCGGTCACCCCGGCCCAGGGGAGTGGTGATGGATCCTCGAAGGCCACGTTCACGGTTGAACCGATCTTGAAGTCATCGAGCGAGCCGACAGTCCGCCAGATCTGAGGGGATTTCCTCAAACCCAACAGGAACGCGAAACTGGGCAAAGCTATCAGAGCAGCGCCGATCGAACTCAGGGTGATGCTGAGGCGAACGAGAAACCTCCGCCGGTTGATTTCCGGGCTGTGCTTTGCTGGGGCCTCCGATGGGAGAATCTCAATCATTTTGCGACCTCCTTTGCGTACGAATCTGCCTTCCGGCGGTTCCAGATCACGACTTGGTAGGGGCGCCAGAGATACTGAAGCGGGAGCATGACTAGATGGACTAGACGACTGAATGGAAACAAGAGAATTACAAGGAACCCGACAACAAAATGCAGTTTTACAAAAGCAGGAAGGGACACGACCGTGGCAAGTTCCGGGCGGAACGTGGCCAGCGACCAGAACCACGGGACAGCGGTGTGTAAGTACCACAATCCTCCCCATCGATCAAAGATAGCTATGGCGATCCCACTCCCGATTTGAATCAGAAGCACGAAGAGAATCAGGCCATCCATGTATGTGGTCGCCGCCTGTACCAGCGATTTCGGAGCCAGCCGGCGAATGATCAGCACAACCAAACCGAAAAATGTGTACAGGCCTAGAGCCATTCCGGTCACTTCGAGAACCAGGCGACGAGTCTGATCTCCGAGGAGCCACGCAGCAGGGCCTGGCAAAAAGGCTGCGAGCAAGTGCGCCAGCAGGATCAATGTGAGCCCATAGTGAAAAGGCACCGATCCCCAGAACAGCTTTCGCTTTTCAAGAATTTCGGAGGAAAGGCTGGAATATGTATAGGGTCGTCGCAGGCGGCGATAAATGCTGACACCGATGGCCAAGGTAAGCGCAAGATAGGGGAGGGCGATAAAGAGAAAGTTATCCATGCCGGTTTCTCCGGGCTGAATTGCTATATCATCAGGCGTCCACCACTTCGGCGGACGCAGCCAGTACTTCGTGGTGATGCTGCAGTAACCTCTGGAGAGCCCACAATGCGTGCTCATAGGGGTTTCCACTCTCTTTGAGGACCTCGATCATCCGGGTGACCGCAGGCAGAAGGCAGTCCTCGATCATTGCCGGGCGTTCTTCTTCGGCCAGATCCAGGTAATTCAGGATGAAAGCAATATGATCGGGCAACTCGACTCCGAGCGCCATGCCGCGAGCTTCCATCCGCCCTTTTAGCTCCGCCAGAAAAACTCCGCGCCGTGCGTCATCGCCGAACAAGTGATAGCCGAGGTTCGGCGTGCAATCGGGCCGCAGGTCGAAAGCTGCGGTGTAGACCTCCTGGAGCTGGCTTTGCGTTTTCTGCGCAACCGCAGCCTGAAAATCGAGCAGATCCGCCAATGCGTCCGGGGATTCCAATGCGAGCTCGGCGGCGCAGTCGCCTAGCAGCCCGGTGATAGGAGCTTTCGGATAATCAAGAATAACGGCAAACGCTGAATAGATAGTCACGCTTTACAACCCCCGTGTTGGCCAGATGAGATTGCCAAATCCGCGATGCTCTTGAAAGTCTTGCGTATCGACTCCCATCTCAATGGCTTGTTCGCGCAAAAAGGGCGGAACAACCATCCGCTCGTCGGCTCCTGCGATTGCGGTGAGGTGGTAGATGCCTTCCACGTCCGCGGGTGTCAACCCAGCTTCCTTGAGAGCCTGAACCGCGGTTTCCATCGAAATGTCGCCAACGCTTTCCGCGCGCTTATAAATGCGCACTCCCAGCAGTTTGCGATACACAGCGATGACTTCCGCTTCATCGCCGGCAGTAAACAAGCTTGCCATATAGCGGATGGGCAGCCGCGCGCTTTCAAGTGAACTGAAAAACTCCGAGTCCATCTCGTAATAGCCCTCCTGGCTCAGCGTGGCAGTGACTGGAAGCAGGGGCGGGATATAGAACAGCATGGGCAACGTCCGCCATTCCGGGTGTAGAGGCAGGGCCATTCGCCATTGCTTTACGTACCTGTAGATCGGAGATTTCTGAGCGGATTCGATGATCTTCAGATCGATGCCACAAATGAGCGCCTGCCGAACCACCTCCGGATCGAACGGATTCAGAATGAGGTCTCTTTGCGCTTCCACCAGTTCAGCCTCGGGTTTCGAAGCAGTTTCCTCAATCCGATCCGCATCGTAGAGAACGACTCCGAGATAGCGAATCTTTCCCACGCAGGTGTGCATGCACGCCGGCGGTTCGCCCATCTCCATGCGCGGATAGCAGAGAATGCACTTCTCCGCTTTTCCACTGTTCCAGTTGAAATACACCTTCTTATATGGGCAGCCGGAGATGCACATGCGCCAACCCTGGCATTTTTCCTGGCTCACCAGCACGATACCGTCTTCGCCGCGCTTGTAGATTGCTCCCGACGGGCATGCGGCGACGCAACTCGGGTTCAGGCAGTGATTGCACATTCGCGGAAGGTAAAAATACACCAGTTGCTGAAGTTCGAAAAATCGCCGCCGCTCTTCCTCAGTTAAGGATTTAAGGTTCGGATCATTCGCAGCATAAATGTCTGAGCCGCCCATGGAATCGTCCCAGTTCGGACCGGCCTCGATCTCCATGTCCTCGCCCGTGATCATCGATATCGGGCGCGCAACCGGCTGATCGTCGCCCAGTGGTGCATCGATCAGGTCGTTGTAACGGTAAGTAAAGGGGTGATAGTAATCGTCCAGGGTGGGCAGGCGCGGATTATACGCAATGTTGACGAGTTCGCTCTTCTTGCTACCCAGCCGCAGGCGAAGTTTGCCGTCCTCGAGTACCCAACCGCCGTTATATAGCTCCTGGTCTTCGTAAAGGGTGGGATAGCCGGTCCCCGGCTTGGTCTCGACGTTATTCCACCACATGTACTCGGTGCCGGGCCGATCAGTCCAGAGATTCTTGCAAGCCAGACTACACGTATGGCATCCGATGCATTTGTCGAGATGAAAGACCATCGAAACCTGAGCGCGGATGTTCATGCGGACTCCTTCATTGCCGCTCTATTCATGCGGGATCCTCTTACCACTGTGGCTTGCCTTCAAGCTTGTGAACAATGACGTAGGTATCGCGATCCGTGCCCGGCGGACCGTAGTCATTAAAGCGGTAGCAATTGTGCGCGTATCCTCCGGCCATCAGCACGGGCTTCAAGCGCATACGGGTCAGGCTGTTGGTTCCGCCGGGACGCCGGTTTTTGCGCATCGGAGATTTCGGGAAAGAAATGGTTCGTTCAGGGGCGTGGTAGAAAATGCAGATTCCTCGCGGGATGCGGGCGCTAACTACCGCGCGCGTCACGACCACACCATTGTCGTTGTAGGCCTCGACCCAATCGTTGTCGAGAACGCCAATCTCGGCAGCATCCTTGTCATTCAGCCAGAAGGGCTCAACTCCTCGTGAGAGGGTCAGCATCCGCAGGTCGTCGTAGTAGGTGGAGTGGATATGCCATTTTCCATGAGGCGTGATGCAGGCCAGAGTGATGGATCTTCCGGTCGGCTTGCTCTCGACGACATTGAACGTATCTTCGAGAGAGATGCGCGGCTTGAAGGTGGGGCACGCCTCACCGAACGCACGATAGGCTTCATGGTCCTGATAGAGCTGCTGACGCCCGGTGAGCGTCCGCCACGGGACGAGCCGCTCCACGTTGGTGACAAACCCGCTGTAGGCGCGGCCGTCATTCACAATACCGGACCAGCAGGGGCTAGTTAGAATCCGGCGTGGCTGCTTGGCCAAGTCGCTGAAGCTGTAGTGGACCCCGCGTTGACGCTCGGCCAGATCCGCTAGCGGTAATCCCACACTCCGCTCTCGATCCTTGAAACCCCGATAAGCAACCTCCCCGTTGGCTTCAGGCGCAAAGAAGAGCACAGCGTCGGCAGCGTACTTCGCATCTTCCAGCGAAGGATAGCGGTGGCCGCCCCACTCATAAGAAGGTACGAGTTTGGCGAATTCATCGTACAAATCCGCGACATTCATCTCAATTCCGTGGTCCTCCACTCCGTGTTGTTTGATTCCCGGGCCGAGCGAATTGAAATGATGCGCCAGGTTGACGTAATCGCGCTCGACAATCGAGAAGTGTGGCATGGTCTTACCCGGAATCGGCTCGCATTCCCCTTTGGTCCAATCGCGCACCTCCGGTTGGGCAATCTCATCAGGTGTGTCGTGCAGCAGTGGAGTTGCTACAAGATCTTTGAACGGCTCTGGGAAATGCTCTTTTGCCAGTTCGCTCGTCTTCGCCGCGAGCGCGCGGAAGATGTCCCAATCGCTCCTCGATTCCCAGCAAGGAGGTACCGCAGCACCCAGCGGATGAAAATAGGAATGAAGATCGGTGGTGTTGAGGTCGTTTTTCTCGTACCAACTCGCCGATGGCAGAATGATGTCGGAGTAAAGCGCCGAAGTGTCCATTCGGAAATTCAGGTCGACCACCAAATCCATCTTGCCCTGGGTTGAAGCCTCCCGCCATTGCACCTCCTGGACAGATTCCTGCGCTGTCTCCTTGGCAATATCGTTGGAGTGTGTGCCCAGATAGTGGCGAAGAAAATATTCGTGACCCTTGGCGCTGGTGTGAAGGGCGTTGGCCCGCCAGATCAGCCATACGCGAGGCCAGTTTTCCGGCAGATCAGGCTCTTCGACTGAGAAGCGCGTTCGTCCGGTGCGGAGTTGCTCCACCAGCCACTCGGAGATTTCCTGGGCCGTGTGCGCGCCGGCATCCGCGGCCTCATGCACCAGGTGAATTGGATTGCGATTGAATTGCGGGTAAAAAGGCAGCCAACCCATGCGCACCGCATCCACCTGCAGGTCCATGCAGTGCTCTCGCGCAAAGCGGCCGCTGGTAGGGTGATAATCAGCGTGGGTCTTCTCATAGCGCCACTGGTTACTGTGAACATAGTGGAAGGAAGGGCCGTTTTGCAGGCGCGGCGGACGAATCCAGTCGAGTGCCATCGCTATACTGCTCCAGGAAGCCATGGGCGTGAGCTTCTCCTGGCCCGTGTAGTGGTTCAGTCCGCCACCATTTACCCCGACGCACCCGCAGAGGATCAGAGCGGAAATCCCCGAGCGATAATGCAGATTGTTGTGGTACCAGTGGTTTACGCCTGAGCCGATGATGATGGTGCATTTGCCCTTGGTCTTCTCCGCCGTAATCGCGAACTCACGTGCCAATTGAATGACGGTCCTTCTCCCGACTCCGGTGAACTTCTCCTGCCATGCCGGAGTGTAGGCGATCTCGTCATCTTCGTAGTTGGCCGGGTAATCTCCGGGCAATCCTCGCGGCACACCGTACTGGGCCATCAGCAGATCGAGTCCCGTAGTGACCGCAACTCGCCCGTCGACCGTGTTGATGTAGCGGATGGGCACGGTCCGCCGAAACGTCCGTCCGCCTCCGAAGTCGATGAATGAAACTTCGAGTGCTTCCTCACGGTGATCGATCAGGCTAAGTTGAGGATCGATTACAGAGTCATCCAGACCATCTTTCATTTCGAGATTCCACTGGCCTTCCTGCTTCTGCCAGCGAAATCCGATCGAGCCTTTAGGCATCCGTGCCTCACCACTCCGGATGTCGAATACCAGAAATTTCCACTCGCCGTTTTCTGTATTGCGATAGCGGTCCGTCCGGTTTGCACGAACAAATCGTCCCGGCGCGTAGCCGTCCGCCGTTTTCTCAATCTCGATCAAAAATGGCGTATCGGAGTAGCGCTTGAGATAGTCGATGAAATAAGGGACCTGTCGCTCGACATAAAACTCTTGAAGGATGACGTGATTGACAGCCATCCAGAATGCCCCGTCCATGCCGGCGTTAATCGGCACCCACCAGTCCGCCTGCTTAGAAACGTCGCTGAAATCCGGCGACAAGACCACCAACTTTGCACCGTGATGACGCGCCTCGATCGCGAAATGCGCGTCGGGGGTACGGGTCATGTTCAGATTGCTTCCCGTGACCACAATGTATTTGCTGTTGAACCAATCCGCACTCTCGGCAACGTCCGTTTTTTCCCCCCACGTTTCCGGTGAGGCAGGCGGGAAATCAGCGTACAGGTCGTAAAAGCTGAGCAGCACTCCGCCGAAAAGTTGCAGAAAGCGCGAGCCCGCAGCATAGCTAAGCATGGACATGGCAGGAATAGGGGAAAATCCAACCACTCGATCCGGCCCATACTTTTTTGCGGTGTAGAGCATCGAAGCGACGACAATCTCCAGGCACATGTCCCAGGTTGCGCGGCGGAATCCACCCTTGCCGCGCGCAGTTTGGTACTGGTGTCGCTTTTCCTCGTCCTCAACAATAGACGCCCACGCCTCGACAGGATCGGAGTGTCGGGCCCGGGCGCTTTCCCACAAGTCCATAAGTACGCCGCGCAGGTAGGGGTACTTGATCCGCAAAGGGCTGTAAACGTACCAGGAAAATACAATGCCGCGCTGGCATCCGCGAGGCTCATATAACGGCAGCGTACTTTCGAGCTTGGGGTAATCAATCGCCTGCATCTCCCAGGTGACGATGCCATTCTTCACGTAGATATTCCACGAGCAGCCGCCGGTGCAGTTCACTCCATGCGTGCTACGCACAACCGTATCGTGCTGCCAGCGGTTGCGGTAGAACTCTTCCCACTGCCGCATCTTCGGGTTAAGGATGTCTTTGATCCAGCTCAAGATCTCACTCCTTGTCCTGTGGCTCTGGCGACGAGAGCCCGCCGTACCGAGAGCACGCGTTTTCTCCAGAAGAATGCAGTGAGAGCGACAAAGATAATTCCCAGCACGAAAGCCGCGAGAATCAAGATCTGGGTCGCCCACTGCTCCGGTGACTTGGCTTCAGCGGCTGTTGCCTTGAAATACGCCACCATGTCCGCCTGCTCTTGTGGAACCAGTTGATGGTCGCGGTAAACGGGAATCATGGTCGGGAAGTATAGAGTTTGCATCGCTGCTTGGGTTCCAGCTGGACCCAGCTTCGCGTAGGTGTGCGTCAGGTCGGGTCCTAGCGTTCCTCCATTCGGAAACGGGAGTCCGGCAATGCTGTGGCAGGAGATACAGGCAGGACCTCGATTGAGAAAATGAGTTCTTCCCATGAACAATGACTCGCCACGAGCGGAGGAGCCCGGTGGAATCTCGTTCATTGGGGCGCCGCCCTGTATCCCAGGCGGAGTCCCGTTCTGCTTGAGAAATGCCAGGAGATCCATCTGCTCTTCAGGAAGCAACACATGCTTGCCGTAGACAGCGGCCATCACGGCTGAAAATGGCGATCGAATCGTGGCTTGGACTCCGAACGGGCCAAGCTTGGCGTAAGCGTCCGTCAGGTTCGGCCCGGCCGCCCCGTCTTAGGGAGCAGGGATCCCTGCAATGCTATGGCAGGAAACACAGGAGGGACCTCGATTGTGGAAGGGAGTTCTCCCTGTGAACAACGCCTCACCGCGGGACACCGAGCCTTGCTGGTCTTCAGGAACAGGCGATGTGACAGGATAAAGCTCGGCCGAACTCATTGAGGGAAACAGGATGAGTAGCACAAAGACAGCACCGGCCCATCGACCTTTGTTCAGCAGCCGCGCGGGGATGACGCAATACGTTTTCACGGTCGTTGTAGATGCGATCAAAGCGACAGTTCTTCAAAGCCGGCGGAGAGATTTGCCGATATGGAACTTCTCTTAGCCGCTGTTGGGAACGCACGTCAATTGGGGACGCACGTCAATTTATGCAACACCTCTGGCCCCGGGACAAGACACCTGACTTCCTGAGGAGCGAGTGTGGGGATGAATGGTTCTTGCATGCGGTTAGGGTCAACTCGGATATCAACAGTTGCTCACACAGGCACAGTCATCAGCCACTCTCCTCCATCTACTAGATCATCCACCTTGCGGCAATATTTGTGATTAGTTCATTCGTACTCGGAACTGAAACAGACGTCACATTGTTCCGGTGGCATTCCTGCCGCAACACTAGCATTCATGGTGCTTGAGGGAGGAAATGATGACAGCCGCAACACAAACCGTTCGTGAGATCGCGCAAACCCAGCCGACATCCATCCGCGTATTCGAGAAGTTCGGAATTGAGTATTGCTGCGGAGGACGTAAGCCGCTCGCCGAGGCGTGCGCAGCAAAGGACGTCGACGTTGAGACAGTTATTGCCGCACTCGAAGCTGCGTCCCACAGCGAAAATGCACAAGTGAAGGACTGGACGAAGGAATCCCTTGCGAACCTGACGAAGCACATCGTCGCGACGCATCACGCCTATTGCAAGGCAGAACTTCCACGGCTGTCGGGCCTGGCGATGAAGGTGGTCAAGGTCCACGGAGGTACAAATCCGGAACTGGCCCTGATCCGAGCGAAACTGGCCGATCTGGCCGAGGAACTGACCGACCATCTGGCGGAAGAAGAGGTTGTAGTATTCCCCCTGATCGCAAAACTCGAAGCGGAAAAGGCAAGCACCGGCGTCGAGGCAGCGGATTCTTGCATCTCTATCGGGAATCCCCTCGCGCTTCTCATCCAGGAGCACGATAATGCGGGAGTTCTACTCGCGGAGATCCGTAGTCTGAGTCGCGATTTCAACCCACCCGCACATGCCTGCACGACATATCACGCCTTCTTCGACGGACTCAGGGATTTCGAGCACGATCTGCACAGACACGTCCATCTCGAGAACAATATTCTCTTTCCACGTGCGATTGAGTTGGAATCAATTCTTGGTCAATAGGTGGGCAAGCCGCCGTGCTCCACTGCTCCGCTGGGCTGAAACCTAATTAGAGGTTCCTCAGCTCAACCCAACAGAGCTTTTGTGCTCCAATCGAAATGCGGCGGCGTGCACGCCAAGAGCAATCGATATTCGCAGGCTCATCCTGTAAACGCACCCGCAATGTATCCT
>Ga0310811_10009259_pt1 | contig 12702 bp, 9 predicted proteins | sample YCmetagenome_FD_207642 | JGI IMG/M metagenome (GOLD analysis project Ga0310811, IMG submission 207642) | Soil microbial communities from experimental microcosm in Duke University, North Carolina, United States - YC | ecosystem: Engineered > Artificial ecosystem > Soil microcosm > Unclassified ... | reverse complement strand
CGACCGGCCGCGACCAGGCGACCGGCGTCGCCATGGCAACCGATTCTGCTGGGCACACCGAGGGCTCGGCTGCAGCCGGGGCGGCCAGCAGACAGGCCAAGGCGGCCGCGAGGCCGCTTAAAAACACGCGGCGCCAAGCCGTGGAAAGCGTTCGCATGGACAAGCGCGGAAGGCCGCTCGTGTCGCCGCACGATGATACGAGTGTCATGTGAGTCCCTCGTTGATTGCGCCCTGTCGGCGCGCGCGGTACTGAACATCATCGCAATTACAGGCGTCGCCGCTTTTGTTGCGAAGATGGCGCGCATTTCCGTCAAGTGACACTGGATCACATTCTCTGGGCACTTGTAAACGCCGCGTGGCGGCCAACCATCTTCAGCAATACGATGGGCCGCTCGAAATGGTCCCGGTACCACGCCTCGAGCGGGTTCTGGACCAGCACGCGAAGAAGAGCGATCGGACCGGGAAAACTCGCTCGCGGCACGGGCGCCGGCGGACGCAGGCCAGTCCGAAATAGCGCTATATGATCCAGCATCGTCCGTCGGCACGTGACCCCCACGCCCTTCTCAACGTGCTCTTGCCGCAACAGTTCGCGGAATGGTTCAGACACTGGCGCGCGGCGCAGCCATGCCTTAAGGGACTGTTCGCCATAGGCGGGTCTTCCGGACCGCGGCAAGAAATCCGCTAAGGTGCTGGCGCGCCGCCCGAAAATTCAGTATCTTCCGCCCCGTGGAAGCCGGGGGCATAGGCAAGGTGCGTCCTCCGCCAGCACATGAGTTAGGACAGTTTTCTTGCGTGCCGTGGGCGCGCGGTCTATGCGTGCGCGCGGTTTCGCTCGTGGGCAAATTTTGCGACTTGGTCTCGTGAGAAAAATCGGCGTCATCTCCGGCCTGAAGCGCGAGCTGCGCTGCCTCGGCCTCGGTCTCGAGCGCCCCGCGCATGTGGTGACGTTCGCCGCGGCGGGCAGCTCCGAGCGCGCTCAGGCGCGTGCGCTCGGCTGGGTTGCCGACGGACGCGTGCGCGCGCTGATGAGTTTCGGCCTGTGCGGCGGGCTTGATCCGGCGCTTGCCCCGGGCACCGTCCTCGTCGCCCATCAAATCGCGCTGCCTGAAGGCGGGCGCATGCACTTCGATTCGCGCTGGGCGCACGCGATCGCCTCACGCATTCCGCAGGCGCGCATCGCGCCGCTGCTCGGCGCCGACACGGTCGCCGTGACCGCGGCGGAGAAAGGCCGGCTGTTCGCCCGCCATTCGGTTCCGGCGGTCGATATGGAGAGCCGCGGCGTCGCCGAGGCGGCGCACGAAGCGGGCGTACCGTTCGTCGCCCTGCGCGCGGTGGCCGATCCGGCCGATCGCTCCTTGCCGCCCGCTGCCGTCGACGCAATCAACGCGTATGGCCGGCTGCGTCCATTGCGTGTCTTGCTCGGCCTCCTGCGGCGGCCGCGCGACCTCGCCGCGCTGTTCGCGCTCGCGACGGATGCAAGACGCGGCTACGACGCGCTCGCGGCGGCCAAGATCCACGCCCTGATGCCTGAGCTCGTACCGCACGCTGCTGCCGCCGCCATGGCGAGCGAGGCGTTGCTGCCAGAGTTGGTTCCACTGGGTTCCTGACGCATCTATACCGGCCTCGATCGATGGGGCCGGCCGGTGCGCCGCATTTATTTCCATACCGATCCATCGTCTCCGCCGCTGATACCCGCCATGAACCGGATGCATCTCGTCCCGCTGGTGCTGGCGGGCCTCGTCGGCGCGACCGGCCTCGCCGGCGCCGTGATCCTCGCGGTGAAGCTCGGAGACGACGTTGCCGTTTCGGCGGTCGCCTATTCCGGCGCGACCACGCCCGAGCGCCTCGTCGGCACCTGGTCGACGAGCCGCGTCTCCACCATCAACTACCGCAACCGCGTGACCGGCAGCTTCGCGCCGCCGTCAGGCCATATATTCAGCTACACGATCGCGCCCAACGGCACCTACGAGCTTTCGGGCCTGCTGCAATCCTCGCTCTACAACTGCACGATCAGCGTCTTCAAATGGGAGCGTGGCGTGCTCGCGGTGGCGGGCGACCGCCTCACGCTGACGCCGCGCGAAGGCAAGGTCACGAGCAAGGACACCTGCCGAGCCGGCTCGGAGAAGGAGCGCGAAATCATCGACGCGCCCACCACCTATTCGTTCCGCATCGAGCTGCGCGACGGCAAGGACGTGCTGGTGATGAAAAAGGCGAACGGCGAGGATTGGGGCGCGTTCTACCGGAAGTGACCGGCGCGCGCCCTTTGTCGCGCACGCTTGCCCCCGTTCTTATCCTCCAAAATTTGCCGCTGCCGCGGGCACTTTGCGCCAGATTGCGCGTTGCAGATGCAGACCGAGCGCGGTTCCGCGCTCGCGCTTATGCGTGCCCGGACCGGAAATCCCGGTGTATAAGGACCGGGGCTTTCAAACCGAAACGGGGTTGGGGCAAAGTGCGCGCCGGCGAGAGTGGGGCATCTGCGGCGAGGCACGGGGCGCTCCGATGAGCATTCTATTTTCGGCGCTGGCCGCGTTGCAGGCGATCCTGTGCGGGATCCTGATCGCGCACGTCGTGCTCCAGCTCGGCCTGGCGCGGAGCTATCTGCGCCGGCCGAAATACGAGCGCGCCGTTCCGGCGCCGGCGCCGGAACGGTTGCCGTTCGTCACGGTGCAGCTTCCGGTCTACAACGAGCGCCATGTCATCGAGCGGCTCATCGACCGTGTCGCGGCGCTCGATTATCCGCTCGACCGGCTCGAGATCCAGGTGCTCGACGATTCGACCGACGAGACCGTGACGCTCGCGGCGGCGCGCGTCGCCCATCACCGCGCCCGCGGCATCGACGTCCGCCATCTTCGCCGCGCCGACCGCGCCGACTTCAAGGCGGGGGCTCTCCGCCACGGGCTCTCGCTGGCGAAGGGCGAGCTCGTCGCGGTGTTCGACGCCGACTTCCTGCCCGATCCCGATTTCCTCCGCCTCACCGTTCCCCACTTTGCCGATCCCGCGATCGGCATGGTGCAGACGCGCTGGGGCCATACGAATCGCGACGAATCGCTGTTGACCAAGGTGCAGGGCCTGATGCTCGACACGCACCTGACCGTCGAGCAGGTGGGCCGCGCCGAGCAGAACTGCTTCTTCAACTTCAACGGCACCGCCGGCGTCTGGCGCGCGGCCGCGATCCGCGACGCCGGCAATTGGAGCGGCGACACGCTGACCGAGGATCTCGATCTCTCCTACCGCGCGCAGCTCCGCGGCTGGCGCTTCCTCTATCTCGATTTCCCCGCGGCGACCGGCGACCTTCCCGACAACGTGCGCGCGTTCCGCTCGCAGCAATATCGCTGGATCAAGGGCGGCGCCCAATGCGCGCGCAACTTGCTGCCGCGCATCTTGAAGGCGCCGGTCGGCTGGAAGGTGAAGATCCAGGCGATGGAGCACCTGCTCGAGACGAGCTTCTATCTCGCCTTCTTGGCCCTGCTCGTCGTCACCGTGCCGATGGCCGCTTTGACGCGCCCCGAGGTGGAAACCTATTGGATTCTGCCCGTCATCCTCTTCGCACTCAGCATGGGCGCGCTCGTCGCCGTCTACGCGTCGCCGCAGCGCATGCATATCCGGAGCCTCGGCGGCGCGCTGCGCTTCTTTCTGCTCTGGAACGGCTTCATCGTCGTCTCGACCGGCCTCGTCGTCCACAACGGCTTGGCCGCGTTTTCCGGCCTGATCGGCCGGAAATCTGGCGAGTTCGTGCGCACGCCGAAGCGCGACACCGCCAAGACCGCCAAGTGGAGCGCCGGCGACGTCTATCTGCCGAAAGGCTTGGGGCGCACCTTCGCGCTCGAAGTGGCGCTCTGGGCCTATCTCGGCGCCGGCATCACCGTCGCGATCGTCAACGGCACGCCCGAATTCATGCTCGGGCCGATCGTGGCGTTCCTCGGCTCGAGCTACATGCTCGGAAGCTGCCTGCGCGATTTTTACATGCAGTGGTCGCACGCAGCCCGCGCCCGCGCGCTCTTGGTGGCGGGCGGCGCCAGCGACGATTAGATCGCGGCTTCGCCCGCGGCTAAGCGCGCGCGGGCCTTGGCCGCGGCGTTAACTTTGATTCCGAGACGCGGACCGAATGGTCCCGCGTATCGGCGGGCGAGGCCATTCGTCGCGGCACATTCCCGCCACAAAGAATCGCCCGCGCTGGCCACCAACCCACTGGTAAATGGGTAAATAGGCGCGCGGTAACGATGTCCGTTGAGACGCGGTTAGAACTTTCGGCGCTTTCTGGGCGCCAGGCAGGACACGCGATGGAGTCACGTTATGATTAAGGTCGCAACGAGCCGGATGAGGCATTCCAACCCCGACGTCAGCAAATGCGCGCTGATCGCCGCGGTGCTGTCGGCCATTCTCGTCGCGGCGATCGAATTGACGGGAACCTCGGCCACCCGCTCCAATTCGGACCTCGGCGGGACGCTGCAGACAACCGCGGAGGGCAGCTCGGCGGTAACGGCGCCGGTGTCCGCGCCGCGATAGTCTCCTCGGGCGCCGCCTGCCGCGATCCAACACGATCGCGCTACGGCCCCTCGAACTCCTTGGGATCGATCGCCTTGTCGATCGAGACGCTCTCATACGCAAACGCAATGCGGCCCAAGAGCGGCAGCGTGACCGCCGCCGCGAACGGCACGCGGATGCCGTCGACGACGCGATAATCCGAATAGTCGAAGCTGCTCGCGGCCGATTGCAGCTCGTCGCCGACATAGGCCGGCGTCTCTTCGCGCAGGACGAGGTAACTCTGCGCCGAAATGTAGAGCTTCGATGGCGCGAGGCCCGGCGGCGTGAGCTCGACGATGAATGCATTCTCGCCGTTCACGGCCGTCTCGCCCACCGCGGCGACCGTGGCGTAGCGCTCCTTCCACCGATAGAGCGGATGCGGAACCGCGAAGAAGCGCGCGGCCGCGAACGCCTTTCCCGTGGCCGCGCTGCGGCCCTCGCCCGTCACCGTCACGGACTCGCGCTCGTTCGTATACGTGCGCCCCTTCACCGCGAATTTGCCGAAGGCGCCGAGCTCGAGGAGCATGGCCTCCTTCCCCGCCGTGAGACGATGCTCGATGCGGCCGTCGAGCCCGTGCGTGGGGGCGCTCGCCGCGCCGATGCTCGCGCGCGAGACGAGCCGGTCGATCGCCTCGGCGCCGCCCGCGGCCACGGCCGCGCGCTCGAGGATCGCGCGCGCCTGCGCCGGATCGCCGGCGGCCGCCGATGCCTCGGCGATCATCTCGTCGCGCAGGTTCGGCTGTTCGTAGACGAAGCCCACGACTCGGTTGCTGCCCGAGCGCTTGAGCGTGAGCCTGTAGGTCTCGGGGTAGCCGTCAAGCCGATAGACGCCGGCGCCGAACGGGACCAACGGCCGCAACGGCAGGGTCGTGATGAGCAGCGCCACGCCTTGCCGATCGGGCACGATCTCCATCCGCGCGGTGCGATCGGCGTTGTGATAGTGGCCGATCATCTCGGCATCAGGCCCGGAATATTGCGCCTTCGCCCGGGCCAGCCAGGCCTCGTCCTTCTTGACGAAAGCGATCGCGCCGCCGGGATGCGACGGCGGCTGACGCAGCAGAACGGTCATGCGCCCCGCCATCGCGCTCGATTCGGCAAACGCCACCGAGAAGCCGTCCAAGCCGACGAAGTCGTAGGCGTTCGCGCCCGCGGGCTTCAGCGCATAGGGCGGCTGGGCGGCGAAGACGGCGACAAGGCCGTTCGCGGCCTTCTTGACGTCGAACGTGCCGGCCCCGGTCGCGAAATAGGTTCCGATCAGCAATTCCGGCGCGATCGGCGGCGCCGGCGCCGCGGGCGGCGCCGTTTCGGGTGGCGCCGTCGGCGGCGCGGCCGCGGCGGGCAGCTCGGGCTTCACGACGAGGTCCCAGAACAGCACCTGCGCCGCCGCCGGCAGCGGCGTGGCGTTGAGGTTCGTCAGCAGCGCGAACGAGAGAGCGCGATCGGGCACGTGGACGACATGCGCGCTGAAGCCCGGCACGTTGCCGCCGTGCGACGCGAGCAGGACGCCCGCCTGCCTATCGAGCTCGAAGCCGAGCCCATAGGCATGGGTGGCGCTGATCCGCTGGTGCGCCTCGAAGATGCGCACATAGGCGGCCGGCGCGATCTTGAGCGTCGCGCCTTGGCCGCGCGCGTTCAGGAAGCGCAGCCACGCGCCCATGTCGCGCGCCGTGCTGTTGATGGCCCCCGCGCCGGCGATCCCGGCGAGGTCCGCGGGCTTCATCGGCTTGGGCGCGCCGGACGAGATCTCGTAGCCGATAGCGCGATCGGGGCTCGCCATGAACACCGCGAACGTGGCCGTGCTCGCGGTCATGCCGAGCGGCTTGAAGACGCGCTCGACCATGAGGCGGTCGTAGCTCGTGTCGTAGGCGCGGGCCACCGCGGCGCCGGCCAGCGCGACCATCGTATTGTTGTAGATGTAGCGCTCGCGCAGCTTCGCCGCCGGCGTGGCGCGGGCGGCGAGCGCGAACATCTCTGCCTCGGTGAACGGGGCGAGCAGAAACACGTCGGACCGGCCGAGGCCGGAGCGGTGCGCGAGAAGATCGATGAAGTTGAGCTTCTGGTCGGCCTCGGGATCCTTGAGGTGGAACGAGGGCACGAAGCGCCGCGGATGATCCTCGTACGCGAGCTTGCCTTCGCTGACCGCGAGCGCCACGGCCACCGCCGTAAACTGCTTGGTGACCGATCCCAGCGCGAACACCGTGTTCTCGGTCACGGGCTGAGCCGGCTCCAGCGCGCGTTGGCCGAGCCCCGCGATGCGCACGACGCGATCGCCCTGCACCACGACGACGGCGGCACCCGGCACGCCGAGCGCCGTCCGCCGCGCATCGAGCTGCGCCACGAACGCATCGACGCGCTGCTCGATCGGAGGAACGGATGGCGGAGGGGCCGGCGGTTTCGGCTCTTGCGCAAGAGCGACGGGCGCAAGAGCAAAGAGGACCGAGGCGAATAGCGCGCGCTTGGCCCCCCGTTGCGCCGGATTTTCGCGCGGATTACGCCGCGGCTGGAAACCCGCCATCATCCGATCATTCGCGATGCCGAACATGCGCTGTGCTCGCCAAACGGAGCGGCAATTATCCTGCAGGGTGACGGCGGAGGACAGAGAGATTTCGATTCGGCAAATCTGGCGATGTCGGACTCGGCCCATGCGAAGATGCACACGCGCTCAAGCGCGGCATCGGCAAAAGCCCATAGAAGCCGATAAAAGCCGAGCTTTGCGTCTAGATAGGCTTTTATAGGCTTTTGTCGGCTTTTATCGGCTTTTGGAGCGGCCCGACTCGATCCGGCACATGCCTCAGGGTCGATCGAACTTGGCGTTCAATTCGGCGACCAGGGCATCGATGTCGGTGTCGCGCGGCGCGCCGCTCTCGATTCCCTCGCGAATGATTCCGCGCAAAGCGTCGCGCTTCGCCTCGACCTCGGCATCGTACCACGCGAGCAGCTCAAGGGCCTCCCTCAGCACCTCGCCCCCATCGCGATAGGCCCCGGAGGCGATCTTCGCGCGAACCAGCGGGCAGGGAAACGCTCATGCCGGTTCCGGTGATTATGCCCAAGCCTACTCCGCCGCGACGCTCGGCGCCTTGTCGTCGTTGGCGCCCGGCACGGGGAGGTTCTTGCCTTCGAACCAGCGCTTGTCGCGGGCGGTGAGCGGGACGTCTTTCATCGCGTCGTAGACGTGGCGCTCGTGCAGGCGCTCCGAGCGGCGGGCCTTCGTCAAGTCGATCTCCGGCGCCATCGGGCCTTCGGTCTTGGGGCCGCGCAGATGAACGGCGATGGCCTTCAACGGATGCTTGAACGTGTCCTCGACCGCCGAGCCTTCGTAGCCGCAATGCACCATGCAGTTCGCGCACTTCTCGTATTTGCCGGTGCCGTAGCTGTCCCAGTCGGTCGTCTCCATCAGCTCCTTGAAGCTCTTGGTGTAGCCTTCGCCGATGAGATAGCAGGGCCGCTGCCAGCCGAACGGATTGCGCGCCGGCATGCTCCAGGGCGTGCAGTGGTATTCCTGGTTGCCGGCGAGGAAATCGAGGAACAGCGAGGACTGGTTGAAGTTCCAGCCCTTCCCTTTGCCGCGGCGGAAGATGTCGCGGAACAGCTGCTTCGTTTTCTGGCGCGAGAGGAAATGCTGCTGGTCGGGCGCGCGCTCGTAGGCGTAGCCGGGCGAGGCGTTGATGCCGTCGAGCTTCAGCTCGTTGGTGACGAAATCGAAGAACGCCGCCATGCGCGGCACGTCGATGCCGTCGAACAGCGTGGAGTTGATGTTGACGCGGAAGCCCTTGGCCTTCGCCGCCTTGATCGCCGCCACCGCGATGTCGAAGCCGCCCTCCTGGCACACCATCTTGTCGTGGTGCTCGCGGTCGCCGTCCAAATGCACGGTGAACGTGAGGTAGGGGCTCGGCTCGAAGAGATCGAGCTTCTTCTCGAGGATCAGCGCGTTGGTGCAGAGGCTGATGAACTTCTTCCTCTTCACCAGCTCCTTCACGATCTCGCCGATCTCCTTGTGCAGCAGCGGCTCGCCGCCCGGGATCGCGACCATCGGCGCGCCGCATTCCTCGACCGCGTCGATGCATTCCTGCACCGTGAGCCGCTTGTTGAGGATGTGGTCGGGGTAATCGATCTTGCCGCAGCCGGCGCAGGCGAGGTTGCAGCGGAACAGCGGCTCCAGCATCAAGACGAGCGGGAAGCGCTTGTTGCCCCTGAGGCGCTGCTTCAGCAGATACGCGCCGACACGGATTTTCTGGATAAGCGGAACGCCCACGGCTGGATCCCTACGCCCGTTGCGTTCAGGCGGCCGCCGGCCGCAACTGGTCCGGCAGCTTGAACTGGATGTGCTCTTCGATGCCGTGCATGACCGTGAGCTCGATGTTGCGGAACGCGCGCAGCTTCTCGATCAGCTCGCGCACCAGCTCTTCGGGCGTGGAGGCACCGGCGGTGATGCCGACGGTCTCGACGCCCTCGAGCCATTGCGGCTCGAGCGCGGAGACGTCTTCCAGCAGATAGGTCGGCACGCCCGATTCCTGGCCGATCTCGCGGAGACGGTTGGAGTTCGAGCTGTTGCGCGCGCCGACGACGAGCAGCAGATCGGCCTGCTTCGCGAGCTCGCGCACCGCGGCCTGGCGGTTCTGCGTCGCGTAACAGATGTCCTTGACGTCGGGGCCGATGATCTGCGGGAAGCGCTTCTTCAACGCCTCGATCACCTCGCGCGTGTCGTCGACGGAAAGCGTCGTCTGCGTGACGTAGGCGACCTTGGCGCCGTCCGGGACCGGGAGCTTCTCGACGTCGGCCGGATCCTCGACGAGGTGCACCTTCCCGGGAATGCGGCCCATCGTCCCCTCGACCTCGGGGTGGCCCTCGTGGCCGATCAGGATCACGTCGTAGCCTTTCTCGGAATAGCGCTGCCCTTCCTTGTGGACCTTCGCCACCAGCGGGCAGGTGGCGTCGAGCACCGGCAGGTCGCGCAGCTTGGCCGAATCCTCGACCTTCTGCGAAACGCCGTGCGCGCTGAACACCGTGATGGCGCCGTCCGGCACCTCGTGCACCTCTTCGACGAAGCGCGCCCCTTTCGCCTTCAACGTTTCGACGACGCGCTTGTTGTGCACGATCTCGTGACGCACATAGACCGGCGGCCCGTAGAGCTCGAGCGCCTTCTCGACGATTTCGATGGCGCGCTCGACGCCGGCGCAAAAGCCGCGAGGCTGGGCGAGGATCACGCGCATGGGGGCTCGCTGTTCTATGGTCAAAGGACTGGACATACGTAGGACCCCAAGCAGATAGCCCCCATACCGCAACGCGTCAATGCGATGCGTTATCACGAAAGAGAGCGACAGTCCTGTGGAAACAATGAGTTATCAAACATTTCGCAGGGGCCGGTCCCCGACTCGCCCTCGTTGAGCACGTTTTCCCGCGCCCATTCGCAATCGGCTGGCGGCGCAAGGCCTGCCGGTGCAGGGCGGGTCCGGGACCCGACCCTACAATCCATTGCCTACGAGTCCCACCTCCCGCATCCATCTCACCGCATCCACCAGCGCGTCGCGGCCGGGCCTCGGCGCGTAGCCGAGCTCGCGTTTGGCCTTGGCGCTCGAAAAATACATGAGCTTGGCGGCCATGCGGAGGCCGTCGACGGTGAAGAGCGGCTCTTTCTTGCTGACGAAACGCGCCCAGGCCTCGACACCGACGGCGAGCGGATAGAGCGCGCGGCGCGGCAGGCGGACCGAGGGCGGCTTTCGCCCCGCGGCGGCGGCGATGACCGCGAGGATCTCGCGCAACGGCATGTCGTCGCCGCCCAGGATGTAGCGCTCGCCGACGCGCCCCTTCTCGAACGCCAGCAGATGGCCTTCGGCGACATCGTCGACATGGACGATGTTGAGGCCGGTGTCGACGTAAGCCGGCATCTTGCCGAGCGCCGCGTCGCGGATGAGGCGGCCGGTCGGCGTCGGCCTCACGTCGCGCGGGCCGACCGGCGTCGAGGGATTGACGATGACGACGGGCGCCTTCTCCGCGGCGACGAGTTTCCGGACCGCTTCCTCGGCCAGGAATTTCGAGCGCTTGTAATGGCCGATCATGTCGGCGAGGGCGACGGGCGTATCTTCGTCCGAAGGCGTTCCGTCCTTGTTGATGCCGAGCACGGCGACGCTGCTGCAATAGACGATGCGGCGCGCGCCCGCCGCCGTCGCGGCGCGGACCAACGCGACGCTGCCTTCGACATTGATGCGATAGATCTCGGCCGGATTCGGGACCCAGAGCCGGTAATCGGCCGCGACGTGGAACACGGCGTCGCAGCCGTCGGCGGCCTTCTTGAGCGACGCTGCATCGCCGAGATCGCCGATCGCGCGCGCGCCCGGAAGCCCGTCGATGTTGCGCGTGTCGCTGCCGGCGCGGACGAGGAAGCGCAGCGATTTCCCGGCCGCGATCAGCCGCCGTGCCACGGCGGCGCCGACGAAGCCGGTGGCTCCGGTCACGAGGGTGTCGCCCATGCCGCGCCCCCTCGCGCCGCTAGCGGGGGCGCGTCGCCGGGGCGGGCTGGCCCTTGCGCACGAGCCGCGCCAGGCGCCGCTGCTCGATCGAGGCGAGAAGCGCCGGCAGCACGACGAGGTAGCAGACGAGGTTCACCGAGATCGCGATCAGCAGCAGGAGCCCCATGCTGGCCTGGCCCCAATGGCTCGAGATCGCGAGCGTGGCGAAGGACGCGATCGTGGTGAACGCGCTGAACAGCACGGCGCGCGGCGTCGTGGTGTTGAGCAGCTCGATCGTCGTGTCGTGGCGCGCGCGGATCACGAGATGGATGCCGGACGAGACACCGAGGCCGATCAGCAGCGGCAGCACGATGATGTTGGCGAAATTGAACGAGAGCCCGACCGCGACCGCGATGCCGACCGTGACCGAGCTTGCCAGCAGCAGCGGCGCCAGGATCAGCAGCAGGTCGGTGAAGCTGCGCAACAACAAGAGCAGGCCGAGGCTGATCAAGACGAAGGCCACGACCGAGGCGACCGCGAAGGCGTGCACCACGGCATTGCCGGCGAGCAGCTCCACCACCGGCCCGCCGGTGGCGTGCGGCGCCACCGACTGCACTTCGGCGACGAAACGGTTGAGCGCGCGATTGTCGCGAAGATCCTCCTTGGGCACGACCTCGATGCGCACCTTTCCGGCCGGCGAGAGCTCGCGCTGGCGGAGACTCTCCGGCAGCGCCGCGAAATCGACCGGCTTGGCGGCGAGCGCGGATTTCAGCGCATCGAGCCGCCGCGGCAGCGAGCCCAGAAGATCCTGCTCGAGCGCCGCCGTCCGCAAATCGTCGGTGCCGCGCTTCAAGAATGCGTCGAGCGCGTCGCGGAGCCGCTTCAAATCCACCTCGATGGCGCCCGCGCGCTTCTGGTCGAGCGCGGCCTTGATCTTGTCGCGCAGCGCCGTGATCGCGGCCGCCCGCTGATCGGCGTCGGGCGGGGCAGCGCGCTCGGAGGGCGCCAGGATGGGCGTCATCTGCAGCGCGATCTCTTCGAGGATGTCGAGCTTGGCGACCTGATCGCTCGGCACGTAGTCGTAGATGCTGCGCACGGACTCGACCGAGGGCAGCTTCTTGAGCTTCTCGGCGAGCGGCCCGATCTCGGCGACGGTGTCGACGAGGATGCTGACGGTGCTGACCCTCAGGCGCGGGTTGTTGAGGAGATCGATCGCGGTCGCGACCGACTCCTGCGTCGGGTCCTTGAGATTAAGAGGGTTGCGGTCGAAGCGCGCGCCCCAGAGGGCCGAGAGCGCCGCGAGACCCACCACCAGCGCGGCGATCACGATGAAGCGGCTGTGGCGCCAGAGCCAATGCTCGGACTGGACGAGGCGCGCCGCCTTGTGCTTCTCGGCGGCGCCCGGCTGCGTCCGGAGCGGCATCAGCGCCAGCGTCGCCGGCAGCACCGTGATGTTGGTGACGAACGCCACGATCATGCTGAAACCGGCGATGAGCCCCAACTCCGAAACGCCGCGATAGTCGGTCGGCAGGAACGAGAAGAAACCCAAGGCCGAACTGGCCGCCATCAGGCCGAGCGCGGTGCCGATGCTGCGCCCGGCGGCGGTGAACGCTGCTTTGCCGGTGCGCCCGCGCTCCACCATCTCGCGATAGCGCAGCCCGACATGGATGCTGTAGTCGATGCCGATGCCGATGAAGAGCACGGCGAAGGCAATCGAGATGAGATTGAACTG
>Ga0310811_10009258_pt1 | contig 12703 bp, 17 predicted proteins | sample YCmetagenome_FD_207642 | JGI IMG/M metagenome (GOLD analysis project Ga0310811, IMG submission 207642) | Soil microbial communities from experimental microcosm in Duke University, North Carolina, United States - YC | ecosystem: Engineered > Artificial ecosystem > Soil microcosm > Unclassified ... | reverse complement strand
TCCCGCGCACATTCGATCAACTCGTTACATTCTCGGAGATGGCCGCCGCCTCCGAGCTGGTGCCAAAGGACTATCGCAACAAGCCAGCCAACGTCATGATCGCGGTGCAGATGGGATCGGAGCTGGGCCTATCGCCGATGCAGGCAATCCAGTCGATCGCCGTCATCAACGGCAGGCCAGGGGTTTGGGGCGATGGCCTCATTGGACTTTGCCGACAGTCCCCGCTGTGCCAGGACATCATCGAAAAGACCGAGGGCACCGGAGACGCCCGTACCGCGATCTGCACCGCGCTCCGCCGTGGCGCCGCTCCGGTCACCGCCTCATTCTCCGTCGCTGACGCCAAGAAAGCCGGGCTGTGGGGAAAGGCCGGGCCGTGGCAGCAATATCCCGACCGCATGCTGCGCAACCGCGCCCGCGGCTTTGCCCTCCGCGATGCGTTCCCGGACGTGCTGCGCGGCCTCAAGACGGCGGAGGAGCTGCGCGACACGCCGCCCGATACCTACCAGGGCACCACGTTGGAGGGCGTCGCCGAGCCCCAGGCGGAGGCGCCCAAGGCACCGCCGCCCAAAGCGGAGCCGGAGCAGCCGCGGCGCCGGACGACCCGCGAATGGATGGACGAGCTGCGCGCCCGCCTCGATGCCGCCCCGGCCGAGGATTTGGTGCATGAGATCGCCCGCGCCTCCGACGTCCAATGGGCCTTGGACAACCTCCGCAATCCCGCCCGCCAAGAGCTCACCGACCTGCTGGCCAAGGCAATCGAGCGAGTAGCCACCGCCGAGCACCCGCAGGGCGGGCATACGCCGGCAGAAGATGCAGCGGAAACGGGAGACGGCGCCGAGGATACGCAACCGGCCGACGAGGAGGTCTTCCCGGGCGACCGGTAATAATCCCTGTCAAACATCGGGCCGCTCGATGTAAAACAAGCTCCTCACAACGGGAGCGGCCGATGCCCAACGATGATCTCGCAGAGACGAAAGCGCCCTTTCAAATCAGAGACTTTCGCCGGGATACCCAAAAGCTGGCGAAGGACTGCGCAAAGGCGGCCGGTTTAACAATGGCGGAATGGATGGACCGCGCGGTGCATACCCAAGCCCGCGCCGACCGGGACGACGGCCTGCTGCCGCCCTCCCCGGCCTCCCAGGTCCCCGATACCTTGGCCGCCCGCATGCAGGGCGTGGCGGGCCTCATGCACGGCCTGGCGGCGGTGAAGACCGCGACCGGCGTCGCCTCCGGCAAGGGCGTCGTGCTGCTGGCGCTGCGCTGCCTCGGCGAGCAGATGACGGAGGTTATCGAGCCCCGGCCCCGCCGCGGACGCGCGGGCGGCATCTTGCCTCCCAACGGCCGGGCCGGTACGGTTCGCTATGCCAACGCCGATCCTCGTCCCGGACCCGCTGTACTTCTCGAAGCTACATCAACGCCTGACGAGACGCCTCCCGATGTGGGTGATCTATAGGCCGGTCACCCGGGAATATCCGGGCCTATGGGCCGCCCGGATGCACGTCTGCCTGCCGGCGCCTAAGCCCACACGGTTCGTCATCACGCACCCGCGGCTCGACGGGCTCCGGGAGCTCTTGCCGGCCGGGCTCGCCTACAAGAATCGCCATCCCCGCGACCTCCCGGAAATTCACGAAACCTGGGTCTAGCGCCGGCCGCTTACCGCACGCCCCGCTCAACAAACACCCGCTTGTCGGTGCCGGACAGCTTGCGCATGAGAGTCCGGAGCTCCGCCTGGAACGGCACGCCCCATTGCGGCGGATGCTCATCCGCCTTGGCCCAGGTCGTGAGCACCAGCATGACCAGCATCGACCGCTCGCTTTCGGTCAGATATTCGCCATCGCTCATGACTTGGCCTTAATCAAATTCGCCGCGCTCAACGTCGCCATGACGCGCAACGCCTCCTCGCTGCTGATATCCAGCAGGTTGAGGGTCACGTGGCTCCGCCCGTCCTGGCCTATGTTGAGGGCGAACAACGGCGGCGGAAATAGCGGGTCCGCCGCGCCCCGCGGAGCCGGGCTGGGCGCCTTGGCGGAAAGGACCGGCGGGGCCTTTGCCGGCTTCTCTTTCATAGCCTTCTCGTGCAGCGCTACCGCCCGCCGTACCGGCGTCATCGCCGTCGAGGGCTCGGTCTTTTTGGGCGCCTTTTTCGGGTAGCGCGCCAAATGCGAGAGGCCGCCGACGATCTCGGTCAGATCAAGACCGGCTTTCCATTTCCATAACTCCGCCTTCTCCGGACTCGGAATCTCCAGACCGTTCCAAACCGCATAGACTTGGCCCGGACCTTTGATGGTGTTGTGCTTTTCATCGCGCCCATAGACCATCTCGCAAAGCTGCATCGGGCCGATGCTGCGGGCTTCAAAAAACGCCAGCATGGCGTCAACGATAGGTTGGCACTCGGGCCGCTTCGCAATCCGCGGCGTCAACGGCTGAAGCCCTCGATGCGCAGCGCCGCCGCCCGGGCCGGAACTTGCTTGCGCCTTTTGCGGTTAAACTCGCTGTTGGTTTTGAGCTCCCGCTCGGCCCGCTTCAGCTCATCCTTGCCCATGCACGGCGGCATCTGCTCGAGTACACGGCGGTAATAGACGTCGCGCCAGGCGCCGGAGGAGGTGCGAAAAGGACCGTGCTCCTGACCATTGAAGGTCCAGTACCAGCCGCCCAAAAGGGCTATTTCGTGCTGCTTATCCTGCCGCTGCGCGTTCCACCATTTCGTTGCCGATCCCGAAACGAAAAAAACTTCGGCCTGCTCTTGCTCCAGCCTCTGCATGATAGACTGGTTGATAAAAGACATGCGCTATCCTCGCCTTTTCATGATGCCGCTACACCCGCGGATTAAAACAGCATCTTCATCGCGCTGTCGAGAAGCGTTGGAGGAGCCGACGCTTCCTAGGGTTGTGCCCGGACGCCAGACGACGCATCTCTCAACCTTCGATCCGGAACGGAGGGCGTCCCGCCGTTCCTATCAAGCGGAGGATGATACGTTGGCATTTCTGGTGTTCCTGGAAACGGCTGCGGCGCTGATGCTGGCGCTTTATATCCGTGCGCTGCTAGGTCATAGAGGTTCTGCCGCAAGATATTGATCTGTTCGCCCAGCGCCTTGATCCGGTCGCCCTGTCCATCGACCGATGACTTGAGCGTGCCGAGATCGCCCTTAACCTCGGTGTTGCGATCCTTGCTGCGCCCCTCTAGCGCGGCGAGCTCCTTTTGCGTCTCGACGTCGAACTGGCGCGCATCGTAATCGGACTTGTCCATCCGGGTGATGCCGTTGGTCTGGCGAAGTGAAATGTCGTTGAGTTGGCGCTGCTCATTTTCCGCGACCAGCTCGGCCGATCGCAGCCGTTCGGAAATCGATGCGATGGTGACGCTCGCCTGATCCCGGCTTGTGCGGAGGGCGTTGATCTCGGTCACCATGCCGGGGACCTGAAGGATGCCGCTCGCGCCGCCCAATATCCCGGCGGTCAGGACGGAAGCCGCAACCGCGCCTAGCACCGTCCACATGCTCAACCGAACAGCCTCGGGGCCGGTCTTGTTGAAATGATCGGCCGGCGGCGGCATCAGGGTAGCAGCATCGCCAGCCCCTGGCGCACCTGTTCGAGAAGGGCCGCGGCTTGATCGACCAGCGCCGCAAGCGTCAAATGGGTGACGGTGGGCGGAGTAACGACAGGTGGCGCGGAGCCAGGCGTGGGCGTTGTTGGTGGTGTGGTGTTTGGTGGCGCCGTTTGTCCCGGGAACGCCGCGACCGCGGCCCAGACGCCGCCGATGTTGGAGAACCAGACTTCGCTGGTGGCGTCTTGCGCATAGACTACGCCATCAATAACCGCCAGCGCTCCGGTCCCGGCTCCGCCCGCGACCGCCACGCCGTCCCGCTCAACGATGCCGGCGGCGGTGAGGGTCCAGACGTTATTCGTTGCATCCGTTACCGATCCGCCGCTGGCGGTCGTCAGGATGGTCGAGCTCGCCGAGGTTGGGGCCGCGACCGCGGCGCCGGATGCGAGGTCACCGCGGTTGAGCACCCAAGGGTCGGCCAACGCCGGCTTGACGGCAGCGGCGGTCTCCATCCCCCAAGGCGACCACCATTGCTGCCAAGCCACGATCTTCGACAACGGCCCCTTGAGCGCGGCAATCAACGTCGTCTCCTCGAACGTCGGATCGGCCGCGGCGGCGGAGCCGGAGCCAAATTCCGAAAGCATCACCGGATGCCCAAGGGCTACCAAGGTCGCTACGTCGCCGGCTGCGTCCGCCGGATTGGACGAATACACATCGATGCCGGTGACATCGACATACGCATCGCCCGGGTAGCGGGACTGCGGCGGATAAGAGACGAATCCCGCGTTGACCGACCACACCCATAGCAGGTTGGTGAGCCCCTTGCTTTTCGTGAGATAGTCTCGGACGAACTGCCACAACGAGACGAACTGCGCGGGCGGCAGCAGGGACCACCAGAACCAAGTGCCGTTGAGCTCATGGAACGGCCGCAGCAGAACGGTCACGCCGGCCGCCTGGAGCTGGGCCAGGCCCGCCGCGATGCTATCGAGCATCACCAGCAGCGCCTGGTGGGTCGCGGTCCCCGCCGCCAACAGCCCCGCGCTATCGAGGGCCGTGGCATCGCCGGAGAATTTGGCCGTGGTCGGGTTGGGCATCGAGAGGCTCAAGGTGACCAGACCGCCGGCCGCGGCGTAGGCGATAGCCAGGGCGTTGAACGTCAGGTCGGCGGTCGCCTGGGTTGAGCCAAACCACCAATAGTCCCCGCCGATCATCCCCGGCCACTTGCCGGCCAGGCTTTCGATCGTGGCGATGGCGCCGCCGGAGGCGATCTGCGCCATCCCCCTGATCTCGGTGAACTGGCCCGAAATGGCACCCTTGCCCTCAAGGCTCTTGAGGAGGGCGAGGGTGCTCCCCGACATTGCCTACGCTCCGGCGAGGTTCGCGGGCGGAGTGGCACCGTGCGCGGAGATCAATGCGCCAATGGCCTGGTGCGCCGCGTCAACCGCAGCGTGCGCCTCCGGCGCCAGCGCGGCGACCGCCGCCATCTGCTCCGGCGTGACATCGGCGCCCGGCGCAATCAACGGCACCACCTTGTGGTAGAGGGCGATGGCTTCCGGGACGGAGCTGATAAGCCCTTCGAGAATGGCGAAAATATTCATTTGTTTTACCTTTCTGCTGGGAAAGTTTTACGGCACGACGCGGTAGAACCGGTGCCCGCCAATCACCGCGGTCGGCTCGATGCTCTTGGCCCATACCGGGACCGGCGAGCCGGAAGCGTAGTAACTATCGGCGCCTCCCGTGATGTCCGTGAGGCCCGCGGCGACCGCTAGGCGGGCGACGGCAACGGCAACGGCGAATGACAGGTCGGCCGTGGTCACCGCTAGAAGTTTTACACGGTTGGGATCGGAGGCGAGCCAGCACGAGAACTGGTACGGCGCCCGGCAGACGCCCGGGATATCCCGGCCCCACCAGCGCGGCCGGGAGGCCCGGTTAAGGACGACGGAGCAGACCGCGCTCATGCCCCGAGGCCCCTCCCCTCTCGCCTCGCCCCATAGGGTCCGCGCCAGGATATCGGCGATATTACTGGTATCGTCGGCGACCGCCGAGCTAGACGTTGCAGCCATGAGCAATGCCACCACTCCCGTGTTGATCCGCCTGGCCGCCGAGCTCCTCACGGAGATTGACGACTGGCGCTACGCCCACCGCGTGCCCTCCCGCGCCCAAGCCATCCGCAGGCTCATAGAGCGCGGCCTGTCGAACCAGGCGCCGGAGGAGCCGCGCAAGTGGGTCGCCCTCGATGACTGACGACGAGGAACGCGAACTGAAAGGACGTTTGATGATGGCCGACATAGCCAACAAGACGGCGGACACTGCCCTGAAGGACGAGCAGCGCCGCTGGGAGCCTATCAAGGCAATGAGTGCCGCGTTCGGCGCCGGGATCGCCGTCGCCACCGGTTTCATCGCCCTGGCGACCTACCTTCTGCACCTGATAGCCGGCGGCAAATAGGAACTCACCATGCACATCATCATCGGCGCCGTCCTGATCCTCGCCTGGTTCTACTTTTGGCTGTTGGGCCATTGGTTCGCCCGCATCCTGGCGGTCCCGCTCTTTGCCGCTATTCTCGGCTTCACCTTCGCCGGGATCATGACGGCGGACGCGCACCCAGGACCCAGCAACGCCGCGATGGGGATATTGATCGGCCTCGGCCTCTCTTGGCCCGCCGCCAGCCTCCCGACCTATTACTGGCGCTACCGCGTCCGCCACGCCTCGCTAGAGCTCGCCCTTCGCGACTAGGGTTGGAGCGGGTTGCGCGGCGGATACTTGTCGGGGCTCGGGTTGAGCATTTCCGCGCCCCGAGCCGTCCGCTTTCGCATCGCCCGCGCCGATAGCAGGTTGTTGGTGACCTGCTTGCCGAACGAGGCGACCGCGCCGCCCAGCGGGCCGCCAAGCACGTGGCCGGTGATGCCGGCGCCTATAGTCCCCGCCGGCCCCTCCGCCGCGCCCTTCAACGCATCGAACAAATTCTGCGTGGTATCCGAGCCGCCCGGCGTCCGCGCCAATTCCTGCGCCGAGGCCGACCGGCGGAGGTCATCGCGCAGGTTCCAAAGCTGCTGCATCTTATCGTCCGGGATGGACTTGTACGGGTTGAGCTCATTGGGCGACGCCCGGCTGTCAACGATCTGGCGCATCATCGTCTGGACCTTGGCGTAGGTCATCCGGTTCTGCGCATCGAACAGCCGCGGCTCATGCGCTTGCAGCACCGTCATGGCGTCGATGGGCCGGGACGCCGCACTAAAGTTATCGAGATAGTCCTGAAACCGCGGCGCCGCCTGGGTAATCACACCATCGAGAGTGCCCTTGAGCTCCAAGAGGTTGGCGGTCGCCCGAACGGAGAGAGGATTCTTCGCCTTGCCCTCTTCGGACAGCAGATCATCGATGTGCTTGCGGACGCCATAAAGCTGCTCGGGATCGGTAATCAGGTTGCCGTCCGGCCCGTAGAGCTCCTGGGTGACCGCATCGACTACATTACGCACCGCCGGGCGCCGGCCGTCCGGCGACGCCTTGATCTGTTGCGCCGCGTCAATCACCGGCTGCGCATCCGCCGGGCCGGCGCTGCGCCAGGCCAGGTTCAGGTCCGTCTGCGCCTTCGCATCCCGCGCCGCCTCGGCGTTCAGCACGTCAACCGGTGAGCCGGCGAGCTGGGCGAAGTGCTGGCCCCGCGTATCGTTGTTGCGGTCGGCGATCTCCCGCATCTGCTGCGACACGTCCGGCGCCGTCATCCCGAGGCTCTTGAGCTCCCGCGCGGCGTTGACGGTCTGCTCGATCTCCGCCTCGTTCGGATTGACGCCCGGCACATAGGCGCTGCGGTCCTGAATGCCGGGCTGCTGCGGTTCGAGCAGCTTGCGGCCCTCCGCGGTGGACCGGTAGGCGAGCACCTGGTCCGGCGTCATAGCCGCCTCGGCCGAGGAGGAGGGCGCGGCGCCGGCCGCCTGCGGCGTGGGTCCGCCCATGCCCGGCGACGGCCCTCCGACCTCCTCCGGCGCACCAGGCGCGGCCGGGGCCGGCTCCGGTTGGCCGCCAGGCCAGGCGGACGTGCCAGGCGGGACGAAGGCCGGCGCCTCCGGCGGACGCGGCGGCAGCAGGGCGTTCTCCGGCGGGATGAAGGCCGGCGCGGCCGGCGCGGGCGCCGCCGCCAGCGGATTGGAGGGCAGGCCCTCGCGATAGTATTCCTGCACGAAACGCGGCGACGGCGGCGCGGCCTGCACGCCGCGGACGCCCTCGACCGCCGGCACGCCGGTTCCGAAATGCGCCATCGGCGCGACCTGCGCGAGCATGTTGATGTCCCGCCCCAGCGCCGGCTGGCCGGCCGCGTTGGCGCCCTCAACGACCGCCTGCGCCCCGGCGGAGCCCAGCGCGTTGGCCGCCGCGGGGATGGCGCCTAGCGCATGCATCAGCGGATTGGTGACGAAACGGCCGACCGGCCCTTGGTCAACGATGGCCTGCATCTGCGGCGTGAAGACGGGAGACGTGTCCTGGTAGCCTTTGACGCCGGCTTGCACCACACGGTCCACCGCCTGCGCCACCAGGCCGGGCTGCATCTTGTTGAACTGCTGCGGATCGTCGGTGATGCCGTACTCGTTCTGGCCCTGATCCGAGAAATGCGTATCCGGCTCCGGCGCGGGGATGCCCGGGGCCGCGCCCGTGCCCTTGAGGAAATCGTCGTCGGACGGAACCGGCGGACCAGCCGGCGGCGCCGCCAGCTTCAGGAAGTCACTGTCGGAGGGTACGCCGGAGCCGCCGCCGGCCGGCGCCTGGGCCGCGCCTTGGGCGCCTTGCGCGTTGCCCTGCGCGCCTTTGGTCAACGCGGCGTAGTGGGCCGCCACAGCGGGCACGTAGGCGGCGGATTCGGGGCCGTATTTCTGCCGCCAGTCCGGACCTCCATGGTAGTACAGCAGCGCGCCCTCCGGCGTGCCCTCCTTGGCATGACCTTCGGCCAGGTATTTCGCCGCGCCGAAGATCTGCTGCGTCGGGTCGGTCGGGTCGGTGATGCCCAGGCCCGCCGCCGTTGGCGGGATGATCCCGCCCAGCCCCTTGGCGCCGGCCGACGAAACCGCCCCGGGCTTGCCGCCACTTTCCTGAAGGATGAGGGCGCGGAGCATGTTCGGGTCCTGGCCCCATTCCTGCGCCGCGGCGTTGATAGCCGGGTCGTATTGCGTGAGGTCAGCCACCTGGCAACACTCCCATCGACCGCATCTGTATATACTTTTGCTTGAAAGCGTCTTTGCCCGCGCCGAGCTCCGTCAAGTATTGCCGCTGCTGGTCCTGGTCCATTCGGTTGAACTGGAACACCCGCGGGTCAAGCTGCTGGTTCACCTGGTCGGCGAAGGTCCGCGCGTTGACGCCCTGCGGGTCCTGGGTCCGCTGGTATTGCGCCGCCAGCGCGCCTTTGGCCGCCAGGAAGTCGCTGTTGCCAATCAGCTTGTTGAGGATCAACCGGAGCCCGGCCGGCGTGTTGTGGCTCGACGGGTTGGCGCCCTGGTTGACGGCGAGCCGGGCGTCGCTGTTGGCGCCCTGCGCATCGGCGAGCTGGTTCGCAACCTTGTCGAGGTCCTCCTGCGAGGCCAGCTTGTTCGCGTCAATGCCGAACGAGGTGCCGACCGTCGCGCCGATGCGTTGGATGGTGGCTTTGATATCCTTGAGCGTCGAGGCGCCCGGGCCGGTCGTGAATTGGCTGGCGTCGCCCAGCATGCTTTGGAGCTGCGCCCGCTGGCCGACCGCCTTCGTGGCCGCGTTGGAGATGTCCTGATAGTTGGCGGAGGAGGTCTGCCCGGTTGTCGCCATGGCACTGCTGGCTGCCGGGCCGACACCCGTAACGATGGGCGTCGCGACGGCCGGCGGCGCGTTCGGATTGCGCAGCGCCGATGGCAGGTTGGCGAATGCCGGGTTGGGGATCGGATTGCCGTTCTGGTCGAGCCCCTGCATGCGCAGCGTATTGCCCAGCGTGGTGGAGGTCGGCTGGCCGGTCGCGGTCGCCGGCCCGGGCGTGGGCTGGATAAGTTGGGAGGCGGAGGGCAGGCCAACCGGCATTGCGCCGGGCGCCTTCGCCAGGCCGCCGCCTAGGACCGCCGGCTGCTGCACCAGCGGCTGGTAGGTATTGCCCTGGTTTATGCCGGTATTCGACGGCAACACCGTCTGCGCGATCTCCGGCCCGGCCAAGGTCCCGACCAGTAGTTTCGTTCCAAACTGACGGAGCGACGCCGGATCGGTCCCGGCGCCCTGCAAGGCCGCCAGCGCGGTTGTGTAATGATCCTGGGTTATGCCGTGGTTCGCCAGCGCATAGTCGAGCATCGCCTTATAGTTGCCCGGCGTCTGCTGCGCGTCCGGCTGGGTGAGCACCGAGCCGATGGAGCGGCCGATGGCGCCCATCTGCTGCTGGTTGAACAGCGTGTTTGCCTGTTGGAGCTGCTGCCCCGAGGTAGCGCTCCCCTGCGCCGCCAGCGCGGCCCGCGGATTGGCGGCAATGAGGGCCTGGGCGCGGGCCGGGTCCACCTGGCCGGTATTCGGGTCCGTCGCCTGCTGGTACGCCTCCCCGGCCGCCTGGCGGGCCTGATTAAGCCGGTTCTCCCATACGCTGTTGGCGACGTTGGTCGCGCCGGCATAGGCCGCCAGCGGGTTGACGGTGGCCGGGTGCGCCAGGGAGTTGAGCAGGCCGCCGCCGGAGAGGGCGTTGACCAGATCGAGATTGCTACCGGACATGCTGCCTCATCCTACATCGGTGGGCCAGATTGCGTGGGACCAATCGGCGAGCCGTACAGCCCATAGGCGGTTTGGGTGCTGCCATAGCCGCCGGTTTGTCCCGAGCCGGTCAGGCCATTGAGGTAGTTATAGGCCAGGGCGTTGTTGGCGCCGCCGGTCAAAGCGTTAGCCGCGCCCAAGGTCCCGGCCGCATTGGCGCCGCCGGCCTGGTTCAGATAGTTGCCGGCGTTGGCCGCCGCCAAGGTTCCCTGCGCTCCGGCGCTTGCCGCCGCGTTCTCGCCCAGCGAGGCGGTCCCGGCCAGACGGTTGTACTGGTTCATCGCGTTGCCCTGCTGGGCGGTATTCAGATTTAGTTCATTCTGAAACAACGTCTGTTGGTTGTTGAACTGATTCTGATAGGTGCTGTCCGCCAAGCCGGTCGCGTAGGAGGCCGCGCCTTTCAGCGATGCGCCGGAGACGCCAAGGCCGCGGGCCGCCGCAGCGTTCTGCGTCGATTGCAAGCCTTGGGTCAGGTTGAATTGATAGCCGGGCGTATTGATTAGATTGGCCTCGGTCATCGCGCCCGGCTGCATCCCCGCGGCCGTGCTCACATAGTCTGGCTGGCCGGCGGTAAAGCCCTTGGTGTTCAGCGCCTGCAATTGCTGCGCGGCCGACTGCCCCACGGTGTTGTAGGGTTGGAGGTTGCCCTGCGTCTGTTGAAACTGCTGCTCTTGCAGCGCGGCGGCATCCTTGGCGGCCCCGGCCGCCTGGCTGCTCCCATAGAGCGACGCCCCGGCCCCGATGACGGCGGAGCCGGCGATTGCACCCGCGACCCACGGCATGGCTCAGTCCTCCAACTCAAGGTGCTGAACGCCCTCGATCTCGACCTCGGCCGCGTCCGTCGCATGCACGCAAAGGATCAAGGTGTTTGGCGCCAAGGTCAGGAACCGGTGCGCCGCGCGGGCGGGGATCTGGATAGCGTCCGGGGCCTGGAAATCGCCCACCAGCTCGTTGTCGCGCCAGACGCGGACGGCGCCGGCCGCGAGATAGCTGATATGGTCCCAGGTGTGCCGGTGCTGCGGGATCAAGGTGCCGGCGTCCGGCGTCAACATTTCGCGTAAGTATATACCGCCGTAAAGATGCAACCGCCCGGTTGGCTGGTTCGGCGCCCGCTTCATTCGCATCTCAGCGACACTATCAGCGTGACCCGATCCGTCGCCCCGTCGTTGACGGTTGCATGCGTCAGCAGATTGTCGAACGTCCATGCGTCGCCCACCTTCATGTAGATACGCTCGTCCATACATTCGTTATAACACTGCGGATTGGTCAGCAGCGGCAGGTAGACCTTCATGGTGAAAAATTCGGGATGCCAACGACCGCGATCGTCGTGCGGCGCGACCTGGCACCCGGGCGGGACGCGGGTAATCAACACGCCGCCAAGCTGCACCGCCTCAAGCCGCGCCATCAGCGCGAAGATCAGCGGCCGGAGCGGCGGCAATGCGTGCCAGGCCGGATACATCACCGGGGAGAACGTCTCGGCGAAGGCCGCCGCGTCCGTGAGCTCAACGGGATCGCGGAACCGGACCCAAATATCATCGACAGCCAGGTGCGGCGTATCGCCCCTGGTCCGCGCCGTGTGTTGGTTCCAAAGCCCGGGCTGGCGATGCAGCGCCCAGACCAACGGGCCGACGTCAACGCCGGCCGCCACCTGGCAGAAATGCCGCATCGTCAGAACGCCCATACAAACGCGCAGCCATCGCCGCCTGTGCCGCCATTGCCGCCCGTGGTCGTGCCACCGCCGCCACCGCCGCCGCCGCCACCGCACAGGCCGCCAGCGCCCCCTGCAAAGCCGGTTCCGGATGCATTGGAACCGCCGCCGCCGCCGCCGCCGCCGCCATTGGTGCTGTTGCCATTACCGCCAGCGGTCCCGTTGGCGCCGCTCCCGCCGGCCGCGCCGCCGCCGCTGCCGTATGTCTGGGTGTTGCCAGCCGCAGCGCCGGCAAGCGCCGTATTTGATGATGTCACCCCGCCGCCGCCACCGCCGCCGCTTGCGGCATAGATGCTCGATCCGCCCGCGAGCGATGAAAAGCCAGAATTGACGCCGCCGCCGCCGCTGCCACCATATTCCGCCGAGCCTGCTGCTGCGGCGTTCGAGGAACCGCCGCCCTCGCCGCCCAGACCGCTATTACCGCCCACGCAGGACGGACATGGTGCGCCGCCTGCACCGGCGACCGTGCTGCCGTTAGGTCCAGCGCCCGCCGACCCGGCGCCAGAGCCGCCAGAGATCGCGGTTGCGGCGATCACCCCACCATTGCCGGCCCCGCCACCAAAGGCACTCAGGACGCTACCAAAGCTCGTTGCGGTCCCGGCCGAGCCGGCTGCACCGACGGCAGACGAGCCACCCGTTGATGCGCTCCCCCCGGTGCCTACCGTTACTGTAACAGTCGCGCCGATGTCGCTGGCCCGGTAACACTTCTCTGCCATCGA